>Ga0207968_100051_pt1 | contig 50074 bp, 48 predicted proteins | sample LakWasMet21_HOW5_2_FD_183867 | JGI IMG/M metagenome (GOLD analysis project Ga0207968, IMG submission 183867) | Freshwater sediment methanotrophic microbial communities from Lake Washington under simulated oxygen tension - Sediment Metagenome... | ecosystem: Environmental > Aquatic > Freshwater >...
CATTGTCGCGACCCAACATAATCCACACCTCAAAGCCCTTTACCATCGTTTGCAAGAACGGGGGAAAACCAAAATGTCTGCCCTCGGGGCTGTTATGCGGAAATTGGTCCATTTGTGCTTCGGTGTTATTAAAACACGCCAACCTTATCAACCTGATTATGGATCTCCGGCTTGACTTTTAAGACGGTATCTACGCGCTACGCGCTTTAAACCGATATGTGAATCTGTCAGTTCAAATCTGAAGTTTTACAATTTAGATGCCCCCGCCCGCATGAGTTCCGTCAAGTCGAGCCCGGAGGTTGCCGCTGCTGATCGGGTGGAATCGACTTTTCCAATTCCCGGCGGAACTGTTCGAGTTGCCGGATCAATTCTTCACTGAAGGATTTCAGTTGCTGCTCGAAGAGCGGAATCTGATTTTCCAGTTCCTTGTTGATTGCCTCGCCGATTTCACTGAGACTTTTGAAGAGTGCGCCGAAAGGCTGATGCAGCAGATTGTTCAGCGTTTGCTGGTAGTCCACCTTCCAGCGCTGATTTTCTTTCGCCAGCACGGTGTCGAAAGTCAGCACCCTGTCGATATCGGGTTTTTGCAAGGTCAGCACGGTCGCGACCCTCGCGTTGCCGCCGTCGATCGTGACCTTGCCGGTCTCCAGGGCGGCATCCTCCAGATTGTGCTGCCGGCTCACGAGAGGCTGGCTCGCCCTGAGCGTATGGCTTCTGGCGGTTTCGAGATCGCCATCGGCCATTGCCTCCCAGAATGCGGTGGTGACTTGCTCGGGCGTCGATACGGCCTGACAGCCGCTCAACAGACAGCATAGAATGAACCCTCCGGCTGCGTGTTTGATGAACCAAAACCGGACGAAAACCGGCGCTGCGATTTGTGTCGACACCATCGAAATCTCCAGGATTTTATTTGCAACTCAGACGCAGATCTAAATTCCGGCGTCTTCCGGGTGGGACAAGCGATTCGGCCGATTGTTACCGTTCAAATTGAAATAATCGCCGCAACCGTCAGACATAGAGCCTCGTCATCTGCCGCCAGAAGCGGCCGCGATGCGCGCGTCCGTCCCATTCGTGCAGCGCATGCGGGATGTCTTTGGAATGCAATATCGCGCTCAGATGCCGGTTGTTGTCGAGAAAAGGATCTTCCTTGCCGATCGCTAACACCATATCCATCTGCCGCAGCTGTTGCAGGTGTACTTCACTGTCGAGTTGGGGCAGAAAATGCGTCGGGGTGTGGAAATAGATATTCTCGTCGTAGTAGCCTTCGAACAGGTTGTGAAAGTGCTCGACCGGCAAGGTCAAATCGTAGCGGCCCGAAAAGGCGCATAATTTTTGAAAATGCCCCGGATGGCGAAAGGCGATCGTGGCGGCCTTGTACGCACCCAGGCTGCAACCGTAGGCAATCGTGCAAGGATAAGGGTTCTGACGGACCATGAACGGCAGCACATCGTTCAGGATGTAGGCCTCGTACTGGATGTGGCGCTGAATGCGTCCGGAAGGATGACACCAGCCGCAGTAAAAACTCTCATGGGCAATGCTGTCCACGCAAACCAATTGCAGATGGCCGGCGTCGATTTTGTGTTCGAGCGTCCGCACGATGCCGATATCTTCGTATTCGTAAAAGCGCCCGTCGCGGGTCGGGAACATCAGCACTTTCGCGCCGTCATGACCGAACACCAGCAGTTCCATGTCGCGTCCCAGATCGGGACTGTGCCAACAGTGATATTCCCGTTTCATAATGCGCCGAAAAACTCCCGTATTTCTGCTAGTAAGGCATACTCCTGCGCCACCTTGCGGGGATAGTCCGCATGTCCCTGGTCGAGGACGAACAGGTGCTTTTGCTCCGGCAGCGCATTGTAAATGCTGAACTGGCCGGGCGGCGCCACCACCGGATCGGCCAGCGCCGCCGCCACGTGCACGGGCGCCTCAATGTAACGCGCCGCGACTGCGGCATCATAATAGCGCAATGTGTCGAGAATATGACCGTGCTCGCGCTGGTAGTTTTGCAGCGACGCCGCGCTGCCCCAGGTCGGCAGTTTCAGACGCAAGGGGTGATCGCCGAAACTCGGTACATTCAGGTGCGCGCACCGAATGCGCCTGTCCCAGGGCAGCGCCAGCGCGCCGATGCCGCCGCCGAAGCTGATGCCGAGATAGCCGACATGGCCGGTCACCGCGGGAAACATCGCCAGCAGGGCCGACACCGCGAGCCAGAGGTCTTCGACGCAACCGCCGAGGATGTAGCGGTCTTTTTTGTCGATGTCGTGCAGCACGTGATAGGTCGGATTGTCCGAAATCGGCCAGCGCCGACTGCGCGACAGGCCGCGAAAACACGGAAACAGGAACACCGCATTCGGAATCGGCAGATGAAAATCCGGCCCCTCGCGTCCGCCGTAACCGTGTCCGACGATCACCCCGCGCGTCACCGGCCCCCGTTTCGGAAGCAGCGCCCAGCCGCCGATGTCGAAGGCATCGGTCGAGCGGTAATTCAGATCATAGCATTCGAAGTCAGGATGCGACCAGCCGCAGCGCGTGAGGCGCTGGCGCGGGTCTACCGTCAGCGCCCGCCGATAGCGCGCCTGCCAGAAGGAAACAAAATCATCCGGCGGCGGCGGCGGCGCGACGCGCAGTAATTGTTCAAGCGTATAGCCGTAGGCAGGGTCGAAATCGGGCATGGGCGGGGTGGTTTGAAATTTTGTCTCGCGGGAAGGAAGGGAGCCTTATTTTATTCTCCCTTTCCCCAACCCTCTTCCGCAACGGGCGAAGGTGCGTGTACACATTGACTAAAGCGCAATGACGCAGACCGCAGGAAATCAGTCGGGGTGATGTTGCAGCTTCCGCAAGACCTCGGTCAGTCTGCCGCCGATCGTCACGACGGCGGCCTGCGCTTGCGGGTCGTTCAGATAGCCGTCCGGATGGAGGGCCTTGTCCGCCTGCACGATCGCCTGCTGCTCGGGCAGCACGGTCACGCCGATGTTGCTGAGCAAGAGCCGCAGGAACACCAAGCCCCTGAGCCCCCCCAACGCCCCCGGCGATGCGGCCATGATCGCCGCGACCTTGCCCCGGTAAGCCAAGAGCGGCGTCTCCTCGCCTTCGCGCCGGGAAGCCCAGTCGATCGCGTTTTTGAGCAAAGGGCTGAAGGCACTGTTGTATTCGGGCGAGGCGATCAGGAAGCCGTCATGCGCGATCAGCAGTTGCTTGAAGGCGCGCGCGGCCTCGGGCAGACCGCGCTCGGCTTCGTCGTCCTGATTGAAAATCGGCATCGGGAAATCGGCCAGATTGACCACCGTGACCTCCGCGCCGGCCTGTTCCGCGCCTTGCGCCGCGATTTTGACCAAGCGCTGGTTGAAGGAGTTTTTCCGGGCGCTGCCGGAAAAGGCGAGAATTTTGGGTTTGCTCATCAAGATGCTGAACCGGTTCGGTTAAATTTTCGGCAAGGCGCCGATTTCGGCGACCTTGTTGAAATCGACGCCGACGCTGATGATCAGGCTGCTCGCTTCCTCGATGTTCATCGCCGATTTGACCACCTTCGATTTATCGACGATCGCGGTAAAGCCGGAGGTCGGATTCGGCGAGGTCGGGATGAACAGCACATATTTGTCGTCGAAGCGGTTGGTCACATAGGCCGCCATCCAGACGCCTTCCTTCGGATACTCGACATAAACGACCTCTTTCGCGACCGTCTTGTCATGGCCGGAAATCATATTGCTGACTTTTTTGAGAACCCGGTATATCGTGTTCAGTAAGGGAATCTTGTCGATCACGCGGTCGAAGGTCGCGATCGCCCAGTAGCGTCCGTCCTTGACGAGTTTATGGCCGATCCAGACCAGAATCGCGGTGCTGACGCCGAACACCATGACCGTATAAAAATAATTGTCCGAGACGGCATAAACGGTGCCGATCAGATCGGACACGCGGTCCTTCACGAAGATCATGATCTGCAGGGTAATCACGATCGGGATCACCGCCAATACGCCGATCAGAAAATAATTCAATAGCTGTTTTAGCAAAACTTTCATGAGCGCTCCTCGTCATCAACAGCGACCTTTCGCCGCGGCCGTTACTTTATCAGGTTATTATTATCGAACGCCGTCATCTTCCGCTTGTGCGGAGGGTTTGCTCAAGACTCGGAAAGCCGGCAGCCCATTATAAGCGAAATTGACGAACTTACCGATCAATCGCACAGACGATGCAGCGGGAAATGACAACTGAAGCAACTGCCCTTGCCGAGTTCGCTGATGATATGCAGGCGGGCATCATGGCGCATCAGCACATGCTTCACGATCGCGAGGCCGAGGCCGGTGCCGGGCGTTTTCCGGGCGTGATTCGATTCGGCGCGGTAGAAGCGCTCGGTGACGCGCGGGATGTCCGCCGGCGCGATGCCGATGCCACGGTCCTCGACCTCGAGCACGACCGTATCACCGTCCTCGAACCAGCGCACCTTCACGACCGAATCGGCCGGCGAGTATTTCAGCGCGTTGCCGACCAGGTTGGTGAACGCGCTGCGCAATTCCTGCTCGTCGCCATGAAGATTGGCCGCGGTCGCCAGGGACAATTCGATGCGGCCGGGCGAATTTTCGACCACACCGCGCTCATTGCAGATTTGCTTCAGCAATGCCGGCACATCGACGCAAAAAGTGCGCCGTTGCTGGGTTTCGAGCCGGGTCAGCATCAACAGGTCATCGACCAAGTGCTGCATGCGCTCGGTCTGCCCGCGCATTGGCTCCAGTGAAGCGGTCAACAAGGCGGAATCGCCGTCATCCATGTCCTGCAAAGTCTCGAGATAGCCCTTCAGCACCGTCAACGGTGTGCGCAGTTCGTGCGAAACGTTCGCGACGAAATCCTTGCGCATCCTTTCCATCTTTTTCACTTGCGTGACATCCTGGGCCAACAGCAGCCTGAGGCCGTCGCCGTAACTGACGACGCGGACCGCCAAAATGATCTGGTTATTCACCGGCGAAGGCAAAATGATCGCGTTTTGATAGTCATTCGCCTTCAGATAGCGGATGAACTCGGGATAGCGGATCAGATTCGGAATGCGCTGCCCCCTGTCCGCCGTCTGTAAGCCCAGCACTTTCAGCGCCGCCTTGTTGGCCCACTCGATCACGTCGTCCTGGCCCAGAATGACCGCCGCATCGGGCAAGGCCCCGGTGAACTCCCGAAACTGTTCGAGCAGTTTCCGCAGCTTCTTTTTACGGCGTTTTTCGTTCTTTTTGAGACGGTATACATGGTAATAGATGTCTTCCCAGATCCCTTTGGTGGTCGGATAAGCGCCCTTACCGCCCCGGCTGATCCAACGTTCGAAACGGCCGATTTGCTGAAGCTGCCGGAACAGAAAGAGCAGCGTCGCCGCCAGCAGCAACGGCAAGAGGGCGCCTGTCAGAAAGCCGATAATGGCTACCGCGAACAGCGCCAGTAAGGCAAGCGTGATTTCCCTTTTCCAAACTCCCATAAAACCTTTTGTTTATTCGATCAATGAAAAACGGTAGCCAAAGCCGCGCACCGTTTGCAGCAGTTCCTCGCGGCCATATTCGGAGAGAATCTTTCTGAGCCGACGGATATGCACATCGACCGTGCGCTCTTCGATATAGACGCTGCGCCCCCAAACCTGATCGAGCAACTGGGTGCGCGTATAAACCTTGTCCGGATGGGTCATGAAAAACTGCATCAGGCGGAATTCGGTCGGACTGACCTCGAGCTGCTGCGCACCGATGCTGAGCCGGTGCTGCTCCGCGTCGAGCGCCATGTCGCCGAGTACGATTTGACCGCCGCCCAGCAGCTTGCTGCTGCGGCGCAGCACCGCGCGAATCCGCGCGATCAGTTCCTTCGGCGAAAACGGCTTGGTGATGTAGTCGTCGACGCCGACATCGAAACCGCGCACCTTGTCTTCCTCCTCGCCACGCGCGGTCAGTAAAATGACCGGCAACTCCTGGTAGGCGCTCTCCTTGCGCAGACGTCGCGCCCACTCCGCGCCGCTGATGCCGGGCAGCATCCAGTCCAGCAAAATCAGGTCCACATGCGTCTGATCGAGGATCGCCTGCGCGGCCTTGACGTCGCCCGCCGTGTGCGCGCTAAAGCCGGCCTGTTCGAGCACTAAGAGCAGCATCGCCCGGATCGCCTCTTCATCTTCAACCACGAGAATTGTCAGTTTGTTCATGATGCAAAAGAAAAAATAAAAGCCCGGATTGTAATCCTGAATTGATGACAGCTTGATGACAAGGCCGGACCGCAAATGTCGTCAGACCCGGCAAGGGCGCGAAACGGAGGCTCGAAGCCGCGCTTTGGCTCAGCGATGAAAACGCCCTTTTTGGGCCGCGGCGAATAACGCATTGCATTCGGCTTCGAGCACGCCGCCGGCGATCAGGGTCTTGCGAAATGTCGCCCTTGCGCTGATCTCGGCCGCGCGCAAATCGATCTGCCACCAGCCGAGCCCTTGTAGATACGGTATCGAGGCACCATAAAAAACCCGGCCGATACCCGCCCATTCGATCGCGCCCTGGCACATCGCACAGGGCTCCGCGGTCGTATACAGATCGAAACCGCTCCAGTCTTCCGGACGCTGGCGCTGGGCGCAGTCATTGATCGCGACCATTTCGCCATGAAATGTCGGATTCAACGCCGAACGGTTAAAGCCCTCGCCAACGCACTGGCCGTCATCGCGCCGGATGATCACCGCGCCAAAGGGATATTGCGGCACCTGTCTGGCAAGATCGATGGCCTGGCGCATGAAATGCTCATGATTCATGGCGCCCGATTATATTCGAATTGACCTGGCCCGGTTGAATTTTTAGCCTAACGACGCGTCTTAGATGTCGCGGTTAATCAGATCATAAATGGCGCAGGAGAATCCACATGAGTGTATTACAAGAATTCAAAGAATTTGCGATCAAGGGCAACGCGGTCGACATGTCGGTCGGCATCATCATCGGCGCGGCCTTCGGCAAGATCGTGTCGTCGCTGGTCGCCGATGTGATCATGCCGCCGATCGGCGTCCTGGTCGGCGGCGTCGACTTTACCGACCTCGCGATCAAGATCAAGGATGCGTCCGGCGATACGCCGGCGGTGATGTTGAAATACGGCAACTTCCTGCAAACGGTGGTCGATTTCACGATCATCGCCTTTGCGATTTTCCTGGTGGTCAAACTGATCAATAATCTGAAGAAGCAAGAGGCCGCCGTGCCTGCCCCGGCGCCCGGCCCGACCCAGGAAGAACTGTTGCTGGCGGAAATCCGCGACTTGCTGAAAGAAAGAAAACCCTAACGCTGGCTTCGGCTGGAACGAACCCAAGGGAACGCTGCGATAGTTCATCGGCAGCGTTCCCGTTTCATCACCCGCCTAACAGCAGCCGCCGCCCGCGCATTGATCCTGGTGATGCAGCGCGCCTTTCGTTTCGCCGACAGGACGCACGGTACCGGACGGCGCGCACCAGGGCACGCCCGGATTGTCATGCAAGGGCGCGATGCCGATGAAATTGTCGCCGTAGGCGGGCCCGGTCAGCACCTTGCAGCTGCGTTCGCACACCGCCATGCGCTGCCCCCGATAAAAAACATGGCCTTCATCGTCGTAAACCTTCGAAAATGGGCCGCGGTAAATCACCGCATGGCCTTTGTCGAGGCACGGTTCGTTCAACGGCTTCACCGCGGTGATCGTGACCGCACGGAATTCGATGCCTTCGACGACCTGCCAGGGGCTGTTTTCCCACTTGTCGTAGCCCACCGCAATGAAGCCGGCGTCGATGAAGGCCTGTAGGAAATCGAATTCCTGCAACGCGCCCGAGATGCAGCCGCTCCACAGATCGGGGTCCTGCTTCAAATGTTCGGGCACCCTCTCGTCCGAAACGATGTCTGAAATCGCGACCCGCCCGCCCGGCTTCACGACCCGGAAAATCTCACGGATCAATTGCGCCTTGTCGCTGTCATGCACCAGATTCAGCACGCAGTTCGAAATGACCAGATCGACCGCATCGTCGGCGATCAAGGGAGACTGCTGCCGCTGTCTGTCCTGCCAGGCACGCAAGGCGATCAGATCATGTGAACTCCTGACCGGATGCTGCGCTAGCTGCGCATCCATCGCGGCCAGATCGAGCGCCAGATCCTGAATCTGCCCCTTCACGAATTCGACCCGGTCCGAGCCGATCTTTGCGGCCATTTCCGGCTGGTATTTCCGCGCCAGCGCGAGCATGTCGTCGTTCATGTCGACGCCGATCACCCGGCCTTCGTCGCCGACCAGTTGCGCGGCCATGTAGCAGATCTTGCCGGAACCGGAACCCAGATCGAGCACGGTGTCGCCAGGCTGCACATAGCGGGACGGATCGCCGCAGCCGTAATCCTTGTCGATGATTTCCTGCGGCAGGATCGCCAGCAATTCCCGGTCATAATCGACAGGACAGCACAAGGCTTCCTGCCTTTCCGCCGCGCCTTCGGAATAGCGCGCCAGCACACTCGCTTCTACAGTCATGTTTTCTCCTTATCTCGTTGGTATCAGATTAACGCGCCGCCGCAACTGCTGCCCTGCCCGGCCGTGCAGCCGTAACAATGCTGGCGGACGCTGATCGGCGCAGCGGTCAAGGTTCGGCCGAACAGTTGCCGCAAATGAATTTTTTCCGTCCCGGTCGCCCCCAGGGGCAATTGCAGCATCTGGTTGAAATCACAGTCGTACACATAACCCTGCCAATCGATGCTCAATGTGTCCAGACACATCACATGCCGGAGATTCTCGTCGCAGTGATTGTCTTTCAGCAATTGCAGATACTGATTGAACACGCCCTTGCTGACCAGCATGCTGCCGAAACGCTGGATCGGCAAATTGGTCATCGCGAACAGGCGATTGAAAGTGATGCCGTAATGTTCGCGCAGATGGGCCTTGTAGGCCGTTTCGAGCGGCTCCTGCGCGGGCGGCAGGGTCGCGCCTTGCGGATTGAAGACCAGATTCAGGCGCAGATCGCCGTTTTCCTGCCCGTAACCCCATGCGTTCAATTTTTGCAGCGCGGCGATGCTCGCATGGAAGGTGCCCTTGCCACGCTGCCGATCGACATTGTCTTCGAGGTAACAGGGCAAGGAGGCGGTGATTTCGACCTGATGGGCCGCGAGAAAGCCGGCCAGGTCCTCATAGCCGGGTTCTTCCAGAATCGTCAGATTGCAGCGGTCGATTACCTTCACGCCCAACCGCCTAGCTTCCGCCACCAGCTCGCGGAAATGAGGATTCATCTCCGGCGCGCCGCCGGTCAGATCGAGTATCTTGATGGCTTCCTTTTCGATAAACGCCAGCACCAGATCGACCGTGTCCTTGTCCATCAGTTCGGTCCTTTTCGGCCCCGCGTTCACATGACAGTGCGTGCAGCTGAGGTTGCACAAATAGCCGAGATTGACCTGCAACACCGCCAATGCTTCCCGATAAAGCGGCGGAAAATCGGTCTGTTCGAGAAGCGGCAAGGTGGCGTGCATGGTTTATTTCGCGCTGAAAAAAATGTCGCCGTAATAGGCGGTCGCCCTGCCCCCGGCATTGTCGGTATCGGTCATGATCGCGACCGCGTCGATGTGATCGATGTCCTCGCCAAACTCTCTGCGCAAATCCTCCCGTATGTTGCGCTTCTCGTCGTACCAGACCGCCGTGTCGTCACCCGACGCGCGCAGCGCGACCATCATCACCTTGGCGCCCGCAAACGCATTCGGCCAGATTTTACCCTTCGGCGACGTGCTCGCCCAGACATAATTAAGCGCCTTCTTGCGCCAGAACGCAAGCCCGCCGTCAACCACCACATACACCCGCGCCGCATAATCGTCGCCCGGCTTCGATTGCTCATTCAACGGGTCGAGCCGGTTTTCGATCCGCCAGCGCCAGTTCAAATACGGCGTTTGCGTCAGATCGATGCGCTGTTTCCTGAACAGTCCCGACGCGCTCGCCGCGCTGTCGGCCCGCAGCACTTTCACACCGTCCTGGTCGACCAGTCGATACTGCGTCCGGCCCTTGAACGCTTGCGTCTCCCAATCCTGCAACGATCCAGACGAAAAATCACCAATGCCGACCCTGTCGGCGCCAGCGGCGATGCCGACCGTGATCGGCACCAGCAACAGCAGCGCAATCGTTTGACGCAACAGTTTTATCGGCATGGCTATTGACTGTAAAGAGTGATTTTGCATAAAAACGCCTATTTTGAATGGGCATCCCCAACATGGCAAGAGGTCTGGAGCATCGCATGGCCTGCATGCTCGGCCAGGCAAAGCGCGACCGTTGACGGTGGCCGTCACTAACCGGCTGTCGTGAACATTGGCTCCCGCCAGGGCCACGCCAAAGGGCATACCTTCCTGATCCACCAAGAGGTGAATTTTGCTGCCACTCTTACCGCGATCCGTGGGGTTTCTGCCCACGCCGTCCTCAGATAAACCCGTCGATTGGCGCGTAGGAGCCTGCACGAGACTGCCGTCCATGGACTGCCAACTTGAATCCTTGGAGTTCCTCGTACTTGCTAGCCCCCAGTCTGAACATCTCAGCGAAAATACCGGCGTGAGTCCAGCGCTGAAAATGTTCATGAACCGTGCTTTTCAATCCGTAGCTACTCGGCAAAAACGCCCACTGACAGCCGATTTTGAGGAGATACAAGATGCCACTCGATAGCGTTCGGAAATCGAGTGGTTTAGAGCCACCCGGCTTCCGTCGTTTGAATCGCTCCAGTAAAGGCTCAACAATTTCCCAAAACTCATCTGAAATTTCCTGATAGCTCATAACTCACAAAAATAGTGATAAATCAGTAAATTATCCAATATTCATAACATCCATCACAAATTGTGCCGGATATCCTCTTAGGGAAAACGTCCTGAAATTCCGCCTCATCGTTCCCACAATTGAGTTTCATTTTTCGGGGCGATGAAATCCTCTTCCTCCCTATGATGTTAAGGAAAAAGAGGCCATCCATTCTTGAAATTCATCGCGGTGATGTAGAGTGCGGCAACCATCGATCATAATTACTGTGAGCCACCCCATTGGCCGCCAACCCGGCCCAATCCCGACAGCCGCCGCGCTTTGGCAATGCCGCGCGATGCCCTGAAAAATTCCCGCCCGGCCCTAGTTTATTTTCGCGATTGCTATATAATAACGCGGCTTATCAACGCATCGATGCCTCGGTGGCGAAATTGGTAGACGCAAGGGACTTAAAATCCCTCGGTGGCAACACCGTGCCGGTTCGACTCCGGCCCGAGGCACCATATTATAGATTAACGATGCGTATCAAGATTCAAAAACCCGCAAGTTGCAAGGCTTAGCGGGTTTTTTATTGCTCAACGAAGTGTAACAAAGTGCAGTAATATTTACAGTAGTTTTCAGGAACTCAAAAAAATTACTGCAATCGAGGTTACTGCAAATGGCGAAAGAATTACTCAAACACGCACACTTGGGGTTTACCCAGCGACTCCCGTAAGGAAACCAAAGCCGCGAAACAGGCCGAGGCCGAAAACCAAAAACGTATTGATGCCGGGTTGCCGGCTCTGAACAGCTCCGAGCACATTACCCGCGATTGGCTGGCATCCGTCGAGCATACTGTTGCCAGAGACTTACCACAAAAACCGGCTTTTCGAAATGCACGTTTTTCCGGTAATCGGACGTATAGGGGGCAGTGAGATTAAATCGCCTGTCAAGTCTCATTGGATTATATATCTCTGAAAGGAAGCGATCATTGATCGTGGGGCACAAGCGGAATGGCAGGCGCTGCTATGATCCGGAAGCGAAACGGGAGTTGGTCGAAGCGTATCTGCGGCCCGGGGTATCGGTGGCAGGAATGGCGCTGGAACATCAATGCCAACTTGTTGCGCAAGTGGATCGACGCCTATCGGAGGGAAGTAACACCGCTCACGACCGGCTCCCCGGCCTTCGCGCCGGTCATGTCAATCACGACGCCGGCCGCCCTGAGCGTGGCCTTGCCCAGCGGCGCCGAACTGGATGTGCGCGGCGTTGGGCCAGAGGACCTAAACGGAGACCCTGGACAATACGTAGTCTAAAGTCCTTTCCTGGTTGGGGGTCAGCGGCTTATCCTTGTTCAATTGTTCCCGCAAGGTCGATAGAAACTGCCCCTCGAAAGCCTTCAGCCTACTCTTGTGCGCCTCGCACTCTTTAATCTGTTTGATATATTCGTCTTTCCAATCGGCCATGGCATTTACCCTCCTGAGGATTAAGTTTTGAAAATCAATGCCTCAGAGAATATATTTACACCAAAATCTACATTAAGTAAATATTTAAAGTAAAAAACAACATCGTGGGAAGAATTTGCAACAACGAAGCCGCAGATTTTGACAGGTCTGGGTGACCACGCATGGCAAAGCGTTCTTGAAACGATCACCTCATAATTACCTGAAACATGCAGAATGGCGCGCAATACCGCACGCGACCCAATCATCCGCCTTAATCTACCTCTGCAAAGCTAGCGCGACGGCCCCGGAAATAATCTTCCCCGCCGAGCGAAGCGCGGCCGCTTTCGTATATAATGGGCGGTTTAGTTATCGATTCACTTTTGAACCCGTTTTTTACCCCAATGCCGAAAAAGAAAAGTCCGACATCGTTTGAAGACTCGCTCGCCGAACTCGAGGCGCTGGTCAACCTGTTGGAACAGGGCGATATTTCCTTGGAAGAGTCGCTGAAGTCGTTTGAACGCGGCGTTTTCCTGACCCGCGCCTGCCAGCAGGCCTTGCAGGAAGCCGAGCAAAAAGTTCAGATTTTATTGGAAAAAAACGGCACGTCCTCCCTGGAGCCTTTTACTGATGAGTAATGCATTAAAAGAATACCTTGGCTTATGCCAAAACCGTGTCGAGCGGGCGCTCGAAGCGCGCCTGCCGAGCGAGACCATTTTGCCGCAAAAACTGCATCAGGCGATGCGTTATTGCGTCCTGGACGGCGGCAAAAGGATGCGCCCCTTGCTGACTTACTGCACAGGCAAGACCCTCGGCATCGCGTCGGAAGTCCTCGACGGCCCGGCCTGCGCGGTCGAATTGATCCATGTGTATTCATTGATCCACGACGACCTGCCGGCGATGGACGACGATGACTTGCGCCGCGGCAAACCGACCTGCCATGTCGCCTTCGACGAAGCGACCGCGATCCTGACCGGCGACGCGCTGCAGGCGCTGGCATTCGAAGTGCTCGCGCACGACCCGACGATCACGGCCCGCCCCGACAACCGGATCAGGATGATCACGACCCTGGCCCGGGCCAGCGGCTCGCTGGGCATGGTCGGCGGTCAGGCGATCGACCTGGGCTCGGTCGGCACGAAGCTGAATCTGCCCGAACTCGAAAACATGCACATTCACAAGACCGGCGCCTTGATCCGGGCGAGCGTGAACCTCGCGACCCTGGCTAAAGCCGATGTCGATGCGTCCGTCGCGGCCAAGCTCGATCAGTACGCCAAGTGCATCGGCCTGTCGTTCCAGGTCAAGGACGACATTCTCGACGAAGAAAGCGACACCGCGACCCTCGGCAAGACCCAGGGCAAGGACAAGGACCACGACAAGCCGACCTATCCGGCCTTGCTCGGCCTGGCCGGCGCCAAGCAAAAAGCGCGCGAACTGCACGAAAAAGCGCTCGACTGCCTGAGCATCTTCGGCGGTGAGGCCGACCTGCTGCGCGATCTGTCGCTCTACATCATCGAGCGGGACCATTGATCCGAACGGATTATTCGAGACCCGGTGGGTAACCCGCCCGAAACCTTGCGGGCGGGACGCCATGTCCCGCCCCGTGATTTTTGTCCCGCATCTTTTTTACTCATCCCAGCACCGACCCAGACCATGGACCGCTTAATCAACAAAATCCGCGACATCCCCGATTTTCCGAAACCCGGCATCCTCTTCAAGGACATCACGCCACTGGTCAAGGACCCGGCCGCGCTGAAACTGGCCGTGCATCAATTGATGCAGCCGTTTTTGGGCAGCGAGATTACCGCGATTGCCGGCATGGAAGCGCGCGGCTTCATTTTCGGATCCTTGGTGGCCTGGGAAATGGGCTTGCCGTTCATTCCGCTCAGAAAACCCGGTAAATTGCCTTACGACGTGCAAAGCGTCTCGTATGATCTGGAGTACGGTTCGGCGGCGCTCGAGGCGCATATCGACGCATTCGAAACGCATGACAAGGTCTTATTGATCGATGACTTATTGGCGACCGGCGGCACCGCCAGAGCCAGTTGCGAGTTGATCGAAAAGCTTGGCGCCGAGGTGGTTGCCTGCGCTTTCGTCGTGGAGCTGGATTTTTTGAACGGACGGGAAAGGCTGGAAGGCTATCAAGTCCACAGCCTGCTGCACTTCTGATCGGCGAGGCGGGACCGTCTCCCGCGCGGAGGGGACTGGCTTATTTCGCCTTGTGTGCTTTTCGCTGGGTCTCTTGCGAACTCAATAGCTTATACTCGAAGCGGGCCCTTTCATACTTTCTTTGCGCATCCAGATAAGACGCGCCTTGAACGCTGCCGCCGCCCGGGGCCCTCGGCGCGGCGTCGACCAGCGCCGGAGTATCCGCAGCGACCTTGACCGCCGCCGGCTGAGCCACAGGTTCTTCACTGACGGCGCCCTGAACCTCGGGCGCGGCGGCCTTGTCCGCGCCCGCTTTCGGACGCTCGGCCGCCGGTTTAGCGCCCGGCTTCGCCGTGTCGGATGACTTTGCCGGCTCGTCCAGCAGATCCTCTTCCAAACCGGACAGATCATTCGCAGTTTCCGACTTGCCGTCGGTCGCCAGATTTTGCCGCCACTGCAGGAAGGATTCGCGGGTAAACACATAGGGATCGAGCGCCGCTTCATCGATGAATTTCAACGCGCCCTCCGCGTTCGCGCGCGCATTCACCATCGACACCATCGACACCGGCACGCCGATGCCGCCTAAATAAGTCGCAGGATTCGCCGCGGCATCGAAAACCGATCCCGGGATGCCGCGCGCGGTCGATGGCCCCAGGAAAGGCAGCACCAGGTAAGAGCCTGACGGCACGCCCCAAACCGCCAGGGTCTGTTCGAAGTCCTCATCGTTTTGTTCGAGCCCCGCATGCTTGGCGACATCGAACAAGCCGCCGACACCGGCGGTCGTATTGATCAAAAAGCGCCCCGTATCTGCGGCGCCTTGCTGAAATTTGGCCTGCAACAAGTCATTCAGCACGACATTGATGTTCTTCAGATTGGAAAAGAAATTCGCAACACTGGTCTGCATGAATTCCGGAGTGACCCATTTATAGGCATTCGCGACCGGCTCGGCCACATAATTATCGACCTTGTCGTTAAAGGCGAAAACCTTCCGGTTGAAATTCTCGTAAGGATCGACGGGATTAGCCTCGGTAGCGGCGGCCTTCTCCCCGGTCGAGGCGCAGCCGCTCAAGGCGAGCACCGCGCCGAGCACGATCGCCATCGGGATAAAGGGTAAAGATTTGCCGGTACGGCCGCCGCCAGGCGCTGTGTTGATAACCATGGGACTATAACTTTGAATAATTGTCTATCTTTTCGTTGATCTTCGCGATTAATGCATCGAATCCTTCGCGCTGCAATATGGTGGTGTATTCCGATCTTCTCAAGGCCAGGTCGCTGACGCCATCGGCGATGATATTGATGATGCGCCAGCTGTCACCTTTTTCTTTCAGCCAATAGTCGAATTTATGCGACTTTTCATCCGGCACCTTGAACAGATAATGCACGACAAGGCCGCCGCGCGTCGTTTGCTCCTCGGATTCGAAAGCGAACGATTCGCCGCCGTATTCCTTGAAATTGTGCGCATAAGAGGCGACACTCAATTTGCTGAACACATCGACCAGCTTGTCCTGCTGCTCGCCGGTCAATTTTTCCCATTCCTTGCCGACCACGACGCGCGCGATCTTGACCAGATCATGACTGTCCGACACCGGTTTGACCAGTTTATCATATCTGCCGGCGTAGCCGAGCGTTTTGCCGCTTTTCATCACCTCGACCAGCTCGGCCTGGAATTTTTCGACGACCGCCCGCGCGCTCATGCCGCCGGCCGCGCCAGCAAACGCCGTGACCGGCGCCAGCAACGCCAACACCAGCACCGCGGCCCATTTTGATTGTTTTGCCACCATCATCAAATCTCGAATCATCATCATTAAAACATTAAAACGCTCCGCCACGGACATGGGGGCGGCGCCTTGCGGCGCCACCCCCATCACCGCGACCGATTGGCGAAGTCACATTTCGATTGCCGACAGCTTTTGACCTCTGCACGCCGCCCTAACCGAGCCCCATCGACTCCGGCCTATTCGACTCTGATCGGAATGCCGGAAAAAGTTGCCTGCGGTTTGACTTCCGCATACACCGGCGCCGACTCGGGCACCATGTCGCCGCTGGTCTTAGGACCTTTGAGCGCGGTCAAAATTCCTTTGAACGGATTTTTCAGCATGTCCTCGACCGCGGTCGCCTCGTAGCCGCAATGCGCCATGCAGTTCGCGCACTTTGGATTATTCACCGTCCCGTATTTTTCCCACGGCGTGGTTTCGATCAACTCCTTGAAGCTGGACGCATTGCCTTCGTCCGCCAACAGATAACAAGGCTTTTGCCAGCCGAACACGTTACGGGTCGGATTGCCCCATGGCGTGCAGTTGTAGCTTTGGTTGCCGGCCAGATAATCCAGATACAGCGCCGAATGATTCAATTTCCATTTGCGTTTTTTCTCCTTGCCGATCCGGAAAATACCGCGGAACAATTCCTTGACTTCCCGACCCTTGATGAACACGTCCTGTCTCGGGGCGCGCTCATAGCTGAAACCCGGCGCGATCGTGACGCCTTCGACGCCCAACTCGGTCACATAATCGAGAAACTCGGCCACTTCGTAATCTTGCTCGCCCTGGAACAGCGTGCAATTGACGGTGACCCGGAAGCCCTTGCCAAGCGCCAGCTTGATCGCCTCGACCGCGCGGTCGAACACGCCTTCCTGGCATACCGACGCATCGTGGCGTTCGCGCAGACCGTCCAGATGCACCGAAAAAGTCAGATAGGGGGACGGCTTGTAATCGTCGATCCGTTTTTTCAGCAGCAACGCATTCGTGCACAGATAGACATATTTCTTGCGTGCGACGATGCCTTCGACGATTCTCGGCATGTCCTTGTGAATCAAGGGCTCGCCGCCCGGAATCGACACCATCGGCGCATTACACTCATCCACCGCCTGCATGCACTCTTCATAGGAGAGACGCTTGTCGAGGATTTCATCGGGATAATCGATCTTGCCGCAACCCGCGCAGGCCAGATTACAACGGAACAGAGGCTCCAGCATCAATACCAAGGGATATTTTTCGACGCCCTTGATTTTTTGCTTGAGCAGATAACTGCCTACGGTTAACTGTTGACGTAATGGAACTCCCACGAGCTGACCCTCCAAAAAAAATTGCAAAAAATTGCGGCCCGATCCGGACCGCCATCCTAAAACCGGCGCCGACTCACGACCCGACTGTTGCATACAAACAACATCCCGATCCTTGCACTGCCACGGCCGCTCTTTTCGGGTAAAATAAGCGAAAAAAGCGGACGGTTTCAGCGAGCGTCTGTTTCATTTTGGTGACTAGAATACTCTTTTTTTTCAAACGACTCCAGTTTTAACAACAAAATATCTGAATCCCGCGACGAAGTCGTCACTGCAAGCGCTTCCACCCATCTCCGCATAATCACAATAACTCATTGTTTTATTTTAATAACTTTAGAACATGTGAATAAGAGTGCAAACTCGTTGGCAACAAAACAACATTACTTTGCAAATTGCCAACAAACAGGCTATCATTGCCGCTAATGAAGAGAAGTATCCCATTCAACGGGCCAATGGATTATCGCTTATGAATATAGATCGCAATTTCTTGAACGACCCTAAATCATTAAGCAAGCTGCCTGACGACGCCTTTCAGACGGAACTGCTTAAAGGTGTGTCCAGAACGTTTGCACTGACCATTCCGCAATTGCCGCACTCGCTGTACGGACCGGTCGCCAATGCTTATTTGCTGTGCCGGATCGTCGATACGATCGAGGACGAGGTGTCGCTGACGCCGGAGCAAAAAAATTATTTCTGTTCCGAATTCATCGACGTGGTCCGGGCCGGAATCAACTCCGAGCCGTTCGCGGCCGAGTTGGCGCCCTTGTTGTCGGACAAAACGCTGCCCGCCGAACACACCTTGATCCATGTGTTGCCGCGGGTGATCGAGATCACGCATTCATTTGAGCCCGAACAGATCGATGCGCTGGCCGACTGCGTCGCGACGATGGCCGAAGGCATGTCCATGTTTCAGTCGCAAAACCTGCACCATGGCTTGGCCACGCTCGCCGACCTGGACAAATACTGTTATTACGTCGCCGGCTGCGTCGGCGAAATGTTGGCCAAACTCTTTTGCCATTACTCGCCGGCAATCGCGGAGCATAGGGAGGAGCTTTTGCGCTTGTCGGTTTCTTTTGGCCAGGGCCTGCAAATGACCAATATTTTGAAGGACATCTGGGATGACGCCGAACGCGGCGTCTGCTGGCTGCCGCAGGACATTTTCCGCGAAGCCGGTTTCGACCTGAAGAAACAGGCGCCGGATGCGAACGACCCGAATTACGAGGTCGGTTTGACGCACCTGATCGGCATCGCCCACGGGCATTTGCACAATGCCCTGCGTTATACCCAGTTGTTGCCGGCGCATGAAACCGGACTCAGAAATTTCTGCCTGTGGGCGCTGGGCATGGCGGTGCTGACGTTGAAAAAGATCAAGCACCACCTCGATTTCAACCGCTCCGAACAGGTCAAGATTTCCCGGAAAAGCGTGAAAGCGACGATCTTCGCGACCAAATTGACCGTGCGCAGCAATCTGTTGCTCGGACTGCTTTTCCATGTCGCCGGGCGGGAGCTGAAAACGCCCGAATGGCATTACACCGAACAAACTCAATTGGCTCAATTAAATCATTAAGGACACCCCCATGTTTACCGATGCTAGCACACAGATAAATACCGGTGATGCTCCTAGCTCATCGACTCCGATTCAATCGCACGCCTATGATCTCGACCGCGCGATCAAAAGAGCGCGGGACAGCCTGATCAAGCTGCAAGACGAGACCGGCTTCTGGGTCTTCGAACTCGAAGCCGACTGCACGATTCCGGCCGAATACATCATGATGATGCATTTCATCGACGACATCGACCCGACATTACAGAACAAGATCGCCAACTATCTGCGTTCGCGCCAGGCCGAAGACGGCAGTTATCCGCTGTTTACCGGCGGCCCGGGCGATATCAGTTGCAGCGTGAAGGTCTATTACGCACTCAAGATGGCCGGTGACGACATCGACGCGCCGCACATGCAACAGTTGCGCGAATGGATTCTGAGCCAGGGCGGCGCCGCGAAAGCGAACGTGTTCACCCGGATCGCACTGGCGACGTTCGAGCAGTTACCCTGGCGCGGCGTGCCTTATATTCCGGTCGAAATCATGCTGCTCCCGAAATGGTTTCCGTTCCATCTGGATAAGGTCTCGTACTGGTCCCGGACCGTGATGGTGCCGCTGTTCATCCTGTGCAGCATGCAGGCGAAAGCGAAGAACCCGCACCAGATCGGCGTGCTCGAGCTGTTCACCGTGCATCCGGACGAGGAACAGCATTATTTCCCGGAAAGAACCCTGCTCAACAAGGTCTTCCTGGGCCTGGACAAATTGGGCCGCCTGACCGCGCCCTTGATCCCGAAAAAAATGCATCAGCGCGCGATCGACAAGGCGTTGGCCTGGTTCACCGAACGCCTGAACGGCGAAGACGGACTCGGCGGTATTTTCCCGGCGATGGTCAATGCCTATGAATCGATGCTGTTGCTCGGCATGCCCGAGGATCACCCGAACGTGAAGATCGCGCGTCAATCGATCGACAAGCTGCTGGTCATCAACGAAGACGATGCGTATTGCCAACCTTGCCTGTCGCCGGTTTGGGATACCGGTTTGGCCGCGCTGGCCTTGCAGGAAGCGGACCGGACAGGCAACCGGGACAGCCTCACGAAAGCCTATGACTGGCTCAAGAGCAAACAATTGAAGGACGAAGCGGGTGACTGGCAAATCTCGAAGCCGGACCTGCCCGGCGGCGGCTGGGCGTTCCAGTTCAACAACCCCTATTATCCGGACGTCGACGATACCGCGGTGGTCGCCTTCGCGATGGCCGATTCCGATCTGCCGGGCATGGAAGAGCCGGTACAACGCGCGACGCGCTGGATCGAGGGCATGCAGTCGAAAAACGGCGGCTACGGCGCCTTCGATGTCGATAATACCTATTATTATCTGAACGAGATTCCGTTCGCCGACCACGGCGCCCTGCTCGACCCTCCGACCGCCGACGTCAGCGCGCGCTGTGCGATGCTGATGGCGAAGGTTGCCCGGGAACACGAAGACTATCTGCCGGCGCTCGCACGCACGATAGACTATTTGCGCAGCGAACAGGAAGCCGACGGCTCCTGGTTCGGCCGCTGGGGCACCAACTATATCTACGGCACCTGGTCGGTGCTGTTGGGCCTCGAACAGACCGACCTGCCGAAAGACGATCCGATGTACCGAAAAGCCGTAAAATGGCTGAAGAGCGTGCAACGTGAAGACGGCGGCTGGGGCGAGGATAACCTCAGCTACCACGACACCGACTTCAGCGGCAAATACCGTTTCAGCACCGCGTTCCAGACCGCCTGGGCGGTACTCGCGCTGATCGCGGCCGGCGAAGCGAAGAGCCCGGAAGTCAAGGCCGGCATCGACTTCATTCTGCACAAGCAGCAGGCCGACGGCTTCTGGAACGACAAATGCTTCACCGCGCCCGGCTTTCCGCGCGTCTTCTATCTGAAATATCACGGTTACGACAAGTTCTTCCCGCTCTGGGCACTGGCGCGTTACCGCAACGAGTTAGCGAAGCCGTGATTACCGGCATCGTTGTCGCCTTGCCCGAAGAAGTCGTCACCCTGACACCCAAACGGATCGACAAAGGCCATTGCGTATTTATCGGCGACAGGATTCTGGTCGCCTGCGCCGGCATGGGGCCGGTCAACGCGGCCGCCGCCGCCGAACTGCTGATCGCGAAAGGCGCGTCCCAATTGATCAGCTGGGGCTGCGCCGCGGCGCTCGCGCCCTCGCTCAGGCCCGGCGATCTGGTGTGCGCGGATCGCCTGCTCGCCGCCGATCACGAGGAAATCGCCATCGGCGCGGGGTGGTTCGGACACGCCAAGGATAGGCTCGCCGCCGCGCTCGCGGATGATCGCAAAGCAGGCGCTTTACATGCCGGTTTGCTGACCGAGAGCGCGACCCTGGTCGGCACCGCGGCTGCCAAAAAACAACTGCATGCGCGGACCGCGGCGCTGGCGCTGGATATGGAAAGCTGCGCGATCGCGAAGGTTGCGCAACAACACGGCCTGCCTGTTCTGACGATCCGCGCGATAGCCGACCCGGCGGGCATGGCCCTGCCGGAAGCGGTCGTACAGGCGACCAACGCCGACGGCGACGTCGCGATCGGCAAACTGCTAGGCTATCTGGCCCTGCATCCTGCCGAGCTGCCGAGCCTGATCCAGCTCGGCCTCTGTTTCAGCAAGGCCAAGCGCACCTTGAAACAGGTCGCCGCGCGGCTCGAAGAAATCGCCGAATTCGCTTGTCCGCCGGCCGGCAGGCCTGACCGGCTCACTTTTTGAAAGCGTTTTGCGCCCCCAAATCATTTAACCCAGAAAGACCGTTCCTATATGTCATTCAGCATCGCCGAGCTCTTTACTCAACACAGCACCGATAAATTCGATCTGCACGAACAGTTTCTGAACAACCAGATGGTTCGGGTATTGAAAACGATCGGCTACGACCGCCATTACCAGCGCGCGGTCGGCCAGTATCTTTACGATCAACAGGGGCACGAATATCTGGACCTGTTGAGCGGCTTCGGTGTCTTTGCGATCGGCCGCAACCATCCGACCGTGATCAGCGCGCTGCATGAAACCCTGACCCTGGAACTGCCGAACCTCGTGCAACTGGACGTCTCGGTACTGAGCGGCCTGTTGGCGCAAGAAATCCTGAAGACCACGCCGAACAATCTGAACAAGATGTTCTTCTGCAATTCCGGCACCGAAGCGGTCGAGGCGGCGATCAAATTCGCCCGCTACACGACCAAGCGCGAAAAAATCGTGTTCTGCGAACATGCCTATCACGGCCTGACGCTGGGCTCCCTGTCGCTGAACGGCGAACCGATCTTCCGCGAAGGCTTCGGCCCGCTGTTGCCGGGCTGCAGCGCGGTGCCGTTCAATGACCTGAAGGCGCTGGAACAGGCGTTGAGCAACAAGGATGTCGCCGCCTTCATCGTCGAGCCGATCCAGGGCAAGGGCGTGAACCTCCCTGACGATGACTATCTGCCCGAAGTCGAAAAACTCTGCAAAAAATACGGCACCCTGTTCGTCGCCGACGAGGTGCAGACCGGCCTCGGCCGGACCGGCAAGTTCTGGGCGATCGAACACTGGAACGTCAAACCGGACATGATCTGCATGGCGAAAGCCCTGTCCGGCGGCTTCGTGCCGGTCGGCGGCGTCGCGATGACCACCAAGATCATGGACAGCGTCTATAACCGGATGGACCGCGCGGTCGTACACGGCTCGACCTTCTCGAAGAACAACATGGCGATGGCCGCCGGCCTCGCGACCCTGCACGTTATGAAGGAAGAAAACCTGGTCGAAAACAGCGCGCAGGTCGGTGACGAGATCATCGCTACGCTGAACGGAATGGCCGCGAAATATGAATTCCTGAAGGAAGCGCGCGGCAAGGGCATGATGATCGCGATCGAGTTCCACGCCCCGAAGAGCCTGACCCTGAAGGCGGCCTGGGCGATGCTGGAAGCGGCGAACAAAGGCCTCTTCTGTCAAATGGTTACGATTCCGCTATTTAAGGAACACCGGATCCTGACCCAGGTGGCCGGCCACGGCATGAACGTGGTCAAGTTACTGCCGCCGTTGAACCTAACCCAGAAAGACCGCGACCATATCATTACCTCTTTCGACAAGACGATTGCCGATACCCATCAAATCTCCGGCGCGATCTGGGATTTGGGCAAAAATCTGGCCAGCCACGCGCTGAAAGGCAAAACCGGCAACTAAACGGAACTCGACGATGAAAACACTATTCAAACTGGGTTTGCTCTCGCTTGCATTGTTGCAATCGCATCCGGCCGCCGCGCATGCGGTGGTGACCGACTATTCGTTGAAAATGCAGCCGATCCGCGCGAATCAGCCGGACAAGGTCGTGCTGACCTTCAATTCGCAGGTCGAGATCGGCTTGTCGCAGGTCTTTCTGGTCAGCAAAGGCGATAAGCACGACCTGCTGAAAATCGGTGCCGGCGACAAGCAAGGCCAACTCATCGTCGAAGTGCCGGCCTTGGCCCCCGGCGATTACGCGATCAAGTTCAAGGTCTTTGCGGCCGACGGCCATTTGACCGAAGACGTGATCCATTTTTCTGTAGCACAATAGTTAAGTTTTTGATTTTATGGCGGGTATAGCGGACTTTCTCGACTCCCTGATTGGCGGTTTCGATCTCATTTGTTTTTGTCTCACGGTCGGCAGTCTGTTCTGGGGCCTTTTCGTGTTGCGTCCCTGGGAACGGCGGCACGGCTACAATGCGGCGCTGCTGCACAGAACCACCACCCTGTTGTACAAGGGCGGCTTTTATCTGGCGGGCGCGCAGCTTTTCAAGATCATCCTGAAGATCTGGCTGATGACCGCGGTGCTCGAACGCTGGCCGTTTCCGGAGTTTGCCGCGACCACCCAATTCATCGGCGGCGTGATTCGCACCACGCTGGCCTTGGCGCTGGCCGTTTATTGCCGGCAAGTCTTGCATCGGCATGCGGATTCGAAAACGCACTGGATCAGCGCCGGCATCGTCGCCTTGCCGATGATTATTTCCGGCGCCTGGCTCGTGCATGCGGCCGGCCGTTTCGACAACAAGGCGCTGCTGATGGCACTGACCGTCGCCCATCAATTGGCCGCCGCGGCCTGGATCGGCGGCGTCTTGCAATTGGTGAACGTCTGGCTGCTGAAATACCGCGAGCAGATTCAGGCCCATTTGTGGCCGTTTTTGCTGAAACGCTTTTCGCTTTTCGGCATCGCCTCGGTCAGCTTGTTGTTGATCTCGGGCGCGCCGATCGCGTTGCAATACATCACGACCTGGAACGGACTGATCGGCACCGGCTACGGCAATCTGTTGATGGTCAAGGTCATGCTGCTGTCGCTGGCGCTGGGATTCGCCTGGCTGAACCGCAGCGCGGTGCTCGCCTACGGTATCGGCGGCGACTCGACCCGCCTGACCCGCAGCGTGCCCTATTACATCGAAGCCGAAACCTTCATTTTGATCACGCTGCTGTTTACCGCGGCGTCTCTCGCCTCGCAACCGCCGGCGATCGACATTCCGAGCCTGACTGCGACCTGGCAGGAAGTGTTGAACACCTTTCATCCGCAAATCCCGCAAACCACCTCGCCGACCCATACCGCGCTGATCGCGGGCGAAGCGGGCCGCGTCGCGATCATCGGCCAGGTGCCCTCGATCGCCGCGACCGAATGGTCCAACTACAACCACAACATCGCGGGCATTTTTCTGACCACGATGAGCCTCTTCGCGATGCTGTCCTATCTGAAAGCGCCGGCCGCCATCCTCGACCGCTTTTTTGCGCTGATCAAATTCTGGCCGCTCGGTTTCGTGCTGCTCGGTATCTTTCTGTTTTTCCGCAGCGATGCGGAAACCTGGCCTTTGGGTCCGATCGGTTTCTGGGAAAGCACGTTCAACAACGGCGAGGTCTTGCAGCATCGGATCGCGACATTGCTGGTTTTCGTGCTCGGCGTGATCGAGATCAGGGCCCGCATGCAGGGCAATCAAAATACCCGCCTGCCGCTGGTGTTTCCGGTGCTGGCGGCTTTCGGCGGCCTGATGCTGCTGACCCATTCGCACATCGGTTTTCAGGCCAAGAGCGCCTTTTTGATCCAGGTCGGCCACACCACGATGGGCATTTTCGCCCTGATCTTGGCCACCGGCCGTTGGCTCGAATTAAAACTCGACAAGCCCGGCAAGGATATTGCCGGTTTTATTTCCGTTGCGGCTCTGTTTCAAATGGGGCTTATTTTGATGTTCTACCGCGAACCCCTGTACTAAATTATGAAACTCAACACCGAATACCCGTTGCTCGACCAGATCAATCTGCCCGCCGATCTCCGCCGCCTCAGCAAGGAACACCTGAAGCCGCTAGCGAAAGAACTGCGCGAGTATCTGACCCAAACGGTCAGCATCTCCGGCGGTCATTTCTCGGCCGGCCTGGGTACGGTCGAATTGACCGTCGCGCTGCACTATGTATTCAACACCCCCGAAGACCAGTTGGTCTGGGATGTCGGCCATCAGGCCTATCCGCACAAGATTCTGACCGGCCGTAAAGGACGCATGACCACGATCCGCACGCTCGGCGGCATCGCGGCGTTCCCGTCGCGCGCCGAGAGCGAATATGACGCGTTCGGCGTCGGCCACTCGAGCACCTCGATCAGCGCCGCGCTCGGCATGGCGATCGCCTCGGCCCAGAAAGGCGAGAACAAGCAGATGGTCGCCATCATCGGCGACGGCAGCATCACCGGCGGCATGGCCTATGAAGCGATGAACCATGCCGGCGCGCTCGACGCGAATCTGCTGGTGATCCTGAACGACAACGAGATGTCGATTTCGCCGAATGTCGGCGCGATGAACAACTATCTGGCGAAGATCTTGTCCAGCCGGCTGTATGTCTCGGCCTGGGAAGAAAGCAAAAAGGTGCTCAGCAACGTGCCGAGCGTCTGGGAACTCGCGCGCCGCACCGAGTCGCACATCAAGGGCATGGTGGTGCCGGGAACCCTGTTCGAGGAACTCGGTTTCAATTACATCGGCCCGATCGACGGCCACGATCTCGACGTGCTGGTGCCGACGCTCGAAAACCTGAAGGCGATGCCCGGTCCGCGCCTGTTGCACATCGTAACCAAGAAAGGCAAGGGCTATGCGCCGGCCGAGAAGGACCCCCTGGCCTATCACGGCGTGCCCGCGTTCGATCCGTGCAAGGATTCACTGCCGAAATCGGCGCCCTCTCCGCATCCGACCTATACCGAGGTGTTCGGCAACTGGCTCTGCGACATGGCCGAACAGGACGAGCGGCTGTTGGGGATCACGCCGGCGATGCGCGAAGGTTCGGGCCTGGTCAAGTTTTCCGAACGCTTTCCGAAACGCTATTTCGATGTCGCGATCGCCGAACAGCATGCGGTGACCCTGGCGGCTGGCCAGGCCTGTCAGGGCGCGAAGCCGGTCGTCGCGATCTATTCGACCTTCCTGCAGCGCGCCTATGACCAGTTGATTCACGATGTCGCGATTCAAAATCTGGACGTCCTGTTCGCGATCGACCGCGCCGGCCTCGTCGGACCCGACGGCCCGACCCATGCCGGCAGCTTCGATTACACCTTCATGCGCTGCATTCCGAACCTGCTGATCATGGCGCCGGCCGACGAAAACGAGTGCCGGCAAATGCTGTACACCGGCTTCATTCATGAAGGCCCGGCCTCGGTGCGTTACCCGCGCGGCAAAGGCCCCGGCATCGAAGTACAAAAAATGATGACCGCGCTGCCGATCGGCAAGGGCGAAATCCGCCGCCAGGGCAGCAAGATCGCGATCCTGGCCTGGGGCAGCATGGTCGCGCCGGCCCTCAAAGCCGCCGAACAATTCGGCGCGACCGTCGTCAACATGCGCTTCGCCAAACCGATCGATGAAGCGTTGATTCTGGAACTGGCCGAAACTCACGAACTGCTGGTCACGATCGAGGAAAATGCGCTGTCCGGCGGCGCGGGCAGCGCGGTGAATCAGTTCCTGCAGGCGCAGCGCATCCTGATGCCGGTGTTGAATATCGGCCTGCCCGATGCCTTCATCGAACAGGGCACGCGCGAAGAACTGCTTGCGATCTGCGGGCTGGATGTGCCAGGCATCGCCGCCCGTATCGAAGCGTTCTGCAACTGAGTCTATGCTCGAAATCCTCCCGCTGCCGGTCCTGACCGACAATTATATCTACCTGATCCACGACCCGGTGTCGCAAGACACCGCGGCGGTCGATCCGGCCGAAGCGCCGCCGGTGCTGAAGGCGCTCGCGGACCGAGGCTGGAAACTGACCTCCATTTGGAATACCCATCACCACTGGGATCATGTCGGCGGCAATCTGGATCTGCAACAGCGGACCGGTTGCCAGGTGATAGCGCCGTTAGCCGATCGCCACCGGATACCCGGCATCGACCGGGGCGTTGCCGAAGGCGACATCGTCACGCTGGGCGCCCATAGAGCCCAGGTTCTGTACACCCCCGGCCATACGCTCGGTCATGTCGTTTATCATTTCGCGGACGAGCGCCTGCTGTTCTGTGGCGACACCTTGTTCGTGATGGGCTGCGGCCGCTTGTTCGAAGGCAGCGCCGACCAATTGTGGCATTCGCTGCAACGCTTGAAAGCCCTGCCGGCCGACACGCGCTTTTATTGCACGCACGAATACACGCAAAAAAACGGCCGCTTCGCCTTGACCGTGGAGCCGGACAATCAGGCACTCGTCGCAAAAATGCGGCGGGTCGTCGAACTGCGCGCGCTCAACCTGCCGACCGTGCCCTCGACGATTGGCGAGGAACTCGCCACCAATCCGTTTTTCAGAGAAGACAGCCCCTCGCTGCAAAACACGATCGGCTTGAAGGACGCCCGCCCGGTTGAAATATTTACCGAAGTTCGGCGTTTGAAGGACGGATTTTAACTGATAGCGAGGGGAAGCCGGCCCATGGAGTTCCCCTTTCAGGAAAAACCGCCATGGGCCTGACCGAGGGAACTTAAGATTCCAACAGTTCCGCGAAAGGTTTGAAACTCTCGCTATTATGCTGGGTGCAAACGCTGAACTGATATTTCTGGTCATTCTCGACCCACTGGATATGACCCAGATTGGACTTGTTTTTGCATTGCGTCCCTTTCCCGGTGCTGGCCTGACACTGCTTGCCATCATCCAGTCGAATGATGTCGACGCCGCCGGCGGCGATTTCGATGGCTTCCGCGGGCGCCGCGACGGCTCCAAGATCCTTGATCTGTTGCGCAACGGGTGCGATACCTATCGCTTCGGCGACGGATTTAGCTTGGCTCTCCAGATATTTGCTCACGCGCGTGCTTGCGCCGCCCGGCGCAGTCGTTTCAGCATGCGGCGCGGATTCGGCGGGCGCGGGCGCCTCCGGTTTGAACTCCTTGCCTACCGCCGCCAGATATTTAGCGACCCGCGACAACGGCGCGCCAGACGCCTGCTCCTGGGTTTCCTGAGCGGTGGCCAACGGCGCTTCAGTGACTGTCTCGGCGGCGGTCGGCGCGGGTGCGACCTGCTGGCTGGCCAGGTATCTGGCCACCCGCGACTGCGGCGCGGCGGTTTGCTGAACGGCCACCTCGGGTTTGGGGGCCGCCTCTTGGCTCGCAAGGTATTTAGCGACACGCGACAAGGATGCGGCAGGCGTTTGCGCCGCAGGCGCCTGAATGACCGCGGCTACCGGTTGCGCCGCCTCCTGGTTCGCAAGATATCTGGCGACACGCGACAGCGGCGCCGTAACAGCATCGGCCGCTTCCGCGGCCTGCGCCTGTCTCGCCAGGTATTTTGCGACGCCGGTCAAGGCTACCGCCGCCTGCGCGGCATGCTCTTGTTTCGCCATATACCTTGCAACGCCTGTCAAGCCAGAATTCACTTCCACTTCTTCCTTCCTATAAATATCATCGCCTATCGGCCCGGTCAGTTTACTTGTTGCAAAGTCAAGAAACTGTTCTAGTAAATTTTTTGCCATATCAAAGCTACCTTTTATCTTATTGTAATAATTCAAAGAGCAAATCAGTGTAATCATATGCTAAACCCATGCGCGGGTAAAGCTCGCCTTGCTGACTTCCCGGCATCTCCTCGAATAAAATCCCCGCGACAACACATCCGTTGAAAGCGCCTCATCCCTGCCGGCCGCTTTACACCCCTGTTTAAAGGACTGCGTTGGATGTTGGCGTCTCCCCAGAGGGTCAACGCCGCATGAGGGCTGATCAGGCTTGAGTGAGCCGTTCACCTTTGAGCCCGGCTTCGGCCTTGCCGCCGGACTCGGCGCGAAGCCGTACCGAGTCCATTTGGCATTGCCATCGGCCAGATTTGAACTGAGCAAGCCGGGGCCATTTACGAAGATTTTTCAGTAAATCCCATAGCTGCTGAGCATTTAAGGAGGGATTAATTATACCGCCCGACGCTTATGTTATGCTCTGAAGGCCGGCTAAAATAGACATTCAATTAACCGGCTCAAGTTAGCTATTAGATTACTAAGCGTTTGCCGCTGGGCTAACCGCGATAAGCCGTTTGATCAGGGAGAACGTCTTGTCGGTTGGTATCGAAATCTTCACGCTGTGATCAGTTTTTCACCGCTGAATCACTCACAGCCTGTTGTTTTCGGCGGAATAAATGGTTTGAGCCGCGCATCTTGCGTACCGCCAGGCGATGACGGCGCGAAAGATACCTAACGGAATGTATCTTTACACACCGAGCATGATTTGCGTAATTAATCATGGCATGTTTTAGCCCTTATTTGACGCTTGAGTTAGCCATACTTTTTTTCAACAATTCTGGAAAAATTGCGAGTTCATCATGAAAAAAAATACCCCCCCCCGCGATATAGAGCATAGAATAAAACTTCAAAGTGTCAAATCGCTGACTGTCATGGGCTCATTAGCCGCGATGGCCGTGTCGCCGATCGCGTGGAGCGAACCGACGCTGACGGATGATGCTTATGTGCAAATCGGCACCAGTCCAAACAAAAACTTTGGCAAATCAAAATCGGTAAAAGTGACCGCCCTTTCCGCCATCAATGAACGGCGAGGTTTCCTTAAATTCGATCTGGATTCTTCCAGGCCGGGCGGTCAACCCGTCGTTTCCAAAGCGACCTTGAAAGTGTTCGTGACCGCCGTCAGACCAGGCTCGTCCGGCACTTTGGAAGTCCATGCGGTCAATTTGGATCCCAATACCAACGACTTCAGTGAAGGCACGATTACCGGAAGCGCACAGCCTACCTTTGTCACCCCGGAACTTCTTGACAAGATCGACAGCGTAAACACTCAAACGATCAATAAATTCCTGGAGTTTGACGTCACCGATTTTGTTAAGACTAATTTGTTCCGCAGCGAAATCGGCTTTGCGCTGATAGGCAAAGGCACGCTGAACATCGATCTCGAAAGTAAGGAAAGTAAAGCCACGGGCCATGCCGCCACGTTGAATATCGTCTATATCACGGCCGGCTCATCGGGAACTCCGGGTACAAACGGAGCAACCGGACCCACAGGTCCAGCGGGAGCCACTGGCGCTACCGGCGCTACCGGACCGGCTGGTACGGGTGCAGGAGCCACCGGCCCAACGGGAGCTACCGGCGCAACCGGACCGGCTGGCACTGGATCAGGAGCCACCGGCCCAACGGGAGCCACTGGCGCTACCGGCGCAACCGGACCGGCTGGCACTGGATCAGGAGCCACCGGCCCAACGGGAGCCACTGGCGCTCCCGGAGCCAAGGGTGCTACTGGTGCGAACGGCGCGACAGGCGCCAATGGCGCGCCCGGTGCCACCGGTGCCCCAGGCGCCAACGGCGCGCCCGGCGCCACCGGCGCTCCAGGCGCCAACGGTGCGCCAGGTGCCACCGGCGCTCCAGGCGCCAACGGTGCGCCAGGCGCCAACGGCGCTCCTGGTCTCAATGGCGCTCCGGGCGCAACAGGCGCCACCGGTGCGAAAGGAGCGACTGGAGCCACAGGCGCCGGCTTCTCAAGCACCGTGGTTAGAGTGACAGCGGCCCAACTGAATTTAGGATCGCTTCTGGGTGCGTTGCTGAACAGCGGCAACCCCGTCATCGCGAATTGCGATACCGCGGCCGGTGAAAAAGTCGTCGGAGGGGGCGCATTCGTGACGGGGGCCCTCTTGGGACTGGTTGTTCCGGCCAGTGTCGGCCCGACCGCGAACGGCGCCATAGTCACCGCCTCGAACCCTAACGCACCTACCGTGCCGACGGGTTGGGGCGCGCAATTTGGCACCGTGCAATCCCTGCTGGGCCTCTTGTCGGGCAATTATGGCGTTAGCGTAGTTTGCTCCAAACCCTAACGGTGAAACCGCCAATGCAAGCCGGTTAAAAACCATGACCCCGCCCGGCTTCGCGCCGAGCGGGGTTTTTTATAGCAAATAACTCAAGGGGTTATGCGACATAATTAACAACTACTCTAGGTTGCGTTATGATCCAACGCCGAATCCGAGAATTTTTTCGCGATCAGCTTTACACCGGCGTTAACTACCGCTTTTGCTCAATCCTTGAAAAAATCACGAGATTATTATGAAAGAATACACTCAATCCCATCCCAACAAACCCAGAAACCATAGCGCCAAAGCCCTGCCCCTCATCGGCGCATGGGTCGCGTTGGCGTTTTCGCCGGCTGCGTGGAGCGATCCGACGCTGGTTGCCGATACCTATGTCAAGATCGGCTCCAATAAAAATTTCGGTAAAAGAAGTTCGCTCTTCGTGACCAGCGGCGCAGTCCAGAATCAGGGCCTCCTCAAATTCAACCTGACTCCCTCCACGCCCGCTGTCGGCGCGCTCGTCTCCAAAGCCACGCTGAAGGTCTTTGTGACCGGCGCGCTGACCGGTAGCAGCGGCAAATTGGAAGTCCACGCGATCGACCTGTCCAAAAAGAATTTCGAGGAAGTGTCGATTACCGGCAAATCCTCGGTCGACCTGCTCACCGTCATCGGCCATCTGGACGATGTCAACGTGCAGGATGTCAATCAATGGCTGGAAATTGACGTCACCGATTACGTCAAGAATGCGGTCGAACAAGGCAAGAATACCGCGACGCTGCAAAATGGCGTACAGCAACTCGCTTTCGGGTTGACCGGCACCGACACCCTGAACATCAAACTCGAAAGCAAGGAAAGCAAAGCCGCGGGCCATGCCGCGGTGCTTGAAGTCGTCTTCGCGACGGTCGGGGTTTCCGGCACGCCGGGTACGGACGGCCCACAGGGTCCGCAAGGCCCACAGGGTCCTCAAGGCCCACAAGGTCCTGCCGGAACCGGTCCTCAAGGTCCTGCCGGAGCAACAGGCGCGACCGGTCCTGCCGGGCTGCCACAAAAGACTATCGTGAAAACGATTACCGGGGCCGCAACGGCCAATTCCACGTCCATTGCATCTTGCGGTGCAAACGAGTCAGTTGTCGGCGGAGGCGTCGTGGTGCAAAATGCCTTGTTAGGGCTGACCTTTGCGGCCAATTCGGGACCCGCCGCGGATGGTCATCTGATTACCAGCGGCACACCGACCGGTTGGGGGGTTCAGTTTGGCTTACTGAACCTCGTTTCTGGCTTGTTAGGCGCGACGTATACCGTTACCGTAATCTGCGCGCAGTAATAGCCGTCGCGCGTGAACCCTCTCACAGGGGCAAGTCATGCCGGACTGCAGAGCGGCACGTTACCCCCCGCGCGGCACGAGCCGCGCGGGGTTTTTAGAACGAGAACGGCACGCAGCCGACACGCGGGCGATCTTCATCCGCGTAATAATTTTGCATCGCCAATTTACCGCGCGTTAAGATAGCGCCATTGACTGACCGCCGCAACGGACCGAGTTTATCCAAGGGGCGGTTTCAGCCCGCGAGCCCCTCCATCTACTCGTCGATTCATAGCGCAACCCCGATGCATCCTGAACAGCCCGAAATGTCCTTCGATGCGAAGGGTTTCATCAAGAACCTGACCACCCGCCCCGGCGTTTATCAAATGCTCGACGCCCAGGGCGAGATCCTCTACATCGGCAAGGCGAAGAACCTGAAGAACCGGGTTTCGACCTATTTCAACAATAAAGCCGCGTCGATCAAGCAGCACACGATGGTTGCCAAGGTCGCCTCGATCACCGTGACCGTGACCCATACCGAAGGCGAGGCGCTGCTGCTCGAAGCGCAACTGATCAAGCGCCACAAGCCGCGCTACAACATCTGTCTGCGCGACGACAAATCCTATCCTTACATCTATCTGTCCAGCGCCCACGATTTTCCGCAAATCACCTTTCACCGCGGCGCGAAAAAACGGCCGGGCAAGTATTTCGGGCCGTATCCGAGCGTCGGCGCGGTCAGGGAATGTCTGAAGCTAATGCAAAAAATTTTTCCGGTCCGGCAATGCGAGGATTCGGTGTTTCAAAACCGCACGCGGCCCTGCCTGCAATATCAAATCGAACGCTGCACCGCGCCCTGCGTCGGCCTGATCGATAAAACCGGCTACGCCCAGGATGTCGACAACACGATCCTGTTCCTCGAAGGCAAGGGCGGCCTCTTGATCGAGCAATTGATAGCCAAAATGGAACGGGCCGCCGCGGCGCTGCAATTCGAACGCGCCGCGCAATACCGCGATCAGATCGTCAAATTGCGGGCGGTGCTCGAAAAAAATTTCGTGCACGGCGAACGCGGCGACGTCGACATCATCGCCTGCGCGACGAGGGCGAACATGGCCTGCATTCAGGTCTTCTTCATCCGCGGCGGTCAGCATCTGGGCAATAAGCAGTTTTTTCCGAAGATGTCCGACGAACACGATCCGGCCGCGATCTTGCAGGCCTTCATCGCGCAATATTATCTGGAACGGCCGCCGCCGCAGGAATTGATCGTCAGCCATCCGCTCGAAGAAAGCGAGCTGATCGCCGAAGTGCTGGCCTGTCAGGCCAAGCACCCCGTCGGGATTTCGACGAGTGTGCGCGGCGAACGGCTCAAATGGCTGCGGATGGCGGCCGAGAATGCCGAAACCTCGCTGCAGAACAAACTGGCCGACAAACAGGGCCTGTACGCGCGCTTTATCAGCTTGCAGGAAGAACTGGGCCGCGCCGAATTGCCGAAGCGCCTCGAATGTTTCGACATCAGCCATCACCAGGGCGAGCAGACCGTCGCCTCCTGCGTGGTGTTCGACCGCGAAGGCCCGGTCAAATCGGCCTACCGGCGCTTCAACATCGCAGGCATCACGCCGGGCGATGATTATGCGGCGATTCATCAGGCGGTTGCGCGCCGCTTCAAGCGCCTGAAACAGGGCGAACACGAGGCGCCGGACATCCTCTTGATCGACGGCGGCAAGGGACAAGTGCATGAAGCGCAAAAGGCATTGGCGGAATTGGACATAAACAATGTTATGATAGTCGGCGTTTCGAAAGGTCCGGACCGAAAACCCGGCATGGAAAAACTGATCCTGGTCGATCAAGATCGGCCGCTCGCGGTGAATCCGGGCGCCAGCGGTCTGCTGCTGATCCAGCATATCCGCGACGAGGCGCACCGTTTTGCGATTACCGGGCACCGGCAACGGCTGGGCAAGGTCAAGAAACGCTCGGTGTTGGAATCGATCGAAGGATTGGGGCCGAAACGGCGGCAGCTATTATTAAAACAATTCGGGGGGCTGCAAGGCGTGACCCAGGCGGGTGTGGATGCGCTTTCCAGCATAGACGGCATCAGCCGACAATTGGCGCAACGTATATACGACAGCTTTCACCAAGCAGATGACCATTGAATTCAACATACCGACGAATCTGACCCTGTTGCGCATCGCGCTGATTCCTTTATTGATGGTCGTTTTCTACTTGCCCTGGGCCTATGCGAATATCGCCTGCACCGCGATTTTTATCGCGGCCGGCATTACCGACTGGCTCGACGGTTATCTGGCCCGGAAGATGCAGCAGGAGACGCCGTTCGGCGCCTTTCTGGACCCGGTCGCGGATAAGTTGATGGTCGCTTTCGTGCTGGTGCTGATCGTGCAACAACAGGCCAACCCGTATCTGGCGGTGCCCGCCGCGATCATCATCGGCCGTGAAATCACGATCGCCTCGCTCCGGGAATGGATGGCCGAAATCGGCCAGCGCGCGAAAGTCAAAGTCTCGACGCTCGGCAAATGGAAAACGACCGCGCAGATGGTCGCGATCGGCATGCTGCTGTACCGCGAGGATGTGTTCGGCATTCCGATCAACGCGGTCGGCTACGTGCTGCTGTATGTCGCGGCGGTATTGACCTTGTGGTCGATGATCAATTATTTGTGCGCGGCGGTCGCGGCGATCAAGGAACACTGAATTTTTAAATTCCGGGCGTCATTTATGTGCCGGGACACAATCAACCCAAGATACAGCCCATTGAATCGGCTGTGAAAGAATAACAATGGATCAGGAAAAAGAAGATACTCAGACCAAAGCCGACGCGCAGGATGAGATTTTGCTCGCGGCGCTGAAACTGTTCGCCGAAAAGGGTTATTTCAACACCTCGCTGACCGACATCGCCGATGCGGCCGGCGTCAAGGGCACCAGCGGCGTCTATCATCATTTCAAAAACAAGCAAATGATCGCGGCGGCGCTCTATGCGAATATTTTCGACAGCTTGAACGTGTCGATCGACGACATTCGCCGCAAGAATCAAAAGCCGGCGGAGCAGTTGCGCGGCATCGTCGATCTGTTGTTCAAACTGACCGACGAGGCGCCGCATGTAATGCAATTGCTGCTGGTATTGAATATCAACGAGATATTGCCGGACGAAAAACCGCTGCTCGAAACGCCGCCGTTCGCGAAGGTCCTTAAGATCTTTCAGGCCGGCGCGAAAACCGGCGAGATCCGTAATCTGTCGCCGCAATTGTGTTTTGCCTATTTTTTCGGCATCATCAACCATACCCTACGGATGGTGTTGACCGGCGCGCTGGACAAGAAAGCCGACACCTACCAATCGCAAACCTGGCTGGCCGCCTGGAACGCGATCGCGAAAAAATGATCCCCGATTAAATCGACCAGAAGGTAAACAGCGTATGGCTCAATTCACCGTCACCGGGGATGTCGACCCCTTTCTGCATGTCAGCCTGGCCAGCGGCGAAAAGATTTATTGCGAATCGAACGCGATGGTGATGATGGAAAGCAACCTAGAGCTGAAGGGCAAGATGACCGGCGGCCTCGGCGGCGCCTTGATGCGGCGTCTGGCCAATGACGAGTCTTTTTTTCAGCAGCACATCGAAGCGGTGCGCGGCGCCGGCGATTGCCTGCTGTCGCCGACCCTGCCCGGCGCGATCCAGGTGCTCGATGTCGGCGAGACCCATTATATGGTCAGCGATGGCGCCTTCGTCGCGGCCGAGCACAGCGTCACTCTGAATGTCCGCACCCAGGGCGTCGGCTCTGCCCTGTTCGGCCAGACCGGGGGTTTTTTCATCTGCGAGGCATCGGGCCGCGGCAAATTGGCCGTCTCCGGCTTCGGTTCGAGTTTTATGCTCGATGTCGAACCCGGCAAGGACATCATCATCGATAACGCCCATGTGGTCGCCTGGGACAGCCGCCTGCGCCACGAAATCTCGGTCGCCACGCGCCAGGGCGGCGGCCTGCTCGGCCAGCTGGTCAACAGCGTGACCAGCGGCGAAGGCATGGTGCTTAAATTCTCCGGCAAAGGCAAGGTCGTGATCTGTTCACGCAACCGTGATAACTTTCTGAGCTGGCTGCTGAAAGGCATGCCCGCCAACCGCTAGGGATTTCTACGAAATAACCGACCGCTTGCAGACCCGCCAGGTTTTTAAAACCTGCCGGGTCAGTGTCGTCTGCAACGACGTTGATTTTGGCCGCATCCTAAAGACGGACGCGCGCCGCATCGATTCGAGTCCGGCGGGTACAGGCGATGTCACATCGCATCCCTCTCCGGTTTCAAGATTCAACAACTTATCAGCACCGGCGCAGACACTCGCGCGGCGGTGTTCGACGTTTCCAGCAAGACGATGCTGTTAACCTACGTCCATACGGCCCCCTACGCATTAGCCTTCGTTAACCCCTCCCCCTAGCCCTATTGACAATAAAATCCGTAGACATCCCTTTGCTCGATGATTTGCAGGGAGAAACGACGGCATGCGAGGGAACACCGATTGACCACAGACACTCTTATTTACCAATAACGCACGTGGGAGATCTTCCAACCCTTTACGCCGTAGACTCTGGAAATACACCTTAGCTTAGGTCTTTATTGACAAATCGATGATCTCAGGCACAATAATATCGAATCGATACCATTTCTCATCTGGCGTTATCGCACCTTCGCGACTCAACGATTCTCGGGATAAACCATGTTTCATTCATTCTCAAAAAATTTGAAAGACGATACTTCCGCCGGCATCGCCGTTTTTTTGGTTTCCGTCCCGCTGTCCCTTGGCATTGCGATGGCATCGGGCGCGCCGCCCCTGTCCGGTTTGATTACCGGCATCATCGGCGGCTTGATCGTGTCGCAGCTTAGCGCTTCGACGCTCGGCATCAGCGGCACGGCCGCGGGTCTGACCGTGATCATCCTCGCGGCGATTCATGAACTGGGCTTCAATGCATTTCTGCTGGCCGTGGTCCTGGCCGGTTTGATACAGATCGCGATGGGCGTTTTGAGAGCCGGGGTAATCGCCTATTATTTCCCGTCCTCGGTGATTAACGGCATGCTCTATGGCATCGGCACCATTCTGTTTTTGAAGCAAATTCCGCACGCGGTCGGCTACGACCGCGATTTCGAGGGCGATGTCGACTTCATCCAGAGCGATCAATTTTCCTCGTTCTCGGAATTGACCCATATGCTCGGCAGCCTGTCGCCGGGCGCGGTGCTGATTGCCTGCCTTTCGCTGGCGAGTTTATTGCTCTGGGAATTCTCGATCAAGCACATACATCCGCTGTTGCGACTGCTGCAAGGCGGCTTGGTGGCCTTGCTGGTCGGCGTGCTGACCAATTTCCTGCTGGCGAAGTTTTATCCGGATTGGGAACTGAAGGGCGCGCATTTGGTGATGATTCCGGTATTCGAGCATCCGTCGGATATCCTGAGCCAGTTTTATTTACCGGATTTTGCGCGGCTTTTTGATCCCAAAATCCATTGGTTTGCGTTGACGATCGCGCTGGTCTCGAGCCTCGAAACCTTGCTGACGGTCGAAGCGGTGGATAAGCTCGATCCCTACAAACGCATCACCCCGCCCAACCGCGAGCTGATCGTGCAGGGCATCGGCAATATCTGCGCCGGATTTATCGGCGGCCTGCCAATGACGCAATTGATCATCCGCAGTTCGATCAATATCGAGTCCGGCGCCAAAAGCCGGGCTGCCGCGTTCATTCAGGGCCTGCTGCTGTTGTTTACGGTCATTTTCATCCCAGGCGTGTTCAATCAGGTGCCGCTGGCGAGTCTGGCCAGCGTCTTGCTGTTGGCGGGATACCGGCTGGCGCGTCCCCAGGTATTCGAAAACATGTACTTGGCCGGCAAGTATCATTTCATTCCGTTTTGCGCGACGGTGCTCGGCCTCGTGCTGACCGACCTGTTGACCGGCATCGCGATCGGCATGTCGATCGCGTTGCTTGCGATCCTGATCGAAAATTACCGAGGCTCGTTCTATCTGCGCGAGGCCCAAATCGGCAACAAGACCGTACTGCGGCTTTCCGAGCAGGTTTCGTTTTTGAACAAGGCGAATGTGCAACGAACCCTGAAACAGTTGCCGGCGGGCTCCGAGATCGTGATCGATGCGACCCGGTCGAAATTCATCGATTACGATATTTATGAAATCATCCAAAATTTCAGATCGGAAGCGCAAATCAAGGGCATCAAGTTGACGATCGAAAACCTGCGTGGCTATGGCACCCTACCCCCGCTCGAAACGGCCCGGGCGCAGACCTATGATTCGCAGCAGTCGCTGACACCGGCCGACGTGCTGGCGATCTTGCAGGAAGGCAACGAGCGTTTCGTGAACAACCTAAAGTCGAATCGCAATCTGCTCGAACAGGTCAACGATACCCGAAAGGGCCAGTTCCCGATCGCGATCATTTTGAGCTGCATCGATTCCCGGACGTCGGTCGAACTGATCTTCGACATGGGCCTCGGCGACGTGTTCAGCGCCCGGGTCGCGGGCAATATCGTCAATGACGACATTCTCGGCAGCATGGAATTTGCCTGCAAACTGGCCGGGTCGCGATTGATCGTCGTACTCGGCCACAGCCTGTGCGGCGCGATCAAAGGTGCCTGCGCCGATGTGGAACTCGAGCATTTGACCGGCTTGCTGCAAAAAATCAAGCCGGCGGTCAGGGCGGCCCGGGCGGAATTCAGCCCGGATAATCCGCCTGAACAGGCCGTGCTGGTGCAGAAGACCGCCGAACACAACGTGCAACTGACGGTCGAGCAAATCAGGAAGCAGAGCCCGCTGCTCGACGGTATGGCGCAGGCCGGTCAAATCGACATCGTCGGCGCGATGTACGATGTCGAGACCGGGCAGGTCAAATTTTATACCGATACCCAGGCCGTACCGGCCTGCTGTAATGCGCATCCGGCTGCCGCCTCGCCGAGCCCGGATCACGCCATGCCCGTCGGGCTGCAGGCTTTGGGCAAATCCGCGGTATGAGGTAAAATGGTCGGCTAGCCGCTGCCGTGTTGGATACTCGGCAGCGGAAAATCCGGCCAAATGCCGTACCCGCCGGCCCTAAACCTACGAATCAACCCACTCAATTAAGAGATAACACCATGAAAAAACACTTGTTTCTGGCGGCTGCCCTGCTGGTTTCCGGCTCCGCGTTCGCGACCACCGAGCATTATTTGCTGCGCGAGGGTAATCACGTCCATCACCTGAAAATCACCCAGCTGAACGATGAAATCACGGTCAGCACCGACGTCGATTTCGAGCCCAATGCGAATGAAAAAGACGCCAAGGCCTGTTCGGCCGAGGTTTCAGGCGAAGCCAAGAAGACCGGCGAGAACCAATTGCTGATGAAGAAGCATATCGAGGGCGAAGCCGATTATTGCGAACTGAAGATCCAGCTGAGCCCGAACGGCGCGAAAATCGAGCAATCGGAACATTGCAGCAATTTTGCGGCGGGCATCTGCCATTTCAACAGCGACGGCAAGGAACTGGTCAAGATCAAATAAATCCGGCCTAGCGTCCCGATCGGCGGCACAATCATGACCGCCGATCCAGCTTCCGATAGCCGATCGCCTCGCTCAAGTGCGCGATTTCGATCGTTTCCGATCCCGCCAGATCCGCGATCGTGCGCGCCAGCTTCAAGATCCGGTGATAGGCGCGATTGGACAGGCCGAACTTGTCCATCGCCTGCTCCAGCAAGCGGTGGCCGGCCTCGGACAAAGTGCAAAACTGTTTGACTTCCTTCGCGGTCATCGCCGCATTGGCCTTGCCGGTGCGTGCGAGTGCGAGCTTCCGCGCCGCGGCGACGCGCGCCCGGATCGCCGCGCTGCTCTCCTCGCCTTCCGGCGAGCCTTTCCTCAACACTTCATGCGGAACCCGCGGCACTTCCAGATGCATGTCGATGCGGTCGAGCAGCGGCCCCGAAATCCGGGCCCGGTAGCGCATCACCTGGTCGATCGTGCAATGGCAGCGCCCCGACGCATCGCCGAGATAACCGCAGGGGCACGGGTTCATCGCGGCGACCAACTGGAACCGGGCCGGAAAATCGGCCTGCCGGTTCGCGCGCGAGATCGTGATGTGGCCGGTTTCGAGCGGTTCCCGCAGCACTTCCAGCACTTTCCGGTCGAACTCGGGCAACTCGTCCAAAAACAGGGTGCCGTTATGCGCGAGCGAGATTTCGCCGGGCCGAGGGTTACTGCCGCCGCCGACCAAGGCCGCCGCCGAGGCGGTATGATGCGGCGCGCGGTAGGGCGGCCTCAGCCAGTTCGCGACATCGAGCCCGTGATCGCTGACCGAGGCGATCGCGGCCGTTTCCTGCGCCTGCTGTTCGGTCAGCAGCGGTAAAATGGTCGGGAGGCGCGAGGCCAGCATCGATTTGCCGGTGCCGGGCGGACCGAGCATCAGAAGATTGTGCGCGCCGGCCGCGGCGATTTCGAAGGCGCGTTTGACGTGGTACTGGCCGTGCACATCGGCAAAATCGAGGTCGTCTGCGGGCCGCTCGGGCGCGCTGCACGCAAACTCGGCCGCGATCGCTTTCTGCCCGGCCAGATGCGCGCACACCTCGAGCAAATGCACGGCCGGAATGATTTCGATGCCCTTGACCAGCGCCGCCTCGGCGGTATTGTCCTTGGGCAGGATCAGCTTGCGCTGGTTATTGCGCGCCTGAATCGCGACCGGCAACACGCCGTTGACCGGGCGCAATTCGCCGCCCAAAGAAAGCTCGCCGACACATTCGAATTCGGCAAGCCTCGCGCTCGGCAGCTGCCCCGTGGCAGCCAGAATGCCGAGCGCGATCGCGAGATCGAAGCGCCCGCCTTCCTTCGGCAAATCGGCAGGGGCCAGATTGACCGTGATCCGCTGCGCCGGAAATTCGAAACGCGAATTCTGAATCGCGCCGCGTACCCTGTCCTTGCTTTCCTTGACCGCCGCTTCCGGCAGCCCGACGATATTCAGCGCCGGCAGGCCGTTCGCGACATCGACCTCGACCGTGACCAGCGGCGCTTCGATGCCGGTGCGCCCGCGGCTGTAAACGACCGCTAGTGCCATCGTAGCGACGCCGAGACGCTTACAACTCGTCCTTGCTCAGCACCTGCTGTTCGAGCGCGGAGACACGCTTTTCGAGCGCATCCAGATTGGCGCGGGTTTTCGCCAGCACCAGCTTTTGCACTTCAAACTCCTCGCGGGTGACCAGATCGAGCTTGCTCAAGGCGCCTTGCAGCACCGCGTGAAAGTTTTTTTCGAGGTCTTCCTTCAAATGACTCAGACCGGGTGGGATGGTATTGGCCAGCTTGCCGGCAATTTCATCGATTGACTTCGCATCAAAAAACATGGGTAAACTCCGTAGCAATATCGCAGTGACGGGAGGGAACGGCTCAAGCCGCCCCCCTAATTTGGTATCTTAAGTATAGACGCCGGTGAAAACAATAAAAACCAGTGATCAACCGCCGAACGCCTTTTTGAAAAACTCCGGCTGCGCCAGCGCGGCCTTGTGTATATCGACATTGTAAAAAGTCGTCTCGAAAGGCTTGTTCGCCGCCTCCTGCGCGCGGAATTGCTGCAGGCTGCGCTTGCCCGCGATCGTCGCGCTCCACCAACCGGACGGATAGATGCATTGCGGGAAGAACAAGGTCTGCAAATGGGCAAAGCCGGCCGCCTGCATCGCGCCGCGCATTTCACCGATCAGCTTCATGTAAAACAGCGCCGATTCGCTTTGCTGCACGACCATGCCATTTTCGGACAGACAGTTGAAGCAGTCGCGGTAAAACGCCTCGCTGAACAAGCCTTCGGCGGGGCCGGCCGGATCGGTGCTGTCGATGATGATGATGTCGACCGAATTCGGCGCGGCGTCCTTGACCCATTGGATGCCGTCGATGAATTTCAAATCCGCGCGCGGATCGTTGTTCGATTCGCAGAGTTCCGGGAAATAGATTTCGGCCAGCCTAGTGACCCGTTCGTCGATGTCGATCTGCACCGCCTTTTCGACCTCCGGATGCTTCAAGACTTCCTTCAAGGTGCCGCAGTCGCCGCCGCCGATGATCCAGACCCGTTTCGGAGCGGGATGGGTGTAGAGCGCCGGATGGCTGATCATCTCATGGTAAAAAAAGTTGTCGCGCGTCGACACCATCGTGCAACCGTCGATCACCATCAGATTGCCGAAGCTCTCAGTTTGGTAAATTTCCAAACGCTGAAACGGCGATTGTTCTTCGTGCAGCTTTTTGATGATTTTCAACGAAAACGCCGATGCCACGCCCGGCGCTTGTTCAGTAAACCATTCAGACGGATTCATAGTGTCAAGTCCTGTAAAATTGAGAGGTAAAATGGCGGGCATTATATAGTAGAATGCCGGACGCGCGTCATCATCGAGGGCGAATTTTCGCGGCGCCGTCCGAAAACCCGGCAGTTCGAAACCCAATCAGGCGTTTTTGCGATGAATGCACATGATCAATAGCGATCTCGGGGTGGCCTTGAAGCCATTTACCGCTCGGCCTGATGCCTCCAACTCGCGAGGAAATGCCTGACCAGCAGTTTCACGCTGGCCTCCCTGTCGTCCGCGCCGGCGGCCGCGAACTTACCGGTCAGCGCCAGCATGCAGATGCCGTGGATGCCGCCCCATAACGCCCGCGCGGCCTGTTTGGCCTGCGCCTCGGGTCTCTCACCGGCAAGGCGCTTGAATTCCGCCTCGAAACGGGAAAACGCATGTTCGATCTTGTCGACATACCAATCCGGCAGTTCCGATCCCTCCGGCTGTCGATGTTCAAAAATCAGGCTCCAGCAATTGAAATGGCGACCGGCAAAATTCAAATAACTGCCCGCGATCGCTTCGATCGCCTGCTCAGGCGGCTCGGACGGCAACGTGTCGATCTGTTCGCTCAGCGCATCGAGCGTGCGGGCATTCAAATGCAGCACCAGATCGTTCATGTTCTCGAACACCATATAGATACTGCCGACCGTATAGCCGATTTCGAGCGCGACATTGCGCATCGTCAGCGCCTTGCTGCCGTCCTCGGCGACCAGCGCCTCGGCGGCCTGGAGCACCATCGCCTTGATTTCCGGGAGTGTGTGTTGGCTTCTTCTTGCCATGTCGGGAGGGGGGTGTGAATGAGGAAAAAAGACGTCTGCCGGCGTCGGCCACTTTCAAAGCGCGGCTGACGGACTGTGCTCCGCGAAATATCTGACCAGAAAATCGACGAACGTGGTCAGTTTGGCGGGCAAAAAACGCCGCTGCAAGTAAATCGCATAAATCGCCAGCGACGGTATCCGAAACGCCTGCAACACTTCGACCAGTTTGCCCTGGGCCAAATAATTCGCGACCGAGAATTCCGGCGCCTGGGTGATGCCCATGCCCAAGGCCGCGGCCTGGCACAACGCGCGGCCGTTGTTCGAGGCAAAATGCCAGTTGGTCTTGATCTTGGTGTCATCGTTGCCGATACGAAAAATCCAGTAATCCCGGTGCGGCGTATCCATGTAATGCAGACAGCGGTGCGCGTTCAGCTCCTCGATATACTCCGGCCGGCCGTACACTGCGAGATAAGCCGGCGAGGCATAGGTACACAAACGCGTTTCGGCGATCTTGCGCGCGACCACCCCCAGATCCAGCGTATCGGTGACCAGGATCGACAGATCGAAATTGCCCTCGCTCAGATTCACATGGCTGTTGTGCAGGCTCATCAAAATCTTCACGTCGGGGTATTCGCGCTGATAGGCCTCGATCGCCGGCACCATGAATAAGCCGCCGAAATCGATCGGCGCGCTGATCTTCAGCACGCCGCGAACCTTCCTGCCGAGTTGCGAGGTCGATTCGTCCAGCTCCAGAAAATCGTCGAGCAATTGTTTGCCGCGATGGTAATAAATCTCGCCGGCCTCGGTCAGGCTGATCTGGCGCGTGGTCCGGTTCAACAGCGTAACCCCGAGCGATTCCTCGAGTTGCGCCATGTACTTCGTGATCATCATCGCGGACAGATTCATCTCGCGCGCGACCGCCGCAAAGCTGCCCAGTTCGACGATACGGCAGAATACCCGCATGTTGTTCAACTTGTCCATTGCCGCCAACTATAAACAAAGAGTTTATATTTTATAAATTTATATATCTATTTAAAGCCAGGGTTTATTCGGGTATATTAGCAATCGGAGATAGTTGGAAGCCGCTTGGCCCTGTGCATCGAAAGAGGCTAGGCCAAGCGGTTTTTTTGTACCAACGGTTTTCGAACCCCAAATAATAACGACACGAGGCACTCATGAGCAAAATATTGAATGAAGTCTTAGCCGCCAACCGCGACTATGCGAATGATTTCGGCGACAAAGGCGACCTGCCCCTGCCCCCCGGTCGACATTTCGCGATCCTGACCTGCATGGACGCCCGCCTCGATCCGGCCAAGTACGCCGGGCTGTCCGAAGGCGACGCGCACGTGATCCGCAACGCCGGCGGCCGCGCCAGCGACGATGCGATCCGTTCGCTGGTCATCTCCTACAAACTGCTCGGCACCCGCGAATGGTTCGTGATCCACCATACCAATTGCGGGATGGAACTCTTCACCGATGAAATCATGCGCCGTCTGCTGAACAGCAGCCTGAAAACCGCCTCGATCGACGCCAGCGGCTGGCACGACAGCGGCGCAGGCCCCGGTTCGGCCGAAGGCAACTACATCGACTGGCTGACGATCGCGAACCAGGAACAAAGCGTGCTCGAAGACGTCACCCGAATCAAGAGCCATCCGCTGGTGCCACGGGACATTCCGGTCTACGGTTATATCTACGACTGCACGTCGGGCCGCCTGATCGAAGTGCCGGCCGCGACGGCCGCCGGCAGAGCCGGTTAACGCGCATGGGCGCAAAGCTCCTGCCCACGAGCGGGGACTTTGCGCTGCCCGGTGGCTTCCTTCCCCACGCACCGACATGATCGGCCTGACCGAAATAACCAAATGGCGCCGCGCGTCCGTCGCGAAGGCTTACCGGAAACGCACGCCTTGCAGGCATAAAATCATGCAGCCGCTCCCCCATCAAGAACTGCTCGCGGTCGTCGATCACGACGACAACGTCATCGACACCTGTGCCCGGCACATCGTGCATGCGACGGGCCTGATGCACCGCGCGGTGCATATCCTGGTATTCGACGAATCCGGCCGCCTGTTTTTGCAAAAACGCTCGCTGCACAAGGACCTGAATCCGGGACTCTGGGATACCTCGTCTGCCGGCCATGTCGATGCGCACGAAGATTATGATGCCAGCGCGCTCAGGGAACTGCACGAGGAACTCGGCGTCGAGCACGACGGCCCGATCACGCCGCTATTCAAGATGCCACCGACGCTTGAAAACGGCATGGAATTCGTCCAGGTTTATCGGATCACGCACAACGGCCCGTTTGTGCTGGCCGCCGACGAGATCGACGCCGGCGACTGGTTTACGCCCGGCGAGATCGACGCCCGCGTGCAGGCCGATGACTTAGAGCTGACGCCGACCTTCAAAATCCTCTGGCGACACTGGGGCGCTACGGACGCTTGAGCCCAAACCCCGCTGCGCTAGCGGGCGGCAAGGCACCGCCCGCCCGGCCGATCAGCCCTGCAAGGCGCCGCGAATCACCGCCACGATCGTGCCGATCGTGGCCTCATCCAACTCCGAACAAATCGGCAGGGACAGGCATTTCGCCGCAACCTCTTCGGTCACCGGCAAGCTGACGTCCGCGCAGGCCTCCTTGAACACGTTTTGCCGGTGCAACGGCACCGGATAATACACCGCGCAACCGATCTCTTTCTCTTGCAAGGCCTTCATCACCTCGTCGCGGCGATCGCAAAGCAAGGTGTATTGGTGGTAGACATGCTCGCCGACGCCGTCCTCGAAAGGCGTCGTCAATGGCAAATCAGCCATCAGTTCCGAATACCGGTGCGCGGCGCGGCGACGGGACTGGTTGTAGCGGTCGATGCGCTTCAGCTTCGCGCGCAAAATCACCGCCTGCATCTCGTCGAGCCGGCTGTTGTAGCCGATGATGTCGTGATAATAACGGACCTTCGAGCCGTGATTGTGCAGCATCTTGAGCGTTTCGGCGGCCGCATCGGAGTGGGTCACGACCAGGCCGCCGTCGCCGTAGGCGCCGAGGTTTTTGCTCGGAAAGAAGCTGTAAGCGCCCGCATCGCCGATCGCGCCGGTCTGTTTGCCGTTGATCGAGGCGCCGAACGACTGGCAGCAATCCTCGATCAGTTTGAGATCGTGTTGCTTGCAAATGTCCACGATCCGCGCCATATCGGCTGGCTGGCCGAACAGATGCACCGGCATGATAGCCTTGGTCTTCGGCGTGATCGCCTGCTCGATCGCCTCCGGCGAGATGTTGAAGGTCTTGGGGTCGATATCGACAAACACCGGCTTCGCGCCGACATAGCAGATCGCCTCGGCGGTCGCGATGAAGGTGAACGCAGTCGTGATCACTTCATCGCCGGGGCCGATGCCTTCCGCGATCAGCGCCAGATGCAGCGCATCGGTGCCGGAGGCAACGGCGATCGCATGCTTGACGCCCAGATAATCGGCGCATTCCCGTTCGAAGGCCTGCACGTTCGGGCCCAGGATGAACGAGCAGTTCGCGATCGTTTCGGCGAGGCCGCGCTCGACTTCGTCCTTGATTTCGGCGTACTGCGCCTTCAGGTTTACCATTGGTATCATTTTTTCAAGCCTTCAGTCTATAGAGTGTTAATTCAGCAACTCGGTAATTTTGATCGCGGTCGCGAGCGCGCGTCTCCCCGCCTCGCCCGGCACCAGCGGTTTCTCGCCATTCCGGATGCAGGCGACGAAATGTTTGATTTCTTCGAGCAAGGCGTCGCTGGTCGCGAACACCGATTCCTCGGTCACGATCTCCGGGATGCCGGGAAACATTTCCTTGTCGCCGGTGCGGTGCTTGGTCAATACGCGGTTCTGGAAATCGACCGATACATACGAGGACGGCCGGAACAGCCGCATCTTGCGCTCCAGTTTCATGCTGATCCGGCTCGCGGTCACGTTCGCGACGCAGCCGTTGTTGAACTGCAGGCGGGCGTTCGCGATGTCGGTGCCCTGGGTCAGGACCGCGGTGCCGCTCGCGTCGATGCGCTCGACTTCCGAATCGACCAGCGCCAGGATGATGTCGATGTCGTGAATCATCAGGTCCAGCACCACGCTGACATCGTTCGCGCGCGGATTGAACGGCGCCAGCCGGTGCGATTCGATGAACAGCGGCTTTTCTTCCTGGTCGAGGCCGAGCACGGCCGGGTTGAAGCGCTCCAGATGGCCGACCTGCAAGATCCGGTTTTTTGCTTTTGCGATCGCGATCAGTTCGTCGGCCTCTGCGAGCGTGACCGTGATCGGCTTTTCAACCAGCACATGCGCGCCGGCCGAGAGAAAATCCTTCGATACACTGTGATGCAAGGTCGTCGGCACGACCACGCTGACCGCATCGACCTGACCTAGGAGTTCCCGGTAATCGGTCAACGCCTTGGCGCCGTGTTTTTCGGCGATGGCGCGGGCGGCCGCTGCATCGATGTCGACAACCGCGACCAGCTCCACGTCCGGCAGCGAGGCATATTTTTCCGCGTGAAACTTGCCGAGATACCCCGTGCCGATCACCGCGCATTGTAATTTTTTCATCTGTTTTTTTCCGACTATCCGCGTCGGCATCGGATCAATCCGCCTGTTTTGCCGACACAACAAAGCGCCCATTGTAAAGGAAGCGTTGATTTAAGCAAATGGCGCGCATCCCTAAACTGGCATCGAAACGGCACAGGCAGTGTGCTGCAATCGCTGCCGAAAAACCGGCGCTTTTCCGACTCGACGCGGAAATCCACCCGTTACGTAACCGCCGAATAATCGGGTCCGGACGGCCAATCGATTTATGTTATCCTATAGGGCTTGGTTTTTTTCTTAAATTGCCATATCACTTTATGCGAACTCGCGTTAAAATTTGCGGTTTTACTCGTGCCGAGGATGCGGTACAGGCCGCCCGGCTCGGAGCCGATGCGATCGGTCTGGTGTTTTATCCGCCGAGCCCCCGTAATATCGGCATCGATCAGGCGCAACGGATCATCGCCGCGCTGCCCGCGTTTACGACGGTCGTGGCGTTGTTCGTCGATGAAGAGGAAGCCAGGATACGCGAAATTTTGCGGCAGGTACCGATCGATTGCCTACAATTTCACGGCGACGAACCGGCGGAGGCCTGCCGGATATACAACAAACGCTATCTCAAGGCGGTCAGGGTCAGGCCTGAAACCGATATAGCGGAACTGGCAGGGCACTATCACGATGCGGCGGGACTGCTTCTGGATGCCTGGCATCCGGATGCGAAAGGCGGCACCGGCAGCCTTTTCGATTGGAACAGGATTCCCGAACACTGCGCCTTGCCGATCATTTTGGCGGGCGGATTGACTCCGGAGAACGCCTGCGCCGCGGTACGGACGGTCAAACCTTTTGCGCTGGATGTCAGCAGCGGGGTGGAAGCGGCCAAAGGTGTCAAGGATGCGGCCAGAATGGCGGCATTTTTAACAGAAGTTAATCAGGGTGACAGAATAAATTATGACAGATAAATACAACATGCCCGATGCGCGGGGCCATTTCGGCCCTTACGGCGGAACCTTCGTCGCGGAAACGCTGATCCGGCCGATTCAGGAACTGAACGAAGCCTATCATCGCTATATGCAGGACCCGGATTTCCTGGCCGAACTGGATGACGATTTGCTGTATTATGTCGGCCGGCCGTCGCCGCTGTATCATGCCAAGCGCTGGAGCCGCGAACTCGGCGGCGCGCAGATTTATCTGAAACGCGAAGACCTGAACCACACCGGCTCGCACAAGATCAACAACACGGTCGGCCAGGCCCTGCTCGCCAAACGCATGGGCAAGACCCGGATCATCGCCGAAACCGGCGCCGGCCAGCATGGCGTCGCGACAGCGACCGTCGCCGCCCGCCTCGGCCTCGAATGCGTGGTCTACATGGGCGCGGTCGATGTCGCGCGCCAGTCGCTGAACGTGTACCGGATGAAGCTGCTCGGCGCGACCGTCGTCGCGGTCGAATCCGGCTCGAAAACCTTGAAAGACGCACTGAATGAAGCGCTGCGCGACTGGGTCACCAATGTCGACAATACCTTCTACATCATCGGCACGGTCGCGGGTCCGCACCCGTACCCGGCGATGGTCCGCGACTTCCAGGCCATTCTCGGCCGCGAAGCGAAGCAGCAATGCCAGGACATGACAGGACGCCTGCCCGATGCGCTGGTCGCCTGCGTCGGCGGCGGCTCGAACGCGATCGGGCTGTTTTATCCGTTCATCGATGACGAGGCGGTCAAGATGTACGGTGTCGAAGCGGCCGGCGACGGCATCGAAACCGGACGCCATTCCGCGCCCCTGTCGGCCGGACGCCCGGGCGTACTGCACGGCAACCGCACCTATCTGATGGCCGACGACGATGGCGAGATCATCGAAACCCATTCGATCTCGGCGGGCCTTGATTATCCGGGCGTCGGCCCCGAACATGCCTGGCTGAAAGACACCGGCCGCGCGAATTATGTCAGCATCACCGACGACGAAGCGCTCGAAGGTTTCCATGCGCTGACCCGGATGGAAGGCATCATTCCGGCGCTCGAATCGAGCCACGCGATGGCTTATACGATGAAACTGGCGCCGACGATGAACAAAGACCAGATCATCATTGTCAATCTGTCCGGCCGCGGCGACAAAGAT
>Ga0207968_100052_pt1 | contig 50056 bp, 44 predicted proteins | sample LakWasMet21_HOW5_2_FD_183867 | JGI IMG/M metagenome (GOLD analysis project Ga0207968, IMG submission 183867) | Freshwater sediment methanotrophic microbial communities from Lake Washington under simulated oxygen tension - Sediment Metagenome... | ecosystem: Environmental > Aquatic > Freshwater >...
TCAGCCGCGAAGAGCGCGGCGCGATGGATTTCGATACCCAGGAAACGCGGATCATTTTCGGCAAGGAGCGTAAAATCGACCGCATCGTGCCGCTGGTGCGCAACGACGCGCATAAACTGATCGAAGAATTCATGATCGCGGCGAACATGGCGGCGGCGCGTTTTTTGAACAATAAAAAAATCCCCAAACTGCTGCGCATTCACGAAGGCCCCAGCGCGGACAAATTGCTGGCGCTGCAAACTTTTCTCGGCGAAGTCGGCTTGAAGCTGGGCGGGGGGCTCAAGCCGACGCCGCTCGATTACATGCATCTGATGCAGTCGATCAAGGAGCGGTCCGATGCGCATCTGATTCAAACCGTGCTGCTGCGCTCGATGTCGCAGGCCGTTTACAGTCCGGACCTGAAAGGCCATTTCGGTTTGGCGCTGGAAGAATATGCGCATTTCACCTCGCCAATCCGCCGTTATCCCGACCTGCTCGTGCACCGCGGCATCCGCCACGCCTTGCAGGGCAAAAAACCGGAAAGTTTCGTCTATAGCCATCCCGACATGGTATTGCTCGGCGAGCATTGTTCCGCGAACGAGCGGCGCGCCGACGACGCGACCCGCGACGTGGTGCTCTGGCTCAAGTGCGAGTACATGATGGACAAGATCGGCGAGGAGTTCTCCGGCCTGATCTCGGCGGTTACCTCGTTTGGTTTTTTCGTCGAACTCGAAGAGATTTATGTCGAAGGCCTCGTGCATATCAGCAATCTGGGCCAGGATTATTTCCATTTCGATCCGGTCAGCCGCCAGCTCCGCGGCGAGCGCACCAACACGGTGTTCCGCTTGGGCGACAGCGTCAAGATCAAGGTCGTGCGCGTCGACCTGGATGAAAAGAAGATTGATTTTGAGTTGATCCAAAAACGCAGTGCGGCGGCCAAGACGAAGTCTCGCAGCAGGTCGCGGCAAAGGAAGAAAAAGAAATAGGCTAGGGGTTTCGGCGGTCCCCGTGCCCAGTGGGGAATGCCGAAGACCTGCCAGGTTTTTAAAATCTGGCAGGTCTGGAAGTCAGATGGGGCCTTGGGCGCCGGTTCTGACGAAACCCGTTACAGTCCCGCCACCCGCGTGTCGTTCGGCGTATATTGTTTGAAGTAGCTGCGCACGCCTTTGAAAATCGCCGTCGCAATCGTCGACTGATGATCCGTGCTATTCAGTTTACGCTCTTCGCCCGGATTGGAAATAAACGCCGTCTCGACCAGGATAGACGGAATGTCCGGTGATTTCAGCACCAAAAAACCCGCTTGCTGCACGGTCGTGAAATGCAGGCCGCCAATGTTTTGAAAACTTTTCAGCACATGCTTGGCGACATTGCTGCTAGCCTCCAGCGTCGCGGTTTGCGATAAGTCCAGCAGCACCGACGCCAGCACCTCTTCCTTGTCGTCAAGGCGGACGCCGCCGACCAGATCGGCCGCGTTTTCGCTGTTGGCAAGCCAGCGCGCCGCTTCGCTCGAAGCGCCGCGGTTGGACAGCGTAAATACCGATGCGCCTTTCACATCGGCTTTCTGATAGGCGTCGGCATGCACCGAAACAAACAAATCGGCATTGGCGGCGCGGGCAATCTCCATGCGTTTTCTGAGATCGACATAATAATCGCCTTTACGCACCAACACCGCGCGCATACCCTTTTGGCTATTGATCAGCGCCGCCAGTTTTTTGGCGATCGCGAGCACCACGCGCTTCTCTTCGGTGCCTCCGGGGCCATGCGCGCCCGGATCCTCGCCGCCGTGCCCCGCGTCGATCGCGACCACGATGTTTCTGCCGCTGCGTCCAGTCGGCAGCGTTTCGCTGGCCGGTTTGGCCGAGCTGCCGTCTCCGGAGACCTTCTTGGCGACTTTTTGCGGAGCCGATGCCTTCGTTTCGGTTTTAGCCGCGCGCGCGATCGGCTTTTCCGAAGCGGCATCGCCAGCGGAGAGCGGGCCTTTATCGGTCAGATCGACGACCAGGCGGTGGCCGTACATCTTGTTCGGATTCAGCGTGAAACTTTCATAACCGACCTGTCTTTTCAGGTTGGCCACGATTCTTAGGACTTTCTGTTTCTGGCTCGCGCGGATGCTGGAAAAAAAAGGATGCGAAGCCGGCGGCTGCGACAGCTTTCCCTTCAGGCGCGCGTTGTCGATATCGATCACCAGCCGGTCGGGCTGGTTGACCCATGAAATGTTATGCGCGGGAATGGCAGACACGTCTATCATCATTCGGCTTTGTTTCGCCGAACTCCAGAAATGCAATGAGTTGACATTCACCGGTTCCGCCAGGACGAGGCTGGAAAAAAGTTGTAACGCCAGCAAAAAGAATAAGTTAGCGAAATGTCTCATGGCCGCCGCCCAAATCAATGATAATTTCGTTTAAATTATAGCAATATGTACTTGTTTTACATAGACGTAAACAAAAATTATTTAGAGAAAATTAAATGCCCGGTTGGGATGCGGCATCTTGGGGAATGGAGCGGACGGAGCGGTGAAAGAAGGCGCTGAAGATCAAGCCTATTCACATAGGCCTGCAAGTCCATGGATTTTATCGGAAATCGGTTCGCCGGGCAGGTGTAAAGACAAATATGGACATAAAAAAGGGCGTTTAAACGCCCTTTTTGGGGTTATGCCGCGGGTTTAAAATTCCCGCCATGTTGAGGGGGAACTTTCCATCACCACGACCGATTTCGGCTCGGCCGTGTAATGCTTGCGTTTATGTTTGGTCTGGTCCTTGGGATCGATCGCGTCGTGCGGGGACGTTTTGGAGGTGTCGATCGCCAGGTGCCAGCTCATGTGTTTAAGCGGCGGCAGTTCCATTTCGACCTTGCTGTCCGACATGTTCAACATCACATGCAGATGCCCGCTGCCTTCGCTGGCGGCGGCCAGTGTGAACGCCAGCACACGCGCTTCCGGGTCGTACCAGTTCGGTTGGTCGATCCGCGCGCCGTGCCAGGAAATATCGGGCAAGTTGTTTTCGTTGTGTTTCTGGCCACTCAGGAAGCGGCGGCGCATCAACGACGGATTGCGTTTGCGCAGGGCGATCATGCGCTGCACGAAGCGCATGATCTCGCGCTTGCCAGCGCTGATATTCCAGTCGAACCAAGTCAATTCGTTATTTTGGCACCAGCCGTTATTGTTGCCGTGCTGGGTTTTCAGCAGTTCGTCGCCGGCCAGAAACATCGGTACGCCCTGACTCAGCAGCAAAATCGCAAACGCGTTTTTGACCTGTTTGATCCGAAACTCGTTGACATCCGGGTTGTCGGTCGGTCCTTCGATGCCGCAATTCCAGCTCAAGTTATGGTTGCAGCCGTCGCGGTTGCTTTCGCCGTTCGCCAGGTTGTGCTTGTCGTTGTAGCTGAACAGGTCGAGCAGGGTAAAGCCGTCGTGGCAGGTGATGAAATTGATGCTGTTGATCGGCAGACGCCCTTCGGGATGGTAGAGGTCGCTGCTGCCGCACAGGCGCGTCGCCAGATCGCCGATCAGACCTTTTTCGCCGCGCAGGAAGCGCCGCACCGCGTCGCGGTAGATGCCGTTCCATTCGGCCCAGCGGTAGCCCGGAAAACTGCCGACCTGGTACAAACCGGCCGCGTCCCAGGCTTCGGCGATCAGTTTGGTTCTGGCCAGCTTCTCGGATAATTCGATCGCCCACAATACCGGCGGATCACGCAGCGGCATGCCGCCTTCGCCGCGCGCCATCGCGCTGGCCAGGTCGAAGCGGAAGCCGTCGACATGCATGTTCTCGACCCAGTATTCGAGACAGTCGACGATAAAATTGGATACGAAAGGGTGATTCGCGTTGACCGTGTTGCCGCAGCCGGTATAGTCGCGGAATATGGTCTTGTTCAAGGAATCGATGTGGTAATAAATTTCGCTGTCGATGCCCTTGAAATTGATGATCGGCCCGCCTGTGCCGCCTTCCGCGGTGTGATTGAACACCACGTCCAGAATCACGCCGATGCCTGCCTTGTGCAGGGCCTTGACCAGATCGCGAAACTCCTGGATATGTGTGCCTTGTTCCGGCGTCACGCAGTAGCTTGGATGCGGGCTATAAAAACTGTGCGTGCTGTAGCCCCAGTAATTCGACAGGCCCAGATCCGCGGTGCCGGACGGTACGTCCTGTTCGTCGAACGCCATCACCGGCAGCAATTCGACATGCGTGATGCCGAGTTCTTTCAGGTAAGGAATTTTCTCGATCAGGCCGGCAAAGGTGCCCGGATGTTTGACTCCGGCGCTGTGATGACGGGTAAAGCCGCCCACGTTCAATTCATAAATGATCGCGTTCTCGCTGCGTATCGCCAACGCCACGTCGCCTTCCCAGTCATAATGGTCATCGATCACCATGCTGCGCATCGAGGTGCGGATATTGTCGCCCGGCAAACAGGCGGCCTTCCGGTCCCAAAGTTTCTGGCTGACCGCGCGCGCGCACGGATCGAGCAAATGTTTGTCCTTGTCGAACATCTGTCCCGATTGCGGAGTATTGTTCGGGCCGTCCATCCTCCAGGTGTACCAGACACCGGCCGGCAACTTTTCGACAAAGACATGCCACGCGTAAAAGGTCCGGTTTACTTGCGTTTGCAACGTGATCGACTGAAACGGCTCCAGGCTTTCGGCGGTTTCAAACAGCAACAACTCAACGGCTGTCGCATGACGGCTGAAAATCGAAAAATTGACGCCGTTTGGATTCGCCGTCGCGCCGGCGGGATAAGGATAACCTGTCTTGATATTATAAATTTCGGCCAACGAACTTTTCCTTCTATCGAATTTGCATTAACGCCATGCTCTTTTAACCGGCGAGCGCGGATGCGGACGGCGTTATTTGTACTTTGTGAGATAAATTAGGATATTTCCTTTTGCTAATGCATAAGGCAACTCGGCCCTCGCCAAATTCAGTATAAGCAAAAAACAAACCTAATGAGATTAAATTAGTGTGAAAGCAGAGGCGAGGGCGGGAATGGGTGCCTGTAAGCATAAATCTACACGGATTGTGCTGGCTTGGCAACGAGAGGAGTAATTCAGCGTACAGGAAATGGGTGTAAGCGGGTGGGCGTACAAGATTTTGGTCAGATGATTCGCCGGACGTCAGTCTCAGCCATTTTGGGCGGGACTCTTTTCTTGATAATGTTTGCAGACAGCTTTAACTTTGGCGCACCAGCCATCCGTTTCGGTTGAAAGCTCTCCGCTTGCATTGCAACGCGCTGCCGTGACACCTCGACGCAACCGCAGTAAAGCCGCGTCAAGCGTTTTGATGTCTGATGGGTTCGTGTTAATTCACGCAGTACGTTGGGGAAGGTGGAGAGAGACTGCATAATATTTTAACCTCTTTGTTCTAATTAGAACAAAATAATAATCTTAATCCACAATAACCTCAAGTTTTTTACCGTCATGTGGCTTGGTCAGCAACGGTGATTAGTTGAACGCCGACGCTGGAAAATAACCCGAAAGCGTACAGATTTGGCCTCGTAAATGCGATCTTGCGGTGAGGTCATGCGGCAGAAGTTTGGCATTGTTTTCGTGATTTTCGGCAACCTTTGCCGGTGCTGCGGCTTAAAGCGTGCGCAGTTCAACGTCAAGCCAATGCACGCGCAGGATGTCATTAAAGCAACATAAATAATTGAAATATATTGGTTAAATTCATATGGTGCGGTAAAGGTGCGGAGTGCGTAGGGGAGACTTTTAAAAAATATTGTTTTTATTAGAACAAATATAGTTCTTATTAGCACATATTCTGCTAGAATTTCACCGTACTTAGCGATTAACCCGAATCCGGCTTACACAAAGCTCATTTCAATCGCTATGTAAACAGACTCTATTTATCTACTCCGAGGTTTACCTTATGAACACATTCAAAAAAATTCTGGCTTCTTTCGTTATCACTGCGGCGTCATCCAGCGCTTTTGCGGTCGCAAATCCAACGTATGAAGATGTTAAAGTGGCTATCGATACGACGCTAGCAAAAGTCGAAGAAGCGATTACGGCCCTGAACAATGGCACCGACAACGAGGCGGTGGGCAAGATAGTTTCCGACGCCCGCCAAACGCAAAAAGATATCGCTAATAATGTGCTCGATGTGAAACGCAACCGGGCCAGTGGCGTCTTGAATCAAGCGCGTAACGCACTGAAGAACAACGATGTGCAGGCGGCCAAGGAATCGTTAACCGATGCAGCCAACCGCTATAAGGAAATTCAACAAATCTATGCCTCTTCCCACTAAGCTGGCCATGGCTGTACCTAACAAGCCAGCCAATTTAAGCTCATCAACACCCCTTATTCGTGATTTACGGATAAGGGTTTTGATGTTGGTAGCAGGCAGATTCGGTCGGTTTTGAGAAATACAGAAGTTACTAATACAGCAATAGTCCGGTCTATAGAAATTATGTTAATCTTGTAAACCAGGATTTATTGCTGTATGAGGTATTCAATCGGTGCCGAATTTTGCAAAATGCGTTTTTCAACAGCAGGTTAAGCTTCCGAAAATACAGTCATTCCATAACAAAATTAACGTTTGAACAAAGTGTCATTAAGTTTGCGAGAGGTGCTGCGCCACAGATACGATAATTTGCTTCGATTGTTGGCATGCCTGCCTCGGATTGTCAGTGTTGCGGCGATACCAACAGTGCTGGTATTGACCGCTTGCGTGTCGCCGAGCGCGGCGCAATGGGATGAACCCTCTTTGTCGGCTCCGCCCGACCCCGCCGTTGACTGGCATGATGACACGATCACAGCCGGCATTCAGCAACTCCCTCTATCCAGCCGTTCGCTTGAAGAAAGCCAGATCGATACCCTGCAAATCTACGATCTGCCTGCGCTGGTCGATCTGGCCTTGCATGCGAATCCGGAAACCCGGGTGAGTTGGGAAGAGGCGAAAGCCGCCGCTGCCAGGCTCGAAAGGAATCGCAGCGCCTGGTATCCGACGCTGACGGCGATGGCGTTCGGGCAATATTTCAAAACCAGCTTCCCGATTCCCGGCGGCGCGTTGGTCAGCGATGGCCACTCCTCTTACGGCGGCCTGGATCTGGCGTGGACACTGTTCGATTTCGGACGCCGGGAAGCCCAGGTCGATGCGGGCGCACAGCGTTTGAACGCCGCAAATTTTGCCTTCAACCGCAAACACCAGGAAATAGCCTATCGGGTTGCAACGAGTTTTTTTGCCTATCAGGCGGCGGTGGCCAAGGTCACGGCGGCACAGCAAACCTTTGAGTCCGCCAACGCCAGCTCCGCTTCGGTTCAGGCGAAACTCGGCAAGGGGCTGGCGACACGTCCCGATTTGCTGCTGGCGCTTCAGGAGCAGGCGAAATCCAGCTATGATCTCCAGGATGCCCGCGGTTCTGTGCTTCAGGCAAAGGCCGATCTGACGACGAACCTGGGCATCTCGCCTTCTTATACCCTGAAACTGATCGACCTGAGCAAGCTGCCGTTGCCGGCAGGCCTTGAGCCGTCGGTCGAAAAAATTGTCGATCAGGCCTTGGAGCAACGTCCCGATCTGATGGCGCGTCTTGCGGAATTGCGCGCGCGCGCAGCGGAAGTGAAAAAGGCCAGGGCCGAATTCTGGCCCAAGTTTTCCCTTGGCGGCACGATTGGCAATCAATACTGGGGAAATGTGCGCACAAATCCGCCCGGTAACGAAACCTATTCGGCCAGTAATCTGGTCGGCACCGCGATGCTGAACGTGGAATGGACCTTGTTCGACGGCTTTGAACGCAGCAATGCGGTGCACGAAGCGGAGGCCCGGAAAGAGGCTTCCAGGGCTGAGCTTGAAGCCTTGCGTCTGGAAATTATGCGCGATATCTGGAAAGCCTATGCCGATACCAAAACCGCGCTGGAAAAACGCGAGTTTGCGTTAGCCTTGTTGAAAGCCGCCGAAGAATCTTATGCCGCCACACAAGAGTCTTATACCCACGGATTTTCGACGGTGATAGAACTGCTGTCCGCGCAAAAGGATCTGGCGCGCGCCCGTTATACCGAAATCGATAGCCGCGCCACCTTGCTGCGATCCGCGGCAACCCTGGTTTATGCTTCCGGAGGGCAAAGCCGGGGAGATTTGAATACGGATGGCGAAGGGCTGGGTCGTAGCCTTCCCTAGCTGACTTTTGAAAACTCATTTATTGTAAAATCCGGCCCCGTTGAATACACCCTAAAATCAACCCTATGATATTACGAAAATTATTGAAGTTTTCCTCCATGCCCAGGCGCAAATGATGACGTTCCTGTCGAGTTTACGAAAAACGGCGGTTCCGGTTATTTCCGCGTTTTTTTTGACGGCTTGCGACCCGATGCTGAGTATTCAGGGTTCGTTCTGGCCTGCCTGGATTATCTGTATTCTTGCCGGGCTGATGGCAAGCATGGTGCTGATGTGGCAATTGGTGCGGCACAGGCTGGCGCCGTATCTCGGGCCGCCGCTATTGATCGTGCCGAGCCTGTGGGCGTTGTGCACCTTTGTGATCTGGTTGTTATTTTACTCGACGTAAACACGGGCGCCGTTCATTATGGAAAACAGTCAAACCGATCATTACGATATAAACCTTAAACGCCGCATGACGCTCGGGCGTATCATCGGTGCATTAATCGTGCTGGGCGCGCTGATCACCGGAGCGCTGGCCTGGCGCATCAACTATCAGCACCCCCGCACCAACGATGCGATGGTACGGGCCAACATCGTCGGCATCGCGCCCCAGGTGAGCGGCCGTATCGTGGAATTGCATGTCGAAGACAATCAATACGTCAAAAAGGGCGATTTGCTGTATGTGATCGATCCGCGCCCCTATCAGGCCAAACTGGATCAGGCCAGGGCGGAATTGCTGCTGGCCGAAAAAGAAGTGGATTCACGGCGCGCCTCCAGCGGTTCCGCAGAGATTGCCATCGTGCGGCTCGAACACCAGCGCGCCGCTGCCGAGGCTGAAATCAACCGAATCGAGGCCGAGGATGAGTATCTGCATAACTATCTCGAACGCATTGAGCCATTGGCGGAGAAACAATACGTCACGGCGGATGAGCTCAAGCAGGCCCGTTCCAAGTACGCTGCCTCGCGTGCAGAGTTGGCGGATGCGCGGGCCAAGGAGCTTTCGGCCCGGAGCGCGATCGCCGAAGCCAAAAGCGAGAGCCGCCGCGCCGTGTCGTTGATTGCCCAGGTCGGTAACGTCAATGCCCGCATCGAAGCGGCCAAGGCGGTCGTTGCCGCCGCCGAACTCGACGTGGAATACTGTTCGGTCAGGGCGCCTTTCGATGCCTATGTCACCAACCTGAATACCCGCGAAGGCGAATACGCCAAGATCGGAACACAACTGTTCGCGCTGGTCGATGACCGCCACTGGTATGCGATCGCCAACTTCAAAGAAACGTATCTGCAATCCATCCGTCCCGGCCAGGACGCCGAAGTTTTTCTGGTTGGCTATCCGGGAAAACGCTTTAGCGGGGTGGTGACCGGTATCGGCTGGGCTAATTCTCCCGATAATACGAAGCAACAAGGCGTATTGCCGGAGGTTGAGCGCACCTTGCACTGGGTTGTCCTGGCATCGCGTTTTCCGGTGCGGATCGAGATAAAGGAACGCGACCCCGAGCATCCGCTGCGCATGGGTATGACCGCTTTTGTCACTGTTCTGGATCGTCCAGCCGAAATTCCGAAGGTTTCGCCGGCCAGCGAGGAAGGAGACAGCAAAGTCCGGATGCCGCAATGAACAACGGCGATACGCAGGACGCTTCGTTTCCGAACCAAAGTCGAAGCCGCCTTTGGTTCGGCACCGGCCTGATTCAATTCCTGAAGGCTGAACTCAGCGATTTTCCAGGGCGTCGGGTCGCTGCATTTCGCCTGTTCATCGTGTCGCTGACCATTGCGCTGGTCAGCCAAGCCTTGCATGTGCCTCCGCTGGGGGCGATCGCGCTGCTAATCTGTCTGAGTTACGATGCCTATGCGAATGCCGGCCAATCGCTGGCATTCGGGATACGTCAGCTGGGCTATATCATCGTCACCACTATCCTATCGGTATTGACGCTGATGTTAGCCGGTAATGAGGCCTGGCTGCTCTTGCCTTTGTCTTTCATCATCATGGCGGCCGCGCTGTTTCATGCACGCCTGACCGCCTGGCCCACCGGCATTGCACTATGGTATTCGGTGGCGGTGCTGTACAGCCCAAGCGCTCCCGATCAAGGCATCTACAACGCCTTGTGGAATATCCCGATCATTGGCGTGCTGGCTATCGGCTCCTGGACGGTGGTGCACCTGATCATTAAGCCGCAAGACCCGCAGAAGCTGCTGAAGGCGAGCATCGCGGAACAACTGATGGCGGTGGAATCTATTTTGAGTACGCGTCTGGCCGACAGCGGCGTGACGATCCATGACCGGGTCATCGCGAAACTGTCGAGCCCCGGCAGCTTCGGCAAAGTGATGGGTTTGCTGGCCAACGCGGAACTGATACATCCTTCCACGCATAAACGGCATGATACCTACCTTGCCCTTCTGCTTGAAATCGACGGCCTGCGGCAACTGGCCCTCTGGCTGGACCAGGTGTTGACGGTGGAGTATCGCGCTCAACCGATGAATCAGGAAAAATTAAATGTCTACCTGGCTTTGCAAAGCGCCTGCGCAACGCTACGGCAAGGCGTGGAAAAATCGCGCGATGTTTCCGGGCAAATAGAGACGCTGCTATCCGATGACGTGCTGCACCGTTATTCGCTGCAAACTCACCCTTCGCTGTTAACCTCCATTTGGCGCGCGCTCCAACGGATCGCCGGGTTGCTGCATGACTTGCATGAGCCTGCGCCTGAAATTAAAACCCTAGCCGCTGAAACCGATGATAATGAAACCGAGGGCTGGTTTCCAGCCTGGTTTGGCTATGACTTCTGGGCTGCGCATGCCGACAGCCTGCAATTCGGAATCAAATTTTCGCTCGGTGCGATACTCTGCACGTTGATCATCGAAAGCCTGGACTGGCCGGGCATCAATACCGCCATACCCACCTGTCTGGTCGCCGCACAAACCAGCCTCGGCGCCGACTACAGGCTGTCGCTATTGCGTTTGTCGGGGGCGGCCCTGGGCGGGCTCTGCGCCTATTTTTATGTACTGGTATTCCAGTCCCAGCTCGACACCATCGCCGGCTTTGCGCTGGCGACGGCCCCGTTCTGGGCCATGGCGGCCTGGATTTCCTCCGGCAGCGAACGGATCGCCTACCTGGGCAGGCAGCTCGGGTTTTCGTTCGCGCTGTTCGTCTTGCATGATTTTGGTCCGGTCGCCGATCTCGATCTGCCGCGTGACCGGGTTATCGGCATTTTGCTGGGTGTGATCGTGATGGGAGTACTCGACTATGCGCTATGGCCGCGGCGTTCGATTGTGCTTGCCCGCCACCATGGCGCCGCGGCATTACACGCACTCGCCAAGCTCACAACCCGGCTGCCGGAATTGAGCCTATTGCTCAAGCATACGCTGCCATTGCGCCTGGCCGCAGAAAAAGATCTGGCTGCTGCGCAGGATTTGGTGGTTCACGCCGTACTGGAGCCGGATGCAAGAGTGATCGACAAAGCCAACGAAAGAAAAGCGCTGAGCGCGATGATTGAAGCCGCCGGAAACCTGTCCGGCTTGCTACAGATTCGGCGCCGCTATCGCTTGCTGAGCGGTCAACAATTCAGCAGTTTTCCTGATGAACTGCAACAACATAGCCGTGCTTTCGATGCAGCGCTGGCAAGCGCCCTGGAGAATGCGGCGCAGGTGCTGCAAGGTGAGCTGCAGGAGGTCCGGACGGAGGCTGCCGACATCTATGCGCTATTGAAACAAAGCTACACGGAACACCATCGCATCGACAGCTTACCTGCCGACCTGGCGATGGAATGGGAACTGCGCTTCATGCTGGACCAGCAAATCATCGAGCGGGTAGAGCACATCCAGAAAAGTGCTCTGGATACTGTTTCCTATCGCCCGAAAGCCGGCTCGGCTATGGATTAGCAATATATTACCTGGGGCGTTCCACTGACGGGTATCTCGGAGAGACTCTCTATCAGTAATCATCCCCTTCGGTGGATAGCGACTGATTGCAGGTTTCCCTGATGATCTCGGCCAGTCGCCGAACGCCTGGGCTGACAAGGTCCGGATTGGCCAGGATCATATAGAGCGGGACTTCAAGGATGCCGCCTTCCCGCAAAGGCAGCGGCTTGAGCAGTCCTGTTTTTAACTCCTCCCGGATATGCTCTTCCGGAAGTCTGGCAAAGCCAAAGCCCATAGAGACGGCCTGGATCGATGTGGCGATCTGGCTCACCGTCCAGCGCTGATCGACTTCGACGGATACCGCGCGGCGGTCGCGCTTGCTGCCCGAATCCCGGACCACCACATGCCGATAGGCGCGCAAGTCGCGACGGGTCAGCTCTCGGCCATACCGATGCAAGGGATGATCGGCATGCGCGACGGTGATCAAGCGAATTCGCATCAACAGTTCGCCTAGAAAACCCGGTGGCATCCGGGGTGAAATCACCAGGTCGGCTTCGCCCTTGAGCAGCGCATCGTCAGTGCCTCCGAGCACCGACTCAATCAATTCAATCCGTGTGCGCGGGCTTTCCTGGCCGAGGCGGTCCAGGCTGGTCAACAGTAGCCGTGAAGGAAACAGGATTTCCGCCGCGACGTGAATCTCGGCCTCCCAGCCTGCCGAAAGCGTGTGCGCCGCTCGCTCCAGATCGCCGGCCTCCTCGACTAAGGCCAATGCACGGCGATAAAGCATCTGGCCGGTCGGCGTGAGTATGGCTTTGCGTCCCTGAATCTCGAACGCCTTCACGCCCAGCAGAGACTCGATTTTTTGCACCGCATAAGTCACCGCAGATTGGCTTTTATTCAGGATTTCCGCCGCCTGGGCGTAACCGCCGGCATCCACCACCACGATCAGGGATCGCCATTGTTCGAGGGTAATGTGAGGTGTTTTCATAATTAATCTAATTATTAGATTGGTATAAGCAAAATATTATACTTTTTTATCGAATGAGTTGGGTGTTTAATGTAAGCACATTCAGCAACGGAGGATAACCTCATGAAAACCCTGCTACAAATCAACTCCAGCATATTTTCTTCCGGCGGACAGTCCAGCCAACTCGCCGATCAATTTGTCGCCGCCTGGCGCGCAAATCATTCGGATGCACAGGTGGTCGTTCGCGACCTGGCACAGAATCCCTTGCCGCACCTTGACGCGCCGCGGGTGACGGCATTTTTTGCGCCGCCGGAAGCGCGAACCCCGGAACAACAGGCCCTTGTGGTATGGCATTCGATATATAAGGGTACGATATGCAAACTCGAACATTGAAACAAGTGATCAAAGCCATCTCTACCGTCGATGGCGGCGGCGTCAAGTTGTTGCGCAGTCTTGGACAATCCCAGGACCTGCGCCTCGATCCATTTTTGATGCTGGACGAATTTTCCTCGATGAATGCCGGCGATTACATCGCCGGCTTCCCCGATCACCCGCACCGTGGTTTCGAGACGGTGACTTACATGCTGGACGGGCACATGTTGCACCAGGACCACCTGGGAAACCGGGGCGACTTGAAGCCTGGATCGGTGCAATGGATGACCGCCGGACGCGGCATCATTCACTCCGAAATGCCGCAACAAGAGAGCGGACGCATGCGCGGTTTCCAGCTTTGGGTGAATTTGCCCGCTGCCGAGAAAATGAAACCGGCCGCCTACCAGGATATTCAGCCCGAGGCCATTCCCATCCTAAGCTTGCAGGACGGGGGCCGGGTCAAAATCATCGCCGGAACAGCAGAAGTGGAGAATCAGGTCATATCCGGGCCAATCCAGGGTCTGAGCACCGAGTCGTTGTTCTTCGATGTTCGCCTCCCGGCAGACGGACATTTTGTCCACCCGATTGCTCAAGGCCATAACGCATTTGTGTATATTTACGAGGGCCAGGCAGAAATCGGTTCAATGGCGGAAAGACATTCTCTGGAAACACATGCCGCGGGAGTGCTGTCCGATGGCGATCGGATAGAAGTTCAGGCAGGCAAGGAGGAGGCCGCTTTTCTGGTGCTTGCTGCCCGACCCTTGAATGAGCCGATTGTCCAGTATGGTCCCTTCGTTATGAATACACGGGATCAAATTGAGCAGGCGATTGCAGACTATAGGAATGGGCAGTTGGTATGAGCCGGTTAGGCTATGTGCAGTAGAAGGCATGGAGTTCGATCCTATTCCGATTGCCGTGCGTAACTGGTTAGCTTTGTGCCCGGAAGAGCGCTGGTGGTTATTCGGCATGACGGCGCTCACTACCAAAGATATTTCTCCCGGCACTATCAGTTTGTTTGATTTTGAGTAAACGGGCTCTGAATGGAGTCGTTATACGGGGTACATTATCATCGTGTGATTGTTGGCAATTAGACTTATCATGATCCCATTTTATCTTCCTATGAGACTTTCCTATGAAAACTGTGAATGTTAGCGGTTTAAAAAATAACCCCAGCGAAGCGTTGCGAATGGCTCACGAGGATATGGTGTTGGTCATGAACAGAAACGAACCCGACGCTGTTATAGTGGGGCTCAAATCCGCCAAAATAATCGGCATGCCGGGTGTACGCAAGGCCTTGGCAACCGCCTTGTTTAAAGACGGCAATTTATCTCTGGCGCGTTCCGCGAAATTGGCTGACATGCCATTGGCCGGTTTTATCGCCCATGTCTCGCGTTTAGGCATCCCCGTCGTCGATCAAACGGTCGAAGAAGTGCAAGAGGATCTAGACACCCTTGAGCAATGGCTCAAACAAGTCTAGCTTGCACATGGCGCATAAAGTTGTCATAGACTCCAGTCCGTTGATTGGGCTGGCGCTAGTTGGCGGCTTAGCCTGGCTGCCAACACTGTTTGGTCAGGTTTTATTGATCATGGATGAGCGCGTGGGCCGTGCCGTGGCCAAGGAGAAAGGGCTGTGTGTTATCGGCACTGCCGCCATCATCGGATTGGCCAAAAAACAAGGCTTGATCCCATCCGCGCGAGCAGTTTTTGAGGTGCTGCATTGTTCGGATTTTCGCATTTCGGCGGCTGTCATCAATCAGGTGCTGATTAGCGTCAATGAATAGATTTATTCAACTTTGCTGGATTTACGCAGGCTCGTCATACCCGCCGGGAGCGGGTATCCAGTGCCATGGATGGCAAGCTTCGATTCGTCCCTGAACTCTGGATTCCGGCAATCCATGCCGGAAGACGGTTTAACCTATTTTACTCAGCTGGCATAAAATAAACAAACCATGACCAACCTTACCCCTTTCGCCTTACAAAAACACGCCGGCACTGATTGAATCGGTGTTTCCGGCGCAAAAGGTAGCGCTTGAAGCGCAAAAGGAGCGCAAAGCCAATTTGGGTCAAACACTCACAGGGTTGGGTTCTTGCTGGAAGGGTCGCAAGCCCTTGAGCTTGGTACGGGCGATTGTTTTAGGCTGTTTATTACCGCCCACTGATAATGCCTTTAAGCCCATAGAGATATTAAAAATCTTGTGCTTACAGTCGTACATACTTCAACGCATCCGCTCCCAGCTCAGCTCTGAGTTCAGCATAATTCGGCAGCAATCGCTCGAGGGTTTGCCAGAACTCAGGCGAATGATGTTTTTCCAGTAAATGCGCAACTTCATGGGCAACGATATAGCGAAGGAGCTTTTGCGGTAGTTGGATGACTTTCCAGTGAAAATTTAATACTTCGCTGTCAGAACACGATCCCCATCGATTGCCAAGTTCAATCACTCTAAGCCCTTGAGCCTTAACACCAAGGCGTGTTGTGAATTCAGATACCAAGGTAGGTAGACGTTGCAAAGCCTTTTGCTTGTACCAGTCGATGAACAATCCTCTAGCAGATTCTTGCTGGTTCTTTGCCAGATAGAACCGACCAGATTTGAAAATCACAGATTGAATACGGCTATCAATCAACACCAAGCGATAGCTGCGCCCCAAATAACAAAATCCTTCACCATCTATAAACTGTCGTTCAGGATGAGCTTGTTCGGTCAAAAACTCCTTGGCGGCAAGCTTGGTATAAATCCACAGCCGTTTTTCATTGATAAACGCTTCGACTTCAGTGTGAACGATATTTAACGGCGTATGCAACACCAACGATCCATCACGTTCCACTGTGATACCCAGCGACTTGCGTTTAGCGCTGGTTTGAACCGTAAACTGTAGATCGTCCGATTGATAGAACTGCATATCAATCCGCTACCAGTCTGTAGTGGAGATGTCGGGCCAGTTCTAACATGCGATCAGCAGTAGCTTCAATCGTTTCAAACTCAAAAATATTGCTGTAGTCCAATAATTCTATCAACCGACCGCGCAGCACGCTTTGCTTATTTGTGTCATTCCAAAAATTGACAATGGCGATTTGTTGGCCGACTTGCTCTACCGTTTCTACCGCAATATCAATCAAGCTAAGCTTGATTTCCTCGGTTAGCTCGCCGCCGGCAGCCTGATACTGTTCGACCAGCAACACATAAAACGGGAACTGGGTCTGACCATTCAAACCGGTATCGTTCTCTTCTTCGTGCCGCTCCATGTTTTTGATGAATTCTTCCAGTGCCTTGCGTAGATCCTTGGCATCCTGACTAAACTTGTTCAGAATCGCTTCGAGATGCTTGCTTAATTTGGTATAGGCATCGGGCTGTAGCTGTTTTTTCTGCTGAAGGTAATGCCTCGCGGCATGCGCCATCATTTCGGCGGCGGCTCGATCCGATCTTTGCCGCTTAACCTGCTTTTTAAATTCGCCATCCAGCAAATCAACGGGTGCAATCCCCGATTCAATGGATTTACTGATGACATATTCATCGATAATGGCGCGCACTTTGTCGCCGACTCCGGCAATGTTCAGCTTCGCATCACCGAATTTATTCCGTGCGCGGGCGGCGATAAAGCCCAGCGTTTTGGCGTCTTTGGCGTAGGGGCGAGCTTCCTGGCGGTGTTCCAGATTGCCGAAGGTTTTCAAAAACTGCTGATAGGCGACGACAAACTTTCCTCGTCTGTCCACTGGCCGTAATGCTTCGGCAGCTGCTTCGGTATTGTCCAAATTGCTAATGCCCCATTCCTTGAATAAATTGATGATACGCGCGTGGCGGTCGCGCAAATCCAGCAATTCCTGTTTTGCGGAACGAAATGCGCCGCTGATGTCGTCTTTGGCATACGCACTCAACGCCTCGGCCAGATAGCCGCCAATACCGACATAATCGACCACATAACCGACGTTTTTGCCGCTGCGGGTACGGTTGACGCGGGCAATCGCTTGCAGCAGTTCATCCTCTTTCAGACGCCGGTCGATATACAAAACCTGTTCGTTGGGCGCATCGAACCCGACCAGCAACATATTTTTGACGATCAAAAACGCCAGTGGATCGGCTTTGTCCGGGTCTTTGTGGCTAAATGGCTTTTTAAAGCGGGTAATGCGTTGTTCGATCTTGCTTTTATCGCTCCACTCGGCCAGCGCCGGATCATCGTTATGAGATGCGGAAAACACCGGGGCAAATTCCAATTTGGCAATCAGGCCACGTAATGGCCACGCCTCCACCAAAAACCTTTGCTCTTCATCCAACGCTTCCAGCATTTCATCCGACAGATTCAGCAAGGATTCCGGCAATTGCTCGATCTTTTCCAGCCAATAATCCCGCGAATCGCGCAAAGCATCGAAGTAGCGCATCACGGCCAAACGGCTGGTTGCGGTCAACTGCGCCTTGAAGTGATTGGGTAGCACCACCTCGATATAGTGCCGCATCACGTCGCGAGCCTTGGCTTTAATCAGTTCGGAACTCTCCAGCAAAGCTCGTCTGGTCGCGTACTTCTTCTGTATCGCCAGCCGTTCTGCTAAGGTTTTTTTGGCAAACACTTCCTCGAAGATTTCATCGGCGGTCTTGCCGTCCTTGATTTCGCCGTTCGCATTACGAAATTCATACAGAATCGGCAAAATCGCCCCGTCGGCTTGTGCATCCCTGAGCGTGTAATGATCGATAAAATCGCCGAAAATCTCCGCCGTGCGTTTTTTCTTGCCGATGATGATGGGCGTGCCGGTAAAACCCAGTTTTGCCGCATTGGGCAAAGCCATCATCAAATTGGCATGCAGGTTTTTGGCATGGCTGCGGTGGGCTTCGTCGATGATCAGCAAAATCGATTCGGACGCATTCAACTCGCCAATGCCGTCTAACGCGTCGTCGCCATTGTTCTCATCCAATGAGCGATATTTTTGCAGCATCGCGAATACCAACCCCGGCCCCGGTTTACGCAAAATTGCCGGCAGTTCGAGCACGCGCTCCACGATGTTGATGCCGTCTCCGGTCAGTTCGGCTGTGGCCGATAATTGATCCTGCAAATCGGTGCGGTCTGTGACAAATACGACCTTGAAATGGCGTAAATCGACATGGTTGCGCATTCGCCGCACCAAGAATACCATCGTCAAACTTTTGCCCGAACCCTGAGTATGAAAGATCACACCGCCCCGGCGGTCGAATTCGCCATCCTGAAGACGTGTCGGCTTACTTTTAAGACGCTGCATGGCTTTCAACACCGCACGATATTGCTGATAGCGTGGCGCAATCTTCACAGTACGTCCATCCACCTGCATGAAAATCACAAAATTTTGCAGGATGTCCAACAGCCGCTCGGGTTGCAATACGCCTTCGATTAATATCTGCTGTTGCGACAACGTAGTTTTAGCGGTTTGCGCCGCCAAAGTCGGCATGGCAGCCGGGTAACAATCCTTCCACGGCAAATAATGCTCAAACTGCGCACCGGGGCAGGCAAGACGAGCATCGTCATAATCGCTGACTATCAGCAACTGTGCATAATGAAACAGCTTTTCGTTGCCTTCGCGGGCATCGACCCAATCGCGCTGATTGGAGTAGCGCAACAACTGATTGATACCTTCTTCGATGGGGTTGGTCGCGGCCGGGCTTTTACACTCGATCACCACCAGCGGAATGCCGTTCACGAACAGCACAATATCCGGCAAGATGAACTTTTTATGCTGGCCGTCCGGTTCATCGATGCGGAATTGATTAATGATCAGGAAATCGTTATTTTCCGGCGTGTGCCAGTCGATAAACTGAATACGCTGCTTGCGGCCTTCATTCCAGCCGGGCACACCGTCTACCGTTGTACCTTCCAGCAACAAGCGCGTGACAGCCTGATTTTTCTCCATCAAGCCGTGGCCTGTCGCAGCATTGAGCCTGTCCAAATCCTTAAAAGCCTGATTAAGTCGGCTATCGTTCAGCCAAGGTTTGCCGCTGGCGTCGCGGTTGATGCGCTGTAAGGCATCCAGCAGACGCGACTTTAACAACACTTCCCGCCAATGCTCCCGCCCCTGGTCGGCTATGCTGTCCTTGCAGCCTTGAACATGCCGCCACAACTGTGCGGATTGTGCCAGTAGCTGGGCGATAAACGGTTGTTCAACTTCACTGTCTTCGTTGTGGTCCATCAGGTAATTGCTGTATTCGGTTTGGTGAATGAAGTCCAGCCGTTGGAGCGCAAACGCGACAAGGCTTTAAGAATATGGTTATCCCGCATCAACGCCTGTTTGCGGCGGCTCCATTGATGCACCTTGCGCACGATGTCGGCATCGTCGGCGCTGGGGTTTTCCTGTAGCACCCAATGCACGGTCGCCAATAGTTCCATGCCATAGGGCGTTTCAAAGCCCTCGATCAGGGTCTTGATGCGGGTCAAACGCTGGCCGGCGTCGGCATCGCCCTGTAAAAACTCATCCGCCATCGCCACCGCATCCGGCTGTAAATGAATCTCGGCATCTTTGCTGCGATCGCCGTAACCGCGAATGAAATGCCCTTCGATGCGTTGCAACACATGATTGAGGTTTTCCGCATACGGGCCGTAAAAATGGGCCTTGAAGTCCAGCTTCAACGGCTCGCCCGCCACCTGCAAAAAATAACTGAGCTTTTGAATTTCAAGCAAACTCAAACGATAGCCCGGCAAACAATATTGCTCGATCAATTTGATGAACAAGGCGCGGGCGCGGGTCATTTGGGGCGGCTGGGTAGCCACCGGCATGCTGTCGGCGTCGGGCGCGGGTTGCGGCGGATAAACCAGCACCTCGACATCGGGTAAATCCGCTAGTGCCGCTTCGATCAACGGTTGCACCTGTTGCCAATCCAGGCCGCCGTTTCCGCAACCTAAAGGCGGCAGGGCAATCGATTGAATGTGATATTCCCGAATCACCTGCACCAAGTCTGCCAAGCCTTGTTCGATGTAACCGATTTGAGACGGCGCGCGCCAATGGGTTTTGGTCGGGAAATTGATGATCCAGCGCGGGTTGATCATGTTGCCGGTATCGATAACAAACATCTTGCCTGTATGCACAGTACCGGCTTTGCAGGCTTTTTGATAGGCGCTGAAATTGGCCGGAAACGCCTGTTTGAATTGCAAGGCGATGCCTTTACCCATCACACCGACACAATTAACGGTGTTGACCAGGGCTTCGGCGTCAGACTGCAATAAATTTCCGTGGCGATACGTAATCATAGGTGTCAATAATACCAATCCCGCAGCACTTTGACACGCGGTAAATGCTCGGGTTTTAACGAATTCAGCAAGCCTTCCACGCGCAATTGCATGGCTTCATCGAACACCCCAATGCCGGAAATCAACGACCACGGGCAGCGCCTATGCAGTAAAAACTCGGCTTGACGGCGGCGTTTACGATCCGGGTCTTCATCGGTGTCGGTCCATAGCTTGGCCTGCATCAGCGGCCAATCGATTTTGTCCAGGTCGGCCACGTCGTTGTAAAACTCGCTGAACTGCATGATGGCGTGGCCGTCGGTAAACACAAACGTCAAGCCGGCCTGTTGCACCCGCACCAATTCGCTGACCAGATACACAATGCTTTGCTGGCCGCCGCGATAGGTCTCGATGTTGTCCTTGTGAATGGCGTACAGCATCGGCGAGCGGCGGCAAAAATAAAACGGCACATAATCATGCAACGCGCCGCCGGGCGGACAAAGCACCGGCGTCTGGTTGCGGCGGGTTTGAATGGTTTGATGGGCGATGTCGGTGTAACCGTCCTCGATACCATTATGCGCCAGCAAACCGCCGGCGCGGATAATCCCCGCCAGATTGTCGATATGGGTGATGTGATACAGCCCAATGCGCTCGGGGACAGGCATGGTGCTAGGTGTTGTCGGCTAGGGTTTCGACTTGGCGGATCAATTCCGGTGTCACTCGGCGCTGGCCGGTCAGCAGGTCTTGCATTAGGCCGGTTTTTAGTTTTTTTAGTTTAACAATTTCTTCAGATGTGATCCTTATCGGTAGATTGATTTCATCAATTAGCTTGTTAATGATTTCTTGCTCATTATCAATCGGCATCAGAACATTGAAATTACAAAAGTCTTTAACTGGTAATTGTGGTTGCGCGGACCCGGAAACAAGTTTCTTAAACTCAATTCCAAATATAAACTCCCGGTATGAGTTATATAAAAATTTGGTGTTGAGTTTTTTTTCTTTATTCCGAATTATAAGCATTCCGGAATTGATTCTAATGTTTTCGAAAGCAACTTCATCGTTGTAGAAGGCAATATTTCCAACAGTTCCCCTAGTCGTAATTACAATATCGTTTCTACTTAGTTTTCCATTGCCAAGTTTTTGGTCCTTTTCATCGGTAATAAATTGCAAATCTTTAAATGAGAAACCATTTTTTGCTACATTCTTGGTCGATAGAAATAAGCAAAAGCCATCAGTAGAAAACTCGCTGTGATGTGGATAATTTGCACCTCTATCGCCATCTATGATTTCTATATTTGTTCGATACAACTGTTTAATTTCCCAATTACTGGGAATCCAACCTAATTCCGATTTCTTATACAAATCCGGCCTATCTTCCCAGTGCGGGCGAATTTGCCCGGTTTCGTCGATGCCTCGTGTCAGCAGGTCTTGCAGCAAGCCTTGTTTGATTTTTTCCTGTTTGGCTAATTGGGCTTCGGCGGCGGCGATGGCTTCGTCGATGGTGTCAAGAATCCTAGTAATAGCTTTTTGTTCATCTATAGGTGGATAACTAATTTCGTAATTTTCCAAAATACCTTTACTGAGTCCTGCACGACCACCACCTGCCGAAGAAGCTCTGAGGTTTTCATATTGGGAATCTAATAAATGAAACAAGAACCCTGACAATAACCGACTTTCATCAGTTTTTATAAGAGCAATCGACTGATTAGTACATAATTCAATTTCAACTAATGCAACAGTGCCACGTGTCTTGCCTTGTCCGGCTAATGCTATCGCAATTGATGACGGTGGCACTAAAGTTGCGTTTGATGCATTTAACCCATCTAAAGTTATGCGGCCACTTACTCCTTTGATTCTTTTTAAATGCACATCGCCAGATGCCATCCATGGAATATTGCCTCCCCAATAAATTGGTATTGTGGTACTGGGAGTCCCGCCAACGGTAATATTAGCAAGTTGCTTTATTGCGCTTGTTTGGAAGTTAGTCATAGCCCAACCCCTTCAAAAATCCTTCCAGCCGTTCCGTCGCATTCTGTTTGCGTCGGGCAATATCGGCATAGGTTTCCTGATATTTGTCCCACCAGTTTTCCAGTTCGGCGATGGCCGCCTGACGCTGGCTTTGCAGGGCGCGGTTGAGCTGGCTGGCGATGCCCTCGGAGAAGACCGACAGATACAAGGCTTGTGCTTCCGTCTCGCTCAAGGCCCGAATCTTGCGTTCGAGCCGCAGCAGCAGGATTTTTTTCAGGCGGGCGATGATTTTCTTGGTTTTGGCCAGTCCGGCTTTGATGGCGATATAGGGCGTCAACAGTTTTTCCAACTCGGCAAGTCTCGGTGTGATGCTCAACAAACTGCGATCCAGTTTGTCCAGTTCCTGTTGCAGCGGGGTGGTGTCCAGGCCGCGCTGCCGGTAATCGGCGATGGAATCCTTGCCTTTTCCGTTGAGCTGTTTTTTGGAATACAAAATCGCTTTTTGCCGGGCTTTCAGGGTTTTGAATTCGTCTTCCAGTTGTTTGGCGTAATGGTCTTCATCCTCGCCGATTTCAAAATCGTCCGGCCCGGCTTCGAAGGCTTCCTTGTCGCTGTCCAGCACCGCCTGTTTGGCCTCCAGTTTCTGCCAGCGTTGCAGCAGCAACGGCGTCAATTTGACCGGTAAGACTTCGGTTTTTAAATCCACCTTGACCTTGCTGTCCTTGTCCTGGCTTTCTTCCAAGGCCGATTGCAACGCTTCCCACCATGCGCCGATCAAATAACGTGCGGCCATGTCAGGCGCGGGCAGGGTTTTACTGGGATTGTCCGGGTCGGGCTGATTGGCGGCCAGCAGGATTTTCAGGTCGTTGAGATGCATGTCCCACCAACTCACCAGAATGCCATCCAGCTTGTAACAATCGAACTGGTCGGTCGGCAGCAGGTGTTGATTGAAGCTGTCGAGCAGGTTGCGATGCAAATCCATCAAGCGTCCATTGCCGGGCAAATCGGCGATTTGGCTTTGCGCCTGTTGCCACCAGTCCGTCAACGCGATGAGCAAAGCCCGCTGCTTGGCCTGAACGCCTGCATCCTGCTCCAGCCAAGTTTGCAGCGCGGTTTTTTGTTGAATATGGCCGGGATAAGCCCAGTAGCCGGGTTCGATGCTGGTCAGGTAATCGCGCAACGCAAAACCGTGGGCATCGAACAGGGCTTGCCTGGCGCGGATTTCCCGTTCCGGAATGCCGCCGCGCAAATGAGCGTGTACGTCTTGGCTTTCCGGCAACGGGGCGTTGTCGGCATAGCGTCGGATATTCAGGTTGTAATCGTTGGCCTTGATGTCGTCCAGGCTGACGATGGAGGCATAGCCGTGAATCTCGCGCCATTGCTCGTAGGTGGCGGCGATTTTGTCGATATGTTCCGGCAACAGAAAGTTTTGCGCACGGCCTTCGTGATATTCGCGGTCGGCGTTGATGAATAAAACTTGGTTTTGCCGTTGCGCTGGTTTGCCGGCTGCATTTTGCCGCATGACCAACAAACAGGCGGGTATCGAAGTGCCGTAAAAAAGATTTTGCGGCAGGCCGATCACGGCTTCGATCAGGTCGGCATCGATAAAGCCCTTGCGAATCTCGTATTCCTTGCCGCCGCGAAACAGCACGCCGTGCGGCATGACGCTGACGAGCAGGCCGTCTTGCCGCAACACCGACCACATATGTTGCACGAACATTAAATCGGCTTTTTTTCCGCTTTCCGGGGTAAAACCGAAGCGAAAGCGTTCATCGTGGACCATGCCTTCGGCTTCATAGTTTTGCGCGAACGGTGGATTGGCCATGACCCGATTGTAACGGCGTAACTCGCCGCCTTGCAGATGCTTGGGGTTCAGCAAGGTATCGCCGTGGCGAATATCCGCAGACGGGACGCCGTGCATCAACAGGTTCATTTTGCAAATCGCCCAAACGCCGCCGTCGTTTTCCTGGCCGAATAGCGCGATGTTGTCGGGATTGTCGCCGTGCATTGCCACCCAATCGCGGGCCTGAATCAGCATACCGCCCGATCCCACCGTTGGATCATATATCGACATGCCGGCTCTGGGGTTGGCGATACGGGTAATCAGTTTGACCACGTCGCGCGGGGTATAGAATTGCCCGCCGCGTTTACCGGCATTGTCGGCAAAGAATTTGATCATGAATTCGTAGGCCGCGCCGAGCAGGTCGGGAAATTGAAAATCCTTGTCCAATAGGCGATAGCCGTTGAAATGGTCGATTAGTTTGCGCAGTTCCCTATCGGGAATGGTGGCCTCGCCGATTTTGCGCTCGAAATCGATGTGTTCCAACACGCCTTCCAAGGCGTTGTTGCTGGCGGCAAGCGCGCCGAGTGCCTGATTGAGTTTGTCGCCCAACCCCTTGGCCGGCCATTGCTCGATGGGGCCTAGATGCTTATTTTGATCGATTGGTCCACAGCCGGCCAGATACGCGGCCATGCCGTCGATTTTTCGCGCACGTTCCGGGTAACTCCAGCGGGCGATTTTTGGTACAAAGCCGTTGGGGTAGAGGCTGGGGCTTTCGGCGCGTTGTAGGGCTTGTTCGAGACTGCGGCCCAGTTTAAGCTGTTCAGCGATGATTTGATCGTAACGGTCATTAAATACGTCGGACATGCGTTTTAAAAACAGCATGCCGAAGATGTATTCCTTGTATTCCGAAGCGTCCATTTTGCCGCGCAGTATGTCGGCGGCCTTCATTAAATGTCGTTCCAGTTGTCCCAGTGTCAGTTGAGCCATGAAATGCGGGTTCCGTTTTGGGTTTTGCGATTATCAAAAAGCGTGTATTTTGCCGCTAAAGAGCTGATCGGCCTAATTTTGCGGATTTCGTCAGGGGTGATTTCTGGCAATAGGGTTTTGTCGAATTGATCGCCCCACCATTTCACTAAGCGGGCGCGACCTTGGTCCTTGCCTGTCCACCGTGCCATATATTCATCGGCAAGATGATCAAAAGGGATGGTACAAGGACGAACGCCTTTAGCGTCGTATTCTTGATGTTCAAGCACAGAACGAGTGCCCCAAGTGCGGGCATCTTGCTTGCGTCTGTAGGTTTTGGTCTTGATGCCCTTACCGGATTTGGTAAGGATGGTGCGGTAACGGGTTTCGCCGTTTTTGAGGTTAACCTTGATGATGTGGAAATTGAGCATCTGTGCTTCCTCTCGATTGAGGTTAAAAACAAGACTACTTAATAAAGTCACTGTAGTCGATGGTTTTTAGTACACAGTTACTGAGGCTTTCTATCCTTGAAAACCCTTTACGATCAAAGTTTTAAGTTGGTGGGTCGTCCGGGATTCGAACCCGGGACAACCGCATTAAAAGTGCGATGCTCTACCGACTGAGCTAACGACCCAACAAAGAAATCGGTTTATAAGGGGGATTTTACGAAATCAGCGAATTGTCAGCGATGAAAAATTTCTGACATAAAAAAAGGGCTGTCAGTTAAAGCTAAGCCCTTGATTTGTTTGTAATTTAGTTGGTGGGTCGTCCGGGATTCGAACCCGGGACAACCGCATTAAAAGTGCGATGCTCTACCGACTGAGCTAACGACCCAACAAAGAAATAGAATTATAGGGTGAATATTAGTCTTTGGCAAGACATTTTTTATCTTTGATTCAAGGGAATGCTGTTTTTATAGGGTTTTAATCATAAAATCCATTGATATAAAAGAAAAACATTGTCTGCCGGGCCGTAAAGTTTTATCAGGCGTTGGCCGACAAGGCTTGCAGGGGGGCGATGGAGTCAAGCGCCAATGATTCGGCTACGGCCGCGTTGGTTAACTGCCCTCGATGGGTATTCAGGCCGAGTTGCAGCGCATTGTTGCGGCGGAGCGCGTCCAGACCTTCGTTGGCCAGGTTCAGCACGTAGGGCAGGGTGGCGTTGTTCAGGGCTAGGGTGCTGGTGCGCGGGACCGCGCCGGGCATGTTGGCGACACAATAATGCACGATGCCGTCGACGGTGTAGGTCGGCTCGCTGTGGGTGGTCGGGCGCGCGCTTTCGACGCAGCCGCCCTGGTCGATCGAGATATCGACGATCACCGCGCCTGGGCGCATGTTTTTCAGCATGTCGGCCCGCACCAGCCAGGGCGCTTTGGCGCCCGGAATCAACACCGCGCCGATCACCAGATCGGCCTCATAGACCGCTTCCTCGATCGTGTAGGCGTTGCTGATACGGGTTTGCAATTGTCCCCGGTAAATATCGTCCAGCGTTTTCAGGCGGTCGTAGTTCACGTCGAGCACGGTGACCGCGGCGCCGAAGCCGACCGCGACCCGCGCCGCATTGGAGCCGGCGATGCCGGCGCCGAGAATCACGACGCTGGCGGGCGGAACACCCGGAATGCCGGACATCAGGATGCCGCGGCCGCCGTGGTTTTTTTGCAGATAGGTTGCGCCGGCCTGGACCGCCATGCGCCCGGCGACCTCGCTCATCGGCGTCAACAAAGGCAGCTTGCCGTCGGGCATTTGTACCGTTTCATAGGCGATGCCGGTGCTGCCGCTCTTTAACAGGACATCGGTCAGGGTCCGGTTAGAGGCCAAATGCAGGTAGGTGAAGAGAATCGTATCTTTATTCAGATAGCGGTATTCCGCTGCGATCGGTTCCTTGACCTTGATGACCAATTCCGCGGTCCAGGCTTCTTCCGCCTGCATCACGATTTCCGCGCCGGCGGACAGATATTCGAAGTCGGTGAACGAACTGCCGATGCCGGCGCCGCTCTCTACCTTGACGCGATGGCCTTGCCGGGTCAACGCGCTGACCGCGCCGGGGGTCAGACCTGCTCTGAACTCGTTGTCTTTTATTTCTTTGGGCAGTCCGATCAGCATATTTGAAATCCGTGATGAAGATTGATTTTAAAAATAGCATGATTGCGCAAGGCGAACAATTAAATCTGCCAGGACCTGCCCGAGGGCATTGATAAGGCTGGGTTTGTTTAATGAACTTTTCGATTTGCGTTCAGGACGAAACATTCAGGATGTCATCAACACTTCCGTTATCTCGCCGTATAATGACAATGCATCATCTGGCTAGGGTTTTATGCTTGAGTATTACTAAACTCTAATATAAACTCGATGCCAATCCCTATACTGATCAGGGTTTTAATAATAACAAGGTTTGAGGAGGATTTATGCCGAAGAGCAACCATTACAGCCGCCGCCGTTTTTTAACGCAATCGAGCCTGGGCTTGCTGGCGTTTGCCGGCATGCCGGCGATGCTGCGCGCGATGGAGGGCATGCAGGCCATGCCGAAACTGGCGCCGAACAAGGCGTCGCCGAATTTTAAGCCGGATGTCGAATTCGAGTTAAATTGTCGTTCCGTCTCGGTGCCGATTCTGCCGGGCAAATCCACCCAAGTGCAGCAATATACCGGCAATCTGCTCAAGGGGCCGGAGGGGTCGCTGGTCGAGATTCCGAACTCCTATCTGGGGCCCTTGATTCATTTGCAGAAAGGCCAGAAGGTCCGCATTCATCTGCACAATAAATTGGCCGAGCCGACCATCACGCATTGGCACGGCCTGCATGTGCCGGCCGAAATGGACGGCCATCCGCGTTACACGATCGATCCCGGCCAAACCTTCGTCTACGAATTTGAAATGCTGAATCGGGCCAGCATGAATATCTACCATCCGCATCCGCATGAGATCACCGCCAAGCAGGTTTATCACGGCTTGGCCGGCGCGTTGTTCGTGCATGACGGCGAGGAGGCGGCGCTCGGATTGCCGTCCGGAGAATATGAAATTCCGATCGTGATTCAGGACCGCCGCTTTGACGACCAGAATCAATTGGTGTATGTGGCCGGCATGCACGGCATGCACGACCGGATGATGGGATATTACGGCGACCGGGTCCTGGTCAACGGACGCCCCGATTTTACGATCGACGTGGATAGCCGCGCTTACCGCCTGCGCTTTCTGAACGGTTCGACCGCGCGGATCTACAAACTCGGCTGGGACGACGGTACGCCGATCACCGTGCTCGGAGTCGACGGCGGCTTGCTGGAGGCGCCGGAAAACAAGCCTTATGTGATGCTGGCGCCGGGCGAGCGCCTGGATGTCTGGGTCGATTTCACGGGCCGCGCGGTCGGCTCGCAGCTGGTGATGCGCAGTCTGCCGTTTTCCGGGGTGCTGCCGAAAATGGCCGCACGAATGCAAAGAGGCATGGGCGGTATGGGCGGCGGTCACCAGATGGGGACGATGGGCGGCATGATGCACCAATTGGCTTTGCCGGTCGGCAGCGATTATCCGATCTTTACCGCGCGGGTCAAACGCAAGGTCAGCGACAGCCCGGCCCTGCCGAAGCAATTATCGAAGATCAACTGGTATAAAGTTGAAGATACCGCGAATGCGAATAAGCCGGTGCCGATCGGCATTTCGGAAGGCCACATGGCGATGCTGCTGAACGGCCGGCCGTATGCGTTCGACGACGTGCAGCCGAACGAACGCATCCGCCTGAACACGGTGCAATTGATGGAGATCTTTCATGCGCATGGCGAAGGCGGCGGGCATGGCGGCAAAGCCTCCGACGAGAACAAGGAACATCAGGGGTCAGAGCAAAGCGGCGGCATGCAGCACGGCGGCATGGGCATGGGGGGGCGCGGCATGGGGATGATGGGCGGTATGGGCATGCATGGCGGCGGCGAGGGAGGCGGAGGCATGGGCATGATGGGAGGCATGCACGGCGGCGGCGAGCCGGGTGGCGGCGAACACGGCGGTATGGGGGGCGGTATGGGAGGCATGGGCATGATGATGAGCATGGCGCATCCGATCCATCTGCACGGACAGTCGTTCCAGATCGTCAGCCGCAGCATGGCCGCCGGCAATGAGGAGGACTACGAAAGCGTGCGCCACGGCTTTATTGAGAATGGCCTAAAAGACACCGTCCTGGTGATGCCCGGTGAAACGGTCCGCATCATCAAGCCGTTCCAGGATTTCAAGGGCCTGTTCATGTATCACTGCCATAACCTCGAACACGAAGATATGGGCATGATGCGCGATTTTCTAGTCGAATAAATCCGCTTGATAGGTCAGGCCGTGCACTTCGCGGCCTGACCCTTCCGAAGAGGCGCCGGCAAACGCCTCGATGGCGTTTTATGTCTGATTTCCCCGAAACATGAAATACACCGCGCCGAGCAAACACAGTCCGGCCCAGAGGTAATCCAGTTTCAACGGCTCCTTCATGTAGAGCAGCGAGAAGGGCACAAAGACCGAGAGCGTCACCACTTCCTGAATGATTTTCAACTGGCCTAGCGACAGTTGGGTGTAGCCGATACGGTTGGCCGGCACCTGCAGCAGGTATTCGAACAGCGCAATCCCCCAACTGAGCAGCGCGGCGATGATCCATGGCTTGTTGCCGAGATTCTTCAGGTGCGCATACCAGGCGAAAGTCATGAAAACATTGCTGCACAAGAGCAGGCTGACGGTCGTTACAATGGGAATCGACATATCCGGGGATTATGTGGTTTGAATATTACTATTTTACCAGAAGCCGAAAATGGCGAGATAATCGATATTACTGCGCGGGGGTGGGACAAATTGCCGCAGGAACAATGGGGTTGCAGGCGATCCACCGGGCTTTTTTTTTGTTACACTATAGGCTTCAATAATAATTTCAAAGGAGATACCGTGGGTAAACTTCAAACTCAAATCATTTCATTTGTGACTGTGGTTCTTGTCGGTTTAACGATTGTTTCCTTGGCCAATGCGACCACACCGGCAGAAAAAAAGGCCGAAAGCGCGGCTTTCCTGGCTCAAAACGGCAAAAAGCCGAATATAGTGACGACCAAAAGCGGTTTGCAGTATGAAGTATTGACCAAGGGTAGCGGTACGGCTTCTCCTTCGGCGACCGACAACGTGACCGTGCATTACAAGGGCACGACGATCGACGGCAAAGAGTTTGACAGTTCTTATAGCCGCGGCGAGCCGATCACTTTTCCTTTGAATGGCGTGATTCCGGGCTGGACCGAGGGCGTACAATTAATGACTGAAGGCGCTAAATATCGTCTTTATATTCCATCCGAACTGGCTTACGGCGAACGCGGCGCAGGTCCCATCGGTCCGAACGAAGCGCTGATTTTCGATGTCGAACTGATCAAAATTCAATAAAGGCCGGGTTGCAATAAATTTCCGGCATACAGGCCTAGCGTTCCCCTGCTAGGCGATGGGTCGCGCGTTCTAAACCGTTACGCGGTTCGGGACGCAGAGCGCCCTTAGCCGGGTTCCCACAGAGCGTGGGAACCATGATTCTTCTCCATGATGGGTTAGTGCTATGCTAACCCAGCCTATCCGGCGTAAAATACCCGCTTTAGCCTGACTCCCCATTCTTTTAAAACATGCCCCACTACCAGTTTTTCGCCACGACTCCGAAGGCGATGGAAGCCGTTCTTTGCGAAGAACTGACACAACTCGGCGCGGAAAATATCAAGCCCGCGCTCGCCGGCGTCGCCTTCGAGGGTGATCTGGCGACGGCTTACCGGGTCTGCCTGTGGTCCAGAACCGCGAACCGTATTCTGCTGTTGTTAAGCACATTCGAGGTCAAAACCCAGGATGATCTTTATGACGGCGTCAAAAAAATCAACTGGTTCGAGCACATGGGTCCGGAAGATAGCTTTGCGGTGACCTTTAGCGCGAAGAATTCAGAGGTGATCACGCATTCGCATTTCGGCGCCTTGAAGGTCAAGGATGCGATCGTCGATCAGATGCGCGCGAAGTTTCAGAAGCGTCCGAATATTGAGATTGAACGGCCCGACATCCGGGTCAATGTGCATTTGCTGGGCCAAAGCGCGCAATTGAGTCTCGATTTGTCCGGCGAAAGCCTGCACCGCCGCGGTTACCGCGACATCACGATTCAGGCGCCGATCAAGGAAAATCTGGCCGCCGCGATGCTGTTGAAAAGCGGCTGGCCGAACATCGCAAAAGCCGGCGGTACCCTGATCGATCCGATGTGCGGCTCCGGCACGCTGTTGATCGAGGCGGCGATGATCGCGGGCGATTTCGCGCCCGGCCTGCTGAGGGATTATTACGGGTTTCTCGGCTGGAAACGGCACGATGAGGAAGTTTGGCTGGCGATCCGCGAAGACGCCCGCCAGCGTAAACTGGCCGGCATGGACAAGATTCCGGTCATCGCCGGTTTCGACCTCGACCGCCAGTCGGTCAATGCGGCTTTGGCGCATATCGCGAATGCCGGTCTGCAACATAAAATCCATGTCGAACGCCGCGATATTGCCGATGCCGAAGCGGCCGCGAGTTGGCCGCCGGGACTGGTGATCTGCAATCCTCCGTATGGCGAACGGCTCGGTGACACCCAGGAAACCGCCGACCTGTACCAGCGCTTCGGCGAGATTTTGAAAGCCCGATTTACCGGCTGGAAGGCCGCGCTGATCATCAGCGATCCGGAACTGGGTTTCCGTCTCGGCATCCGTTCGCAAAAACCGGTCACCTTGTATAACGGCGCCCTCGAATGCAAACTGCTGCGTTTCAGCATCGAGCCCGCGGCGTTTTTCACCCCGAAGGCGAAGACGCCGGAGGAGCGCATCAGCCGCGCGGTCGAAGGCAGCCAGCAACCCGCGGAAGAGGCTGTCGGCGCCGACATGTTTGCGAACCGGCTGCAAAAGAACCTGAAAAAACTCGCGAAATGGGCGAAGCAAAACCAGGTGACCTGCTACCGCGTCTATGACGCGGACCTGCCCGAATTCGCGGTCGCGATCGATATCTATCAGGGCGAAGAAACCTGGGTCAATGTGCAGGAATACGAACCGCCGAAGAGCGTCGATCCTTTCAAGGCCGACCGCCGGCTGGCCGGCGTACTCGCGGAAATCCCGAAGGTGCTCGGCATCCCCAAGGCAAACGTGTTTCTGAAAATTCGCCGCAAGCAAAAAAATACCGACCAGTACGAGAAACACGGCGAGGCCGGTCAATTTCATGTCGTCGAGGAAGGCGGCTGCAAGTTTTGGGTCAATTTCGAGGATTATCTCGATACCGGCCTGTTTCTCGATCACCGGCCGCTCCGCCTCCGGATTCAAAAAGAGGCGAAAGACAAACGTTTTCTGAATCTGTTCGCCTATACCGGCAGCGCGACCGTGCATGCGGCGAAGGGAGGCGCTATTGCGACCACCACGGTCGATATGTCGAACACCTATGTGAACTGGGCGAAGCGGAATCTGGCGCTGAACCGGATCGAGGGCGCGCACGAATTGATACAAGCCGACTGCCTCGAATGGCTGGCGCAGGAAGCTGCGCAACCGTATTGCCGGCAATACGATCTGATCTTTCTCGACCCGCCGACCTTTTCGAATTCAAAACGGATGGAAGATGTTTTTGACATTCAGCAAGACCATGTACAATTGATCGCTCACGCCGCCAGCCTTTTGGCGCCAAACGGCGTACTCTATTTTTCGACCAACTTCCGGCGCTTTAAAATGGATCATCAGGCCCTGTCCGATTTGCGGATTGAAGACATCAGCGCGGCGACCGTCCCGGAAGATTTTTCCCGCAATCCGAAAATCCATTACTGTTGGAGAATACAAAAAACATGCGCAGAGTAAAAATCGTGGTTTCCGGCCGCGTGCAGGGTGTTTATTTCAGGCTTTTTACTCAGAACAAGGCCAAGCATCTGGCGATCCTCGGTACCGTGCGGAATCTACCGGACGGCCGGGTCGAAATCTATGCCGAGGCCGAGCATCTGATGATCGATAAATTCGTCAAATGGTGCGGCAAGGGCCCGGTCACCGCGCGCGTGGACAGCATCGAAGTGACCGAACTCGAACCGGAATTGTCTTACACTGCTTTCGATATCATCTAAGCCTGCCGGTTTTACCGGTCAGGATGTCTGTTCCAGGAAAACCAGCCCATGACCAACAAGACCGCCAGCGACGACCAGAGCAGGGCAGGGACCAGCCAAAACTCCCGTTGATAAAAGGTCGGCTCGGGATTTTTCCGGTAACGGACTTCATACAAACCGCTCCACGGACGATAGATCGGCGAACGATCGAGAATCTCGCCCGAAGCCAGCGAGACGGTCGAAATGCCGGTATTGGTGACCCGCAGCACCGGAATCCGGAATTCGACGCCGCGCGCCATCGTCATGTACATATGCTGATAAGGCTCCTGCCAGGCGCCGTACCAGGAATCGTTCGTCGCATTCACGATAAACTCCGCGCCGTGGCCGGCCAGTTCGCGCGAAAATTCGGGGAACAGGCTTTCGTAGCAGATTTGCGCGCCGATCTTGAAGCCGTTCCAAGTCAATAATTCGCTGGGGCCCTTGCCGCGCGCAAACTGCCCGGTTTCGGGCAGCCATTGCCGGATTTGCGGAAACGTTTCCTCGCCCGGAATGTATTCGCCGAACGCGAGCAATATCGTCTTGCTGTAATGCGCCGGCAACAGTTCGCCGTCCTTGTTCAGCACGAACAGCGAATTGGTCGGCAGCCGCTTGAGTAGGTCATAGCCGTAAGCGCCGGTAATCAAGGGCAACTGCCGTTCATGTAGGTATGCTCGCAATGCGGACGGGTACTCCTGATCGATGAATTCGGGGCCGAGGATTGCCGGAAACGCGGTCTCCGGCCATAAAGCCATATCGATCTTTTTGTCCTGATGCGCTTCCAGCGCCTGATCGGTCAAGGTGATGTAGCGTTTGAAAATTTCCTGGCGAAAGCCCTTGCCGAGTTCGGCGGCCAGCTTTTCCGAGTTTTCGATGCTGGCCTGCACCAGCAGGGCATTGAGCGACGCATCGGGCACCGGCAGGCGATTTTTCAGCCATAGGCCGCCGAAATTCAGCAGCACAAACACCACGCTGACCGATGCCAGCAGCATCTTGCCGCGAATCTCCCGGCGCCGCACCCAGGCCCAATACAGCGGCAGGTTCGCGAGCAGCGTCAGCGCGCTGAGCCCCTTGAAGCCGATGATTTCGGCCCAATGAAAAATCGGCGTTCCCGCGCCGTACCACGAATAACCGAAATTCCAGTCGAACAGGGTCAGCGAGTAGGCCTCGCACAGCACCGTGATCATCGCCATCAGCGCGAGCGAAAGTCTTTCGTTCCCGGCAAACCGGCTTCTGCCCCAAAACCAGAGCATCCCCGCAAGCGGCACGAACAAATGCGCGAGCAAGGCATAGAAGAGCATTCCGACCACCGCCAAGGGCCAGGGCAGATGCGCGAATTCGTGCAGCGTATAGGTGACCCAGTTGAAGCCGATCAGCGTGAACACGAATGAAGTCAGCAAACCGCCGAGGAAAACATGTTTGAGCCGGGTTTGCCGGTTCCAGAACAGCCACAACGGCACGAAACAAAACAGCGCGGCCCAGGGCGGGAACGGGATGTAACTGGTGCCGATCAAAATGCCGGACAGTACGGGCAGCTGCCAGGGCGTGAGGCGTTCTGCGATGAGATTCTTCATAGAGGTGACTGAGTTTCCAGGCTGGGGTTTAGGCGCCGGTATTGTACAGAATATTTTTACTCTGTGCGGTCTGGATTAGCTGACGCTGAGGATGATCCGCGTCTGAAGGCGAAGACGAGCCTGCGGCTGGGGTGCTGGGGCGTTGAAAACGATCGCGGCCGGCTGAGACAATCCGCGCAGCGAAGGCCTACGGCTTGTATTGAGGGTGAAGCGGGCAGGCGGGATTTAAATCCCGGCCCGCGACGGATGGGGAATTAAGAATCCCCGTGAATCTCGGAATGCAGCGCCCGGAATTCCTCGGTCAGTTTGTGGCTCGGCACATAATGGATCAACGGCTGCGCCTGGCTGTGCGATTCGCGGACCTTGATCGAAGGCGAAATCATCGCGGCGAGCACCGGCAAGCCTTCGGCGATCAATTGATCGACCAGCTGGCGCGGCAGGTTCGCCTGTCTCTGGAACTGGTTGACCACGATGCCCTCGATTTCGAGATGCTGGTTGTGATCGGCCTTCACTTCGCGGATCGTGTTCATCAGGGTCAACAACGACTCGCGCGAGAAGGTGTCGCAGTCGAACGGAATCAGGCATTTGTCCGCCGCGATCAGCGCCGACTGACTGTAAAAGTTCAACACCGGCGGCGTGTCCATATAGATCTGGTCGAATCCTTGCAGACTTTCCAGCGCTTCCTTCAGCTTGAAAATCTTGAAGCGCGATTCGAGTTTGCTTTGTAGGGATTCCAGTTCGGGATGCGAAGGCACCACGTAAAGATTCGGGAACGGCGTTTCATGAATGAAGCTTTCCAGGCCGGAACCCGAGCCGCCGCCGAACAGCGACAGGCTCAGGGTGTCCTTGAAAAACTGCGCCAGCGTTTTTCCGCTTTCGGCGACCTTTTGACCCATCAGGTATTGCGTCGAATTGCCCTGAACGTCGAGGTCGATCACCAAGGTGCGTTTGCCTTCGACGGCGCTGATGGCGGCAAGATTGCAAGTGATCGTTGATTTGCCGACGCCGCCTTTTTGATTGAAAATGACTCTGCGCATTTTTAGTTGTGCTCCGTGAAATCCGCTGGCTAAAACCCTATTATAATACAAAAGCTAAGGGTTTCGCTTACTTACATGCGCACAAATGTGGTTGCTTTGCATTGCGGGCATACCGGAATTTCGCTAGTCTCTTTAAAAGCGATTTCCTTGCCGCAGTTGTCGCAGATGAAGGTGCCGGGGATCGTGATTTCGCCGCTCTGGTATTTGTGGATCTTCGCGTGTTCTTCGATCTCGGCCAACTGGATGCGGGTCTTATCCGCGACGCTCAAGAACGCGTCGAGCGTAAAGTCTTCGATTAGCTCGATATCGAACTTGAACCATTCGGACAGCGATTCATCGTCGCTTTTCTCGGTCAGGCCGTGCGCGGCGCTTTCAACATCGCGTTTGACGTAGCCCGACACCTTGTCCAGGTCTTCCTTGCTCAAATCGCTGGTTTTTCCGGCTTTTTCGGTCGAAATCTCGAGTGCTTCGCCGAGCGTGTGCAGGGCCTCGTCCATCGTTTCGTACAGGTGCTTCACGATGTCGTTATAAGCGGCGACCCATTTGTTTTTATTCATACTTACCTCTCCTGAAAATGACGCTCTCGATTCGAGCAACTGTGGTATTCTAACGCTTTTGACCGACAAAAGACGAGAAGGATGCAAGAAAATTACAAGCCGTTGGTTATAGAGCAAGAAGTGCAACAAATCTGGGAAGAGACGGGCGTATTCAACGTGTCCGAAACCTCCCCGAAAGAAAAGTATTATTGCCTGTCGATGTTCCCCTATCCCAGCGGTAAATTACACATGGGGCATGTTCGTAACTATACCATCGGCGACGTGATCAGCCGCTATCAGCGCATGCTCGGCAAGAACGTGTTGCAGCCGATGGGCTGGGACGCATTCGGCCTGCCGGCAGAGAATGCGGCGATGCAGCACGGCGTGCATCCGGCCGACTGGACCTACGAAAATATCGCCTATATGAAGGGCCAGTTGCAGCGGCTCGGTTTCGGTTACGACTGGAAGCGCGAAATCGCGACCTGCGATCCGTCCTATTACCGCTGGGAGCAATGGTTTTTCCTGAAATTGCTCGAAAAAGGCCTGGTTTATAAGAAGACCGCGCCGGTCAACTGGTGTCCGAACGACATGACCGTGCTCGCGAACGAGCAGGTGATCGACGGCTGCTGCTGGCGCTGCGACACCCAGGTCGAACGCAAGGAAATCGCGCAGTGGTTTTTGAAGATCACCGACTATGCGGACGAACTCCTGGCCGCGCTCGACACGCTCGACGGCTGGCCGGAGCAGGTCAAGACGATGCAGGCGAACTGGATCGGCAAGAGCTACGGCGTGCGTTTCGCGTTTCCTTACGAACTGGACGGCAAACAGGAGTTACTGTGGGTCTATACGACCCGCGCCGACACGATCATGGGCGTGACCTTCTGCGCGGTCGCTCCTGAACATCCCTTGGCGGCGCATGCGGCCAAGACTAATCCGGAACTCGCCGCGTTCATTCACGAATGCGAGCAGACCGGGACTGCCGAAGCCGATCTGGCGACGATCGAAAAGAAAGGCATGCCGACCGGCATCCGGGTCACGCATCCTTTGACCGGCGCGCAGGTGCCGGTCTGGGTCGGCAACTACGTATTGATGAGTTACGGCGAAGGCGCGGTGATGGCGGTGCCGGCGCATGACGAGCGCGATTTCCATTTCGCGCAAAAATACAATCTGACGACCATCCAGGTGCTGGAGAATAACGCGCCGGGCAAAGACGACAAGCCTTTCGATACGATAGGCTGGCAGGAATGGTATGGGTCGAAAGAAGACTCGATGGTGCTGATCAACAGCGGCAAATACGACGGCCTGAGCCACAAACAGGCGATCGATGCAATCGCCGCCGATCTGAACGCTAAAGACCTCGGCGACAAGCATGTGCGCTTCAGGCTCCGCGACTGGGGCGTTTCGCGTCAGCGTTACTGGGGCGCGCCGATTCCGGTGATCTATTGCGACGCTTGCGGCACGGTGCCGGTGCCCGAGAAAGACCTGCCGGTCGAACTGCCGCGCGATGTGGTGCTGGACGGCTCGCAGTCGCCGCTGGTCGCGCATCCGACCTTCTCGAAGACAAACTGCCCAAGCTGCGGCAAGGCGGCCCGGCGCGAGACCGATACCTTCGATACCTTCATGGAATCGTCCTGGTATTTCGCGAGGTTCACCTGCAACGACGGCGAGACGATGCTCGATGCGCGCGCGAATCACTGGCTGCCGGTCGATCATTACATCGGCGGCATCGAACATGCGATCCTGCATCTGCTCTATGCGCGCTTCTATACCAAGCTGCTGCGCGATGAAGGCTTGACCGTCGCCGACGAGCCGTTCAAGAATCTCCTGACCCAGGGCATGGTGCTGAAAGACGGCAGCAAGATGTCCAAGTCGAAAGGCAACACGGTCGATCCGCAGGCGCTGATCGATCAATACGGCGCCGATACGGTGCGTCTGTTCATCATGTTCGCGGCGCCGCCCGAGCAGTCGCTCGAATGGTCCGACAGCGGCGTCGAAGGCGCATTCCGCTTCCTGAAACGGCTGTGGAAGCTGGTCTATCAGCATGTCGAGTCGGATCGCCCGGTCAAGGCGCTCGACAAGGCCAATCTGACCAAGGAACAGGCCGATTTGCGCCGCCAGCTGCATCAGACGATAGTGAAAGTCAGCGATGATTTCGGCCGCCGCTTCACTTTCAATACCGCGATCGCGGCGAACATGGAGCTGGTCAATCATTTGTACAAGTTCAGCGACGACTCGGACAATGCGCGCGCGCTGCTTCAGGAAGCGCTCGAAGCGGTCGTGTTGATGTTGTCGCCGATCGTGCCGCATGTCTGCCACCAGCTCTGGCAGGATTTGGGGCGCACCGATGCGCTGATCAGCGCGGCCTGGCCGGCCGTCGATCAATCGGCTTTGGCGCAGGATACGCTGGAATTGGTCGTGCAGATCAACGGCAAATTGCGCGGCAAAATTTCGGTGGCCGCGGCCGCTTCGAATCAAGACATCGAAGCGTTGGCGCTCGGCGACGAGCATATCGCGCGTTTATTGGAAGGGCAGGCGATCAAGAAAATCATCGTGGTGCCGAAAAAACTGGTGAACATCGTCATTTAATGAAGAAGCTATTCATTATCTTCCTGGCTTGTTGGCTGAGCGCCTGCGGTTACCATTTGCGCGGCGCCGGTCATACGACTGCCAAATTCAAGAAAATCTATCTGGAAGGGGCCTCGGGCCCCCTGCGCGATGGCTTCGACGAAGTCTTGAAGCTGTCATCCGCGCGCTTGGTCAAAAAAGCGAAAGAGGCGGATTTGCAGGTCAAGGTGGTGGAGGAGAAATTCAAGCGCCGGACCGTATCGCTGAATTTTAGCGGCCGCTCCAATGAATTGGAATTGGGTTACCATCTGGACTTTCAACTGGTCGGCGCCGGCAATGCCCAGTTGTCGGCAGGCAAGCCGATTCAGATCATCCGTGAATATTTCAATGACCAGCAGGACATTCTCGCGAAAAATAACGAAGAAAGAGTGATCACCCAGGAAATATATCGCCAGGCCGTGCGCACGATCCTCGAACGCGCCAAGACGCAAGTTCAGGCGAGCGCCAAATAACGATGCGCCTGAAGCCGGAACAAACGGCGCAGCATTTACGCAATAAACCCCTCGCGCCGGTCTATCTGGTCAGCGGCGATGAGCCGCAGCAAATCGCCGAAATTACCGACGCGATTCGCAAGGCGGCCCAGGAAGCCGGTTATCTGGAGCGGGAGATTTTTTCGCCGGATGGCGGTTTTTCCTGGCATGACTTGCCGGCGGCCGCCTATGCGACCTCGCTGTTTGCGGACAAGAAAGTGATCGATCTGAGGCTGCCTTCCGCGGCGCCCGGCACTGAAGGCGCAAAAGTCCTGACCGCCTATTGCGAGCGCTTGCCGGAAGATACCCTGCTGTTGATCTCGACCGGTAAGCTCGCGTCAGCCTCCCTGAAAACGCGCTGGTTTCAGGCTCTGGAGCGCGTCGGCGTCTTCATTCAGGTCTGGCCGCTCGAAGGCGAAGATCTGCTGCGCTGGCTGCAACAGCGCTTGCAGCAGCGCGGCATCAGCGCCGACAAGGACGGCTTGAAGCTGCTGGCCGCCCGAATCGAAGGCAACTTGCTGGCCGCCGCCCAGGAAATCGAAAAGCTCTATATCCTCTACGGCGCAGGCTTCCTGGATACCGCCAAGATCGCCGATGCGGTCGCGGACAGTTCGCGCTATGACGTTTTCAAATTGGCCGACAGCTTGTTGGCCGGCAATCCGGGCCGAATTACGAAGATCCTGGCCGGGCTGAAGGACGAAGATGTCGCTGCGCCGGTCGTGCTCTGGGCGATCACCCGCGAGGCGCGCACGCTGTGCAAACTCAAGCAGGATCTGGCTTCCGGCAAAAACCGGGACGCCGCGATGCAGGCCCAGCAAATCTGGGACAAGCGCAAGGCGCTGGTCGCACAGGCGCTGGATCGGTTGACCGAAGCGGCCTTGCACCGCATCCTGGTGATCAGCGCCAAAGCCGATCGCGAGATCAAGGGGCAACAGCCGGGCGATCCTTGGCACACCTTGTTGCAGGTTTGTTTGCAGTTTACTTCGGTCGCCGCTCTAAAACAGTAGGAAATCCCTCCCTCCTCTTGGTGGGACAGAAAATCGCCGCATCCGATCACGCGTTATCGAAAGGGGACTTGAAAAACAAATCCCCGGTCCCCAGTTCAGTGCTCATCCATTCTTTCTAACCGGAACGAGCACACATGACAGTAGAAGCAAAAAAACAAACGCTGGGTTTTGAAACCGAAGTCAAACATTTGTTGCATTTGATGATCCATTCCTTGTACAGCAACAAGGAAATCTTCCTGCGCGAACTGATCTCGAATGCCTCCGATGCGTCCGACAAGCTGCGCTTTCTGGCCCTGTCCGACGAAAGCCTGTACGAAGGCGACAGCAACCTCAAAATCCGCCTCGAATTCGACCAGGACAACCGCACGATCAAGGTGATCGACAACGGCATCGGCATGACCCGCGCGGAAGTGCAGGAACATATCGGCACGATCGCGAAGTCCGGCACCAAGCAGTTTTTCGACGCCTTGACCGGCGACCAAGCCAAGGATAGCGAACTGATCGGCCAGTTCGGTGTCGGCTTCTATTCGGCCTTCATCGTCGCGGACAAAGTGACTCTGGTTACCCGCAAGGCCGGCGCGCCGGCGAGCGAAGGCGTGCGCTGGGAATCGGCAGGCGAGGGCGACTATACGCTCGAATCGGTCGAAAAAGCCACGCGCGGCACCGAAATCACGCTGCACCTGAAAGAATCCGAGAGCGAATTCCTGGACGGCTACCGCATTCGCTCGATCGTCCGGAAATTCTCCGACCATATCTCCCTGCCGATCGTGATGGACAAGGAAGCCCAGCCTTCCTACGATGAAGAAGGCAATGAAGAGGCCGAAAAGCCGGCCGCGCAAGTCGAGGAAGAAACCGTCAACAGCGCATCGGCCTTATGGACCAAGTCGCGCCAGGACATCAGCGAGGACGATTACAACCAGTTCTACAAACACGTCGGCCACGACTTCCAGGACCCTTTGACCTATGTGCACAGCAAGGTCGAGGGCACGAATGAATATACTTTGTTGTTGTACGTACCGTCGCGCGCGCCGTTCGACCTGTGGGACCGGGACAACAAGCATGGCGTCAAGCTGTACATCCGCAAGGTCTTCATCACCGATGACGCCGAACAATTGATGCCGCGCTATCTGCGCTTCATCAAGGGCGTAATCGACGCGAATTCGCTGCCACTGAACGTCTCGCGTGAAATTCTGCAACAAAGCAAGCAGATCAGCACGATCAAATCCGGCGCGGTCAAGAAGGTGCTCGGCATGCTGGAAGGCGTGGCGAAGAACGAGCCGGAAAAATACGAAAAATTCTGGACCGAGTTCGGTGCGGTGATCAAGGAAGGCCCGATCGAGGATCAGGCGAACAAGGAACGCATCGCCAAGCTGCTGCGCTTCGCCTCGACGCAGGGCGACAGCGACAAACAAGCGGTCAGCCTGGAAGATTATGTCAGCCGGATGAAGGAAGGCCAGGAGCATATCTACTACGTGACCGCGGACAGCTACGCGGCCGCAAAGAACAGCCCGCATCTGGAAATCTTCCGCAAGAAAGACATCGAAGTGCTGCTGTTGTCCGACCGCGTCGACGAATGGCTGGTCTCAAGCCTCGACGAATTCGACGGCAAGCATCTGCAATCGGTCGCCAAAGGCCAGCTGGATTTAGGCAAACTGGATGACGGGGAAGAGAAGCAGCATCAGGAAGAAATTAGCAAGGATTTCGAATCGGTGTTGACCCAGATCAAGGACGTACTGGCCGACAAAGTCAGCGAAGTGCGGCTCAGCCACCGCCTGACCGAATCCCCGGCCTGCCTGGTCTCGGACGTTTACGGCATGAGCTTGAACATGGAGCGGATCATGAAGGAGGCCGGCCAAAATATGAGCTTCGGCAAGAAGCCGATCTTCGAAATCAACCCCGATCATGCTTTGGTACTACGGCTGAAAGCCGAGCAGGACGATACGCGCTTCGCCGATTTGACGCATATCCTGTTCGACCAGGCTATCCTGGCCGAAGGCGGCCAGCTCGACGATCCGTCCGCGTTCGTGCACAAGCTAAACGGCTTGTTGCAGGGGCTGCTGCACTAATAGAGAAGGATCAAAAAAGGCCGGAGTCTCTCCGGCCTTTTTTATGACAGCTGGAAATGTTTTCCGGGGTGCCGTTTTCCTCTCGCGATGTACCAGACTTACTATGGTGATTGACAATACTTATAAAAGACTTATATTAGGAGTGGATGAACTCGATAACCTGGAAGCCTAAGGCCTTGAAACAACTTGCTAGAATCAAGGAGGTTGCCGTGCGCCGGCGCATTATACCGAAGCGCAGGCGTTAACCGATTTCCCGGCTTGTCAAAACGTTAAAAAACTGATCAATCACGATTACAGCTATCGATTGAGGGTTGGCAATTATCGGGTGCTCTTCGAATTTGACGGCGATGTTCGGATTATTAGCATTGAAGAGGTGAAAAAACGCGATGAACGGTCATACTAATTATCAAACCATTCTCGGCAGCGACGGTAAACCGGCGTTTGTTGTCCTACCCTATGCCGATTTCGTTAAGTTGCAGGGAATCACTGTTCCCGGCCCCATTCCCAATGCGGTTGTCGGCAGACACATTATGGACGAGGTCAGCCTATTGCAGGCCTGGCGCGAATATATGAATTTAACTCAGGCCGGAATGGCCGAACGCATGGGCATAACCCAAGCCGGTTACGCGCAAATTGAAGCGGCCAAGCGACCGCGCAAGCCAACCCTGCAAAAAGCGGCCGATGCATTGGGGATTACGCTGGAACAATTGGCGTATTGATGGTTGCGGGGTAAATAGGGCAGATAAAAATAATTACAGCCTGCTCGCTGTGCCGCCTTAATACAACAACTCGTACAACTTCCCGGTTCTGACCATCGCTTCGGCGGTTTCGATCAGCTTGTCCCGCTCGAATTCATCGGCAATCGTTTTCAACACCGGCGCCGCCCGTTGGAGGCTCATGCCGGCCTTGATGCGCGGATCGTAGAGCATTTTCAGCAGCAGATAATCCAGGCCGGACAGCAGCGTGTTGACCGACTTGTCGTTGAAGATCGAGGGAAACACCTTCTCGGAATCATTCGGTACCCCAAGCACCTGGGTGATTTCTTCGACGATGCAATCGACCAGCTTGGCGTGTGCGTTGGCGCGGTCGACCGGAATGAGCACGACCGCCCGCGCGATGGAGGCGTCGCCTGCCAGGGCGAAATGCCCCAGACAAACGCTATGACGGAACAGATTCTCTCGCTGCGATTTCGAGTGGATGCCGAAGTCGTTCAATAATTCGTTCCGCAGCCGCATCTCGGTCGAAAAAATGATCAGCAGATTGGCCGATGCTTGCGTTGCCGCCGGCCTGATGCTCAAGCCGGTAATCTCGGACAGCTGCGCGATATGCATACGCGCCAACCTTTCATGCAGTTCCCGATCGCCGACCCGGTGCACAAAAAAATAGTCGATCGGCCGCGTCCACTTGCGGATGCCCGCCGGCTGTTTCGAATATTCGTTGAACATCGCGATCTCGATGAAGCTTTTCAGCAGATAGCCCGGCGACTGCCACGGCTCGCGCTGAGCCGCATGGGCCTGGGGCGTGCCTAGCTGATAAAGCAGCCCTAAACCGAACAGCGCTAACCTGGCTTTGCTGAAAATCTTATTCGGCATGGTCCATTCGTCAGGGAGGAAAGGGGTATTTTACGCTTTCATCTAGAGCGGCCGAAAAATTTGTAGATCGTCGGCTAGTACAGCTGCAATACCATCAGGCTTCCCACCACCATCACAAGGCTGCCGATAAGCCTGCGCGCCAGATGCGGCTCGTTGAATATCCGATGGCCGAGGAATACCTGTAGCAGCATGCCGAGTTGAAACAGGGCCAGCGTGTAGGCTATCAGCATTTGCGACAGCAGCACCAGCGTCAAATATTGCATCACGAAGACCGTCAACCCGACCGCCGCCATCAACAAGAGGTGCGGTTGCGATTTTTTGACATTGTCCGTCAGCCTCTCCGTTTTCAACAAGGCATTCGCCAGCAAAACCATAGGCAAGCCGAACCATGACCAGAAGATCAGGGTTTCGAGCGGCGTGGAATGTTCGAGCGAGCCTTTCAGGAACACCGTGCCGATCGAAAACAGCAAGATCGAAAGAAACCTTGCCTGCACGCCGCGATCCTGCAGGAGTGTGGCGAAGCGGTTTGGCGCCGCGCCGTTCGCCGGCGGCAACAGGAAAAAGCTGCCGGCGACGATGACCATGACCCCGGCAAAGCCTTGCAGCGTGGGTATCTCACCGAGAAAAACGAGCGCGAACAGCATCGAAATGACGACCTTGTAGGCATTCAGCGGCCCGAACACCGACAAATCGGTTTTCGACAGCGACATCACCATAAACATCCAGCCGCCGACGTCGAGCAGGGAAGCCAGAAACACATTGATCCAGAATGACGGGCTCAGCTGCGAAAAAGTCCCATTGATAAAGAACGGCAAGGCGAGAACGGACAGCACGGCATAGGTCGTTGCGACGATGTAAAACGGATGCAGGCCCTGATGCGACAGCTGTTTCTGAAAGACGTTGGATACCGATGACAGAAACAAGCGGCCAAAAACGAAAACAATTTCCAAAAGCGATTTTCCTTGTGTATGAATCTTGAATGATCAAAGGGGGCGCATTCTAATGGGAATCGCCACAAAATGAAATACCGCTTAATCGATCAGAATGCGCGCGACTGCCGTTACCGTGAGAAGGACGGGTCAGGTGGGAGCGACGCCCACGTCGCGATTAAAGCCTCGCTAACCGTCCCTGTTCAACGAGGCCGATCAATTTCTGTGGCCTTAGGCGTCTTTGTGGGAGTGCTGGAACGCGTTGAAATGCGACTATTTGACGAAAAATGCATTTAATCATATAGTTAATCGTACGATTAATCGGGTGACATAGCATGATTACAGCAAACGAATTAAAAACCAAAGGCATCGCCTGTCTGGAAGAAAACCTTGCCAATCAGCCGGAAGCCGTTATCACGGTGCGCGGAAAAGAATGTTATGTGGTGATGAAGATCGAGCATTACCACTATCTACGTGAAATGGAACTGGAAGCCGCGCTGTATGAGGCGCAACAGGATATTGCCGCTGGCCGGTTCAGCAAGGAGTCTGTGGATCAACATGTCGCTGATCTGTTTACCGAATGAGCTACACCTTAGTTTTTACCGACAGCTATAAAAAACGCGCCAAACGCTTTGCCCGGCAGCATCCCGAACTCAAGGAGCAATATCGCAAAACCCTGCTGTTGCTATCTCAAAATCCGCATCATCCATCGCTGCGCTTGCATCCCTTGAAAGGCAAATTGGCTGCTTTGCACTCGGTATCGATCAATATCGGTTATCGAATCACCCTGGAAATGCTGATCACCGAAAAGGAAATCATTTTGATCAATGTCGGCAGTCATGATGCGGTTTATCAAACATGAACTGATCAAGCCTTCTCCAGAGGGAGAGGGTTGGGTGAGGGGAATTTAAAACATGGCAAAATGCATGATTTATATCCCCTCATCCTAGCCTTCTCCTTTATGCCCTTTGGGTGCGGCGGGAGAAGGGACTGAACCTTTCGCTGAATAGGATGTATTGGCTATACGGAATTTATTCGCTAAGGCCTGATTTTTTCTATAACCTGGAAAACATGACCTGCGACTATCGAATGAGTTATCATCAGCTTTTTTCCAGCGCAAAATCCAACATGGCCGAAACGATCAAAACAACGCACCCCGGCGGTTGCCCGCACGATTGTCCCGATACCTGCGCGATGGTCTTCGAGGTGACCGACGGCAAGCTAATTGGTGTCAAAGGCAACCCCGATCACCCGATGACGCGGGGCGGGCTCTGCGTCAAGTTGAAGGATTACGAAAAACGCCATTATCATCCGGACCGCCTCTTGTATCCGATGCGCCGCAACGGCCCGAAAGGCAGCGGGCAATTCACGCGGATCAGCTGGGATGAAGCGCTGGATGAAATCGTCAGCCGCTGGCAGGCGATCATCGCCGAACATGGCCCGCAGGCGATCGTGCCTTACAGTTATCTCGGCAATCAGGGGCTGGTGCATGGGCTGAACGGCGGCGATGCGTTCTTCAACCGCATGGGCGCTACGGTGACCGAGCGCACCTTTTGCGGCGAAGGATCGAGCACCGCCTGGCTGTTGACGGTGGGGCCGACCGCCGGGGTCGATCCGGAAAGCTTCATCCATGCCAAATACATCATCATCTGGGCCTGCAATTCGGTCAGCACCAATCTGCATCACTGGCATATCGTCAAGGAAGCGCAGAAGAAAGGCGCCAAGGTCGTCGTGATCGACTCCTATGCTTCCCGCACGGCCAAGGAAGCCGACTGGCATCTCGCGCCGAAGCCGGGTACGGACGGCGCGCTGGCGATGGCGATGATCCATACGATCATCGAAGAGGGGTTGATCGATCAGGATTATGTCGATCGCCACACGATCGGTTTTGCGGAGCTGGCGGAACGGGCGAAATCGCGGACACCGGAATGGGCGGCCGAAATCACCGGCATCCCGGCCGACGATATCCGCGAGCTGGCCCGCGAATATGCGGTCACGCAACCCGCCGCGATCCGTATCGGCGTTGCGCTGGAACGGCATCACGGCGGCGGCCAGACCATTCGCGCGGTTTCCTGTCTGCCAGCCTTGACCGGCGCCTGGCGTCATGTCGGCGGCGGCATCCTGCAATTTCCGGTGTGGGAGCACCCTTATAAATTCGATGTGCTTTGCCGGCCGGATTTGATCCCGGAAGGCACGCGCGTGATCAATGCCTTGCAGATCGGCCGCGCCCTGACCGACGAGCCGCCCGCAGGCCCGCCGATCAAATCGATTATGTGCTGGAACGCGAACCCGGTCACCCAGGCACCGGAAACCGACAAGATTGTCAAAGGCTTGAAGAACGAGGATCTGTTTCTGGTTTCGGCGGAACACTTCATCTCCGACACCGCGTTGTACGCCGATATCCTGTTGCCCGCGTCGATGGGTGCGGAGATGGAAGACATCATTCTGTCCTGGGGTCATCTGTATCTGACTTACAATGCCAAATGCGTCGAGTCGCCCGGCGAGGCGATCCCGAACAACGAGATTTTCCGGCGTCTGGCCGCGAGGTTCGGCTTCAATGAAGATAATTTCCGTTGGTCGGATGCCGAATGCCTGGAGCATTATATCGACTGGGATGCGCCCGCGTGCCGGGGCATCGATCTGGACTACTTGCGTCAACACGGTTTCGCGCGTTTAAACGTTGGCACCAAGGATGATCGGGCGCCGCATAAGGAAGGCAATTTCCCGACGCCGTCCGGCAAATGCCAGTTCATCGCCGAGGGTGCCACCAATTTTGTACCGGGACCTTTCCGCCAAATGTACGAGGGCTTTCAACCGGGCGAAGCGCTGGACCCGTTGCCGGATTATGTGCCTCCCCGGGAAACGGCGACCACGAATCCCGATCTGGCCAAACGCTATCCGTTGAATATCGTGTCGCCGAAGAGCCACGGTTTCCTGAATTCCTGTTATGCGAACATGGAAAACAAAATTCAGGGGCAGGGCGAGCAATTCGTGCTGATCAATGCGGTTGACGCCGATCAGCGCGGGATTAGCCACGGCGATAAGGTCAGGGTCTTTAACGGGCGGGGCGCTTTTGCGGGCGTTGCCAAAATCACCGAGGATGTGAAACCGGGATTGATCGTTGCGACGTTGGGGTACTGGCGGCAATTGAATGATGGGACGGTGAACAGCATCAGTTCGGCGGAACTGGTCAATATGGGCAATGCGCCGTCGTTTTCGGATAATCTGGTGCAAGTGGAAGCCCTTTAGTTCGCAGAATGCGGTTGCGGCTTTGAGCACTTGACCATAAGGCACGGATGCTCGCAAAATCAATGGTCAAACAGCAAGGCTCGGGTTATTATGAAACGCATTTCGCAACCCGTAGCCGATCATGAAACCATCAATCGCTTTGGAAACCAATCGCGAAAAAGTCCGTCGAATCGCCTCAACTTTTCGTGTTGCCAACCTGCGCGTATTCGGTTCCGTTTTGCATGGTTACGATAAGGACGGCAGCGACCTCGATTTGCTGGTGGATCCTTTGCCGGGTACGACCTTGTTTGATTTAGGTGGGCTGCAAATCGAATTGGAGGAAACACTTGGCATTCCGGTCGATGTCTGCACCCCAAACGATTTGCCTCGCAAGTTTCGGGATCAGGTTTTAGCCGAGGCTAAGCCGGTATGAGCGAGCGTCGTTGGACGGATTATCTTGATCACATGATCGAGGCAGCCAAGCTGATCGGAGTGTACCTTGAGGGCCTGGATAAATCCGAATTCATGACCGATAAACGGACACAGCAGGCGGTGATTTTCAATTTGATCGTCATCGGCGAAGCAGCAACGAAATTGCTCAACGAGCAAGCGAAAGTCATCGAGCAGTATCCCGAAATTCCATGGAAAAACATGAAGGGCATGCGGAATCGAATCGCGCACGGCTATTTTGATATTGATCTCGAAATCGTTTGGGAGACAGCAGTGACGGCGATACCACAACTTCTTGAACAATTGGTTTTTGTTCGTCAGCAAGCAGGTCAGTAGTTTGTAGGATGCGGTGAGGAACGAACCGCATCATTCGCGTAATCAACATCCATAAATGGCCAATAATCATGACAAATTACCGGCGAATTTATGTACCAGGCGCAACATGGTTTTTTACTGTTAATCTTGTAGAACGTAAAGGTAATCAACTGCTGGTAGATCGAATTGATGTATTACGCGAATCATTCATTAGGGTTCGGACAAAACATCCCTACAATATTGATGCTATCGTGGTCTTACCGGATCATTTGCACTGTGTACTGACGCTGCCGTCAGGTGATAAGGATTTTTCCACGCGCTGGGGGCTGATCAAAAGCAATTTTTCTCGCGGCATCGAAACAGGCGAGCGAATTTCCAATAGTCGAGCCAAGCGTGGTGAGCGAGGAATATGGCAAAAGCGTTTTTGGGATCATCTGATTCGGGATGAGGCGGATTATCAGGCGCACATCGATTATATCCATTGGAATCCGGTAAAGCACGGATTGGTAAGATGTGTGGCAGATTGGAAACATTCCAGTTTTCACAAATTTGTTGAAAATGGGTTGTATCCGCTTAATTGGGGTAATCAAATTGTATGCATGGATAGAGTTGCTGGCGAGTGACGCGAACGATGTGGTTCGTTCCTCACCGCATCCTACTACCCAGTCATTTTTGTAAGTACCCACGCATATCTATCCAACAAGAAAAAGCAAACAAAATATTGTTTTTATTAGAAAATTTTACAATGCGCCCTGAAAAAATACCGGTTTTATTTTGCATGGGTACTTACTGTCGGGTAAAGTTTTTTCAATTTTATCCGCGCATCCTCATTAGTAAATCGCCATTGCATGGGTCTTGCGATAGCATTTCGTTGTTCTTGCCATGCGGCGACTTCCTTTTTTAAAGTCTCTTGGTCTGGAATGCGCCGCTCCAAACATTGCCGGGACAAAATGCTCAATTCTATTTCTGCCATATTCAACCAGCTACCATGCTTGGGGGTGT
>Ga0207968_100053_pt1 | contig 49796 bp, 48 predicted proteins | sample LakWasMet21_HOW5_2_FD_183867 | JGI IMG/M metagenome (GOLD analysis project Ga0207968, IMG submission 183867) | Freshwater sediment methanotrophic microbial communities from Lake Washington under simulated oxygen tension - Sediment Metagenome... | ecosystem: Environmental > Aquatic > Freshwater >...
TTCGGATAACGAACTTTCAATGACTTACATGTGCCAGCCCTGTAAGAATTGTGTATTTTCGGCCTAAAGTGGAAAGTAATTTTATTTTTCAACAGCCTGCTAAACAAACAGATAATCCAGCACCAACCCGATAAAAACCGCCAGACCAAACCAGTTGTTATTCAAAAACGCCTTGAAGCAAAGCGCTTTTTCGCGGTGGAAAATCAGTTTCTGCTGATAAACGGCAAGCCCCGCCGCTGCCAGAAGCCCTGCGTAATATAAGAATCCCAGCCCTTCTATACGCCCGACGATCACCAACAAGCCCAGCATCACGACCTGCAAGGCGCCCATGATATGACGGTCATAATCGCCGAACAGGATCGCGGTCGATTTGACGCCGATCTTCAGGTCATCGTCCTTGTCGACCATCGCGTACATCGTGTCGTAAACCAGCGCCCAGAGCAGCACGGCCAGGTACAATAACCAGCCGACCAGAGGAATCGTGTTCGTCTGCGCGGCGAACGCCATCGGCACCGCCCAGCCGAACGCCATGCCGAGGTAGGCCTGCGGCAGATGCGTGAAGCGCTTCATGAACGGATAGCTGGCCGCGAGAAAGGCGCCGATGAACGACAGGCCGATCGTGAACGGGTTCATCAGCAGCACCAGGCCGAACGACACCAAAGTCAGCACCGCGAATAAAATCAACGCCTCCTTCGGCTGCACGCGGCCGGCCGCGATCGGGCGCTGTTTGGTGCGTTCGACATGCGGGTCGAAATCGCGGTCGGCATAGTCGTTGATCACGCAACCGGCGGCCCGCATCAGCACCACGCCCAGGACAAACACCGTGAACACCAGCGCATCCGGCTTGCCGCGGCCTGCGATCCAGAGCGCCCACAGCGTCGGCCATAATAGAATCAGCGTGCCGATGGGACGATCGAAACGGGCAAGCAACCAGTATTGTTTGGCGCGATCGGCGAGGCGATCCAGAGTGAGCATTGACAAAATAACCCCTTTTTCAGCGAGAGTTTGGGCGAGAAATGTTATTATAACTTTTTTATTTGAAAGCGCGCCGACGCGCCATAGGCAACCGTTATGAACGTTAAAATTTATCATAATCCGCGTTGCAGCAAATCCCGGGATACGCTGCAACTGTTGCGGGACAAGGGTATCGAACCGGAGATTGTCGAATATCTGAAAAATCCGCCGAGCGCACAGGAGCTCGACGAGATCCTGCACAAACTCGGAATCGAACCGCGCGACCTGATGCGCAAAAAAGAAAAGCCCTACGATGAAAACGACCTGTTCGACAAGTCGCTGGACCGGCAGACCTTGATCCGCGCGATGGTCGAGAACCCCATCCTGATCGAGCGCCCGGTCGTGGTGATCGGCGATAAGGCCGCGATCGGCCGGCCGCCGGAAAACGTGCTCGCGATTCTGTAACGATGACCAAAATCCTGGTACTTTATTTCTCCAGGCACGGCGCGACCGCCGACATGGCGATGCAGATCGCGCGCGGCGTCGAATCGGTCGATGGCACGGAAGCCATCATCAGGACCGTACCCGACGTGTCCACGGTGTGCGAAAAAACCGCCGAGCGGATTCCCGCGCAGGGACCGGTGTATGCGACATTGGACGATCTGAAAAACTGCGACGGCCTGGCGCTGGGCAGCCCGACCCATTTCGGCAATATGGCCGCGCCGTTGAAATACTTCATCGACAGCACGACCCCGATCTGGTTTTCGGGCGCGCTGGCGGGCAAACCGGCCGGCGTGTTCACCTCGACCGGCAGCCTGCACGGCGGCCAGGAAAGCACGCTGTTGTCGATGATGTTGCCGCTGCTGCATCACGGCATGCTGCTGGTCGGACTGCCCTACACCGAGGCGGCGCTGCGCGAGACCACATCGGGCGGCACGCCGTATGGCCCGAGCCATCTGGAAGAGAAGAATGCGCTGCTCAGCGACCCGGAAAAGACGTTGTGCCGGGCGCTCGGCAAACGCCTCGCGCTCACCGCGAAAGCACTGAAGGCGGGGATGCCGGTTTGAGAACAATCGCACCGATCTTCTTTCATTATCTGGCGCTCGCCGGCTATTTCGGACTGTTCGCGCTGATGATGCTGTGGCCGACCGTGCTGGCTGCCCCGCCAGGGTTTCCGGTCGCGCTGATTCTGATCGTCACGGTGACGCCGCTGCTGCTCTTGGTGCGCGGCTTGCTGGGGTTCAACCCGAAAAGCTATGCCTGGGCCGGCTTCATCAGTCTCTTGTATGTCGCGCACGGTGCGGTCGAAATTTATGCGAATGCCGGTGCCCGCTGGCTGGCCGGGTCTGAAATCCTGTTCAGCCTGCTGCTGTTTTTCGGCTCGGCGTTGACGCTCCGTTTGCGCGGGAAAGCACGCTGAAGCATGGTAAAACAACTGCCGTTGCAGTTCGTATTCAGGGCCAATCAAACGTTCGAGGATTATTATCCGGGCGTGAATCTGGCCGTCGTGAATCATCTGCAACACTGCGTCGCCGGCAGCGGCGAAACGTTCATTCTGCTCTGGGGACAGGCCGGGCTCGGTAAGAGCCACTTGCTCCAGGCTTGCTGCCACGAGGCACAAAAACGGGGCCTTGCGAGCTTTTATTTCGACCTGCATCAAACCGCCGATTCTTCCGTGGAACTACTGAACGGTCTCGAAGCCTTAGAACTCGTCTGCCTCGACAATGTCGAAGCAATTGTGGGCCTTGCCGACTGGGAGTTGGCTTTATTCAATTTTTTCAACCGGCACCGGGACCTCGGGCATAGGCTGATCATCTCATCCAATGTCGGTCCGAAAGCCTTGGCGATTGCATTGCCCGACTTGAAAACGCGCCTGAATTGGGGGCTCAGCTTGAACATACAAACGCCGGACGACGACGGGCGGATCGCCGCGCTGGTGTATAAAGCCCGGCGCATGGGCCTGGCGCTGTCGCCGCAGGCCGGGCGTTTCCTGTTGCACCGCGCCGACCGCGACATGACGTCCTTGTGGCGTCTGCTCGACAGTCTCGATCAGGCCTCCTTGTCCGCGAAGCGCAAATTGACCCTCCCTTTTTTGAAACAGATATTGGATGAAAACCCCCGCTAGCAAAGTACTGATCGTCGGCGCCGGCGCGATCGGTGCCTTTTACGGATCGCTGCTCGCGAAGGCCGGCGCGGAAGTGTCGGTGGTCTGCCGCTCGGATTACGACACGGTGAAAAAGTCTGGCTTTACGATCGACAGCGCCGATCTCGGCCGCTATCACTTCACGCCGAAGCAGGTCATCAAGGACGCGAACGATTATCAAGGGCCAGCCGACTACGTGCTGCTCTGCACGAAAGTGCTGCCCGGCGTCGATCGCGCCGCGCTGCTGCGCCCGGTGGCCGCGCCGCAAACGTCGATCGTGTTCATCCAGAACGGCGTCGATATCGAACAGGAAATGCTCGCGACCTTCCCCGATAACGAAGTCGTTAGCGGTCTCGCGTTCATTTGCTGCAACCGGATCGAGCCGGGCCAGATCGCGCATCTGGCCTACGGACGTCTGGCGCTGGGCAATGTGCCGGGCTCGGTCAGCACTAAAACCCAGGCATTGTGCGACTTATTTCGCAAAGCCGGCATCGACTGCAATGCGAGCGATGCGATCGTCTCCGAGCGCTGGCTCAAATGTGTCTGGAATGCGCCGTTCAATCCGTTGTCGGTGCTGTCCGGCGGACTCAGCACGGCCGAAATCCTGCACAGTGAAGAGCCTTTCGTGCGCCACATCATGCAGGACGTCTGCCGGATTGCCGAAGCCCTGGGGCACCCCTTGCCCGAAGATGCGGTGGTGCAAAACATCGAAAAAACCTACCGGATGCCGCCCTATAAGACCAGCATGCTGCTCGATTTTGAACTGGGACGGCCTCTGGAAACCGAGGCGATTCTCGGCAATGCGATACGCGCGGCCGAACGCGCGCACGTGCCCTGCCCCTATCTGGAATCGGTTGCTGCGTCGATCCGGTTAAAACTGCTGGCGGAGCAAAAACGCCGGAACGAGACGTTGCCCGCCCGCGAGGTTTACCGTCATGCGCCAACATAAACGGGCTTCAGGCAACCTGTTTGCGTTTTTACTGCTGTTTGCGCTTGATTGCAATGCGGCGCCCCGCATCGCGGTGCTCGATTTTGAGCTGAAGGATTTAACCCTCGCGCCTAATAGTCCGGCCGAAATCGCCCGCACGGCCCGCATCAAACCGCTGCTGGAACAGGAGCTTACGAAAGCGCACTATCAGATCGTCCAGATCGATCGCCGCGACATCGCCAAGGCCACAGCAGGCCCCGGTTATCTGTTCGATCACCACGACCTGGCCGCCGAACTGGCCAGGACGGTGAACGCTGACTATGTCGTGGTCGGCAGGCTGCACAAGCCCAGCTACCTGTTCATCTATTTGATGGCGCATCTGGTCGATGTGCGGCGGGGCAATCTGGTCGGCGACTATATTTCCGAGGTCAAAGGCGGTGACAGGAAATTGACGCTGAAAGGGGTCGAAAGCCTGGCCCTAAAGATCACGAGGACGCTTGCTCAGCGCGCCGTCCCTGCCAGGTAATCTTCTGCATGCCGCGGCCAGTCAACGGTTAATCTCGAACTCTCCCTGCCGACATGCTGACGCGACTGCTGGTCTATCTCGCCTACTTTCTGAAAACCTCCACCCACTATCAAAACACCAAGCATTTTTTCCGGCGTTTGTTGGTCATTCCGCAGAGCCGGCCGAAAGCCTATTTCGATGTGTTCATGATCGTGCTCGTGATCATCAGCGTGTTCTTGCAGATCGAGAAAGTCAGCCATCGACAGCCGCAATGGTATATCTTCTTTGAAGAATGTATTGTTTCGCTGTTCATCCTTGAATATCTGTTGCGCGTCTGGCTTCATAGCGACAGCCATCAGATCATCCTGGACCAGTACGAACGCTCGGAATACCTGGATATTCCATTCAAGCCGCACAAGGTATTCAAGACGATCGCGGCAAAGAAAATCGAATACGTATTCAGTCCCTTGGCGTTGATCGATCTGCTGGCCATCCTGCCGAGCTACCAGCCCTTGCGTTTTTTGCGGGTGTTTCTGATTTTCCGTTTGTTCAAGCTGTTCCGCTACATCAACAGCATCAAGCTGTTCACGCAGATTCTCTCGAACAAGCGCTTCGAGCTTTACACCCTGGCCGTATTTTTGGGGCTGCTGCTTTTTATCGGCAGCACCGCCATTTTTCTGTTCGAAAACCCGGAAAGCGGCGGCGATGTCCATGACCTCTTCGATGCCTTCTATCTGGCCGTCGTGACCCTGTCGACGGTCGGTTACGGCGATATCGCCCCGCAAACCCCCGGCGGACGCCTGGTCGTGATGGGGCTGATTTTTACCGGGCTCGGCGTGTTGTCATTCTTCACCTCGATCATCGTCTCGGCGTTTACCGATAAGGTCAATGACCTCCGGGAGAATCAAGTGTATGCGGAATTGCACCGGCACGAGGGGATCGTGATCATTTGCGGCTTCGGCCGGGTCGGCATGCATATCGCGCGGCAGCTTGCCGAGCATCAACAGCCTTTCGTGATCATCGACAAACAGGAGCGCCATGTGGAAGACGCCAGACGCCTCGGTTATCTGACCATCCAGGGCGATGCGAGCAAAAACGACGTACTGACCCTGGCCGGCATCAACCGTAACGCCGCGGCGATTTTATGCACGACCGGCGATGATGTCAGCAATGTGTACATCACCTTGACCAGCCGTCAGTTGAACCCCGCGATTCGGGTTATTTCGCGCGCCTACCGGCATGACAATGTCCGTAAACTGTATCAGGCCGGCGCGGATCATGTGATCGAGCCCTTCGAAATCGCCGGCATGGCCGCTGCCGAGTACGTCGGCCAACCGGTCGCATTCAGCGCGATCCTCGGTATCATGCACGAAGAAAAAGGGTTCATTCTCGACACCGTGTGCGCGCATCCGGGGGCTTCGATCATCGGCAAAAAAATCGCCGAGATCGATTTCGATCACAGCAAGCTGATGCTGATCGGCGTGATCAGCACCCACCCCACGCACATCAAACAGAGTGAAAGCTATCCCATGCAGGACCGGCATTTTTATTTCAATCCAAAAAACACTTTCGCGGTACAGGAAGGCGATTTGCTGGTCGTCTTGGGCAAACAGATCGGCATCGAGTATTTTCGCTATCAGATCGAAAAAAGCCGCTTCAAACTGGGCAGGAAACGATGAAAAAAATTGCGGTCTTCGGCGATCCCCGCATGGCGCTGGAAGCGCTGTCCCGATTCGACAAGGAAAGTTGCGTAATGACTTACGCCGCGCAAAACCGTCACGATGCCGAGCTCGTCGCGGCCCAGGGTTTTGCGTCCGAAGTGATCGATTTTCGCGATGACGGCGAACTGCATGCGCTCGGCGTCGGCGTCGATATCGACTATTTATTCTGTTTGTTCGTGGCCGATTCGGACAATGTGTTTTTGACGCTGTCGGCGCGCGCGCTCGACAAGAACCTGAACATCATCGCGACCGTCGATGATCCGGACTCCGCCGAGAAATTATTGGCCGCCGGCGCGAGTAAAATCATCGACCCCTACGAAATCAGCGGACGTAAAACCTATGAAATCCTGACCAAACCGGAAATCACCCATATTCTGGATCAGAGCGTGCACCGGCGGCATAATCTGAACATCGCCGAAATCGAGATTCCGACAGGCTCCTGGCTCGAAAGCCGCAAAACCACCGCGCTCAAATTAAATGAGCGTCACAATCTGATCCTGCTCGGCGTGGTCGATAAGGAAACCGGCAATCAACTGCATTTCGCGGTCGGCGACAAGGAGCACATCCTGAATGCCGGCGACGTGTTGGTGGTCATGGGCCCCGCCCGGGAGATCAAGGCCTTCAACGAGGCACTGAGCGGGAGCCCTGCCGATTAGATCGCGAATTACCAGCGTTCATGAACTAATCACCGCCTCCGTAAACGATCGCGCCGGAATCGGCCAAGCTGCGGACAATCATCAATATTTCTTTTTGCGCCGCCTCGATTTCGCTGGGTTTGGCGGGCGGCGCGGCGTCCAGATCATCGCGCAGCATTTCGGCCGTACGTCTGGACACATTGGAGAAGATCTTATGTTTGAGGCCTTCACTGGCGCTCCGTAACGCCAATAACAGGCGATCCGTCGCGACTTCGCGCAACAAGGTCTGCATGCCGCGATCGTCGAGCCCTCCGATTTCCTCGAAGACGAACATCTTGTCCTGGATCTTGCGCGCCAGTTCGGCATGGCTCGCGGTGATATCGTCCAACAACTGGCTGCCGACATCGCTATCCAAATTTTTCAAAATCGTCGCGGCGACATTCACGCCGCGCACCCGCGAGGGCTTATCGTTGTCGCTGCCGGACCATTGTTCCCTGATCGCTTCATCCAGTTCACGCAAGGCAGCGGGCGACACCCCTTCGAGCGCGGCGATCCGCGTCACCAGACCGGGGCGCATCGCTTCGGGCAATGCCATGATGACCTCCGCCGCGCGCTGGCCGTCGAGCAAGGACAAGAGATTCGCGGCGATTTGCGGATGCTCCGAGCGCATCCAGTCCGCGATCGTTCGGGTAGCCATCCATTGCAAGCGATGAACGCCTTCATCGCTGCCACCGATCAATATCCTGTCGATCATCACGTCGGCTTTCTCGGCGCCCAGGGCGTTCGCCAGCATGTCGCGGATATACGCTTCCGGATCGCCGCCGACCGCCGCCTGCTTGTCAAAAGCGGCAATAAACCGATCCAGCACCTCTTCGATCATGCCCAGCGAAATGTGCTTCATCGCCGCCATCCTGGCGCCTATCAACGCCACATCCCGGGCATCCAAATGCTTTAACACTTCGGACGCTCTTTGTTGTCCCAAAGCAAAAAGCAGTAACGATGCGCGTTCAATGCCATTTAAAAGGGGCGTGGCGTTACTCATCTCTGATCCAAGCTTTCAGGGTTTGTGCGACTAATTTCGGATTCTCATCCGCCAGTCCCTGCACATGACCCAAAAGTTTTTCGTAATCCCGCGGCGAAGGCATCCGCGCGGGTGCTTCCCCGGATGCGCTTCGTTCGGGGGCGGCCGCAACGCCGGCAGAGGATAAATCCGCCGGCACGGGCATGGCGACCGTCGCCGTCAAGGGGTCGGTCCTGACCGTCTTGTCCGCGTTGATCAAGCCGTCATCGCCTTCCAGCGCCTGCAGGGTGTGAATCCGGCCCGGCGTCAGGCCCAAAATCAGTTGCTTGTTGCCTATCTGCAACAACACGACTTTTTCCCAGAGCCCCAGGGACACGCCGCCGACCACACGCATGTTGCCCGCGCCGCCGGCGTTTACGCCCCACAATTTGCGCACGCCCCAGCAGCCCAGCAGAAAAACGCCCACGGCCAGCGACAGGCACACAGCCAACAGCACCGTGTCTTCGCCAGCCGGCTTACCGAGCGTCTGATTCTGCAACGCTGCCCACACCGACGCCTCGCAGACGGAAAGCCGCAACCCTAACAAGCCGGAAAGGACGATTTTTATCCGCATCAGGCTAATCTTTTGACCCGTTCCGACAGACTGATGATGTCGGTCAGCCGGATCCCGAATTTCTGATTGATCACGACGACCTCGCCGCGCGCAACCAGGGTGCCGTTTACGAAGATATCCAGGGGATCGGCCGCCAGACGATCCAGTTCGACGATCGAACCTTGATTCAGCCGCAACAGATTTTTGATGCTCATCTGCGTGCGGCCGAATTCCATCGCCAGAGTCACCGGCACATCCATGATCACATCGAGATCGATGCCATCCTGCGGAGCTAACGCCGCATTTTCACTCGCCCCCGGAAGCGTGCCGATGCCTTCGCCGGCATCCGCCTGAGCCGGGCCGCTTTCTATCGCTATTTTAGTCATTGGTTCCACATTCATTCGCCTTATCGTCTACGTCCGGATCGCAGCCAACGCGACCGGTCCTGTTCATCTTTTCAATCACCCGCACCGCGGGATGGCCATTCGAGGTGCACGGCCTGCCGGTAAACAAGGGCACGCCTTCCGCCTGGAGCGACACGATTTTCGGCATCTCCAGAGGAAGGATGTCGCCCTTTTTCAGGCGCAGGATATCGCTGACGAACAGGCTTTTTTCCGCCAACAAACTGCTCACGTTCACGTTCGCCGCCATCACCTGATTCTGCAGCGCCGTTCGCCACCCGGGATCCGGTTCCGCGCCGTCATCGGCGGAAGCGTCCAATACGGCGCTGATCGGTTCGATCATCGCATAAGGCATCAAAAGGGTCAGATCGCCGCCGTTTCCTTCCAACGCAATGTTGAAGGTGGACGTGATCACATAGTCATTCTCTCCGGCGATCGTGGCATAAGCCGGATTCATTTCGGAACCCAGATAGTCACAATCGATCGCCAGCACCGGTTTCCAGGCGTATTTGAGATCCTTTAAGACATGATCGATAATTTTCCGGATGACCCGCATTTCCGTCCGGGTAAACTCGCGGCCTTCAGAAGAATGATCAAACTGGCCGTTGCCGCCGAAAAAATGATCCACCACGGTAAACACGAACCGCGCGTCGGTCACGATCAAAGCCCGCCCCCGCAGCGGGGCAATCCGGACAAGATTCAAATTGGTCGGCGTGCGCAGCCTGTCCATGAAATCGGAAAACTGCTGCAACTGAATGCCCGAACAAGCAATTTCCGGAGCACGCTGCAACAGCTGGAATAAAGACGCGCGCAAAGCCGCCATCAAACGATCATTGATCCTTTCCAGGATGCGCATATGCCGGCGCCGAATCACGCGTTCCCGACTGCTGAAGTCATAGCGCCTGACGCCCTCGGGCTGCAGAACCGCGTCGATGACGGTTTCAGTCGCATCCCCCCCGTCTTCCACGCTGTTGAGCAGCACCTCAATTTCCGCCTGCGAAAGCAAATCCGGCACACTCATCATTTATTGCCCACCCCCTCTTGTAAAAAACCCGGCTTTGATCCGAAAGCTACGTTTTAAAAAATATAGATCAATTATAGACACAGGCTTCGGAAAGAGGCGGAAACCGGGCCTCGAACGCAATTTTGAAATGAAGCCCATTCGGCATGCAGCCGTTGCGGGCGCCTTTCGAATGGCCATGCTCAATCATCCGGGCGATGGGCGGGCGGCGAATCCTGACCACATGCCCAGACCGTTTATAACGTTGGATATACACATCTATATCTTCCGGTTATACAAAAATATTCCCTTCGGCACATGGTATTTTTAAGATTTTTTTAATTATAATAACGCCATCAAACCCGGAAGGCATCCCCCGTGGAAAAACGCGCAGCAACCCGCTATCCAGTCATTATGGAGGTCGAATTCGACCACGCCATCGGTTGGACTTGCGATGTCAGCACTTGCGGCGTCTGCATCGAAATGGAGCAGCCTTTGGCCCTCGGTGAAGACATTCGGTTTTCGATGCTGAAGCATCATGACGGCAGCGAAACCCGCCTGCAATGCAGAGGGATCGTGGTCCGCTCGCTGCGTCATGAAAATCGCTGGCGAATTGGCGTCGTCCTGTATCTGATCAGCTTTAATGCCTAACGCCTGCTCCCAACGATGCAGGCAGACCATCTATAACTTAAGATAGAGCAGGATATATCCCGGGAATAGAGAGCATAGCACTTCTTTGCCATTGAATCTCGATGTTAGCTTCAGCCATGACGGCATCTCCGGCGAAACGACGGCGCGTTTTTTTCACTCCAGTGTTGAATGATAAAAACACTGACTCATCTTTTGTGTATAATTCCCCGCCTTATACGTCATTAAAACACGAGATCTCTTTTGCAATGTGGACACGGGATGTGCCGCATTGTAATCATTCGCTAACCCATTCAAATTTAATCAATGGATATCAATAAGTTAAGAAACGTCGCGATCATCGCGCACGTTGATCATGGCAAAACTACGCTGGTCGATAAATTGCTGCAACAATCCGGCACCTTCGCCGCGCATACGAAGGTCACCGAACGGATCATGGACTCGAACGACCTCGAAAAGGAACGCGGCATCACCATTCTGGCGAAGAACACCGCGCTGGACTGGAACGGCTATCACATCAATATCGTCGATACCCCGGGCCACGCCGACTTCGGCGGCGAGGTCGAGCGGGTGTTGTCGATGGTCGACTCGGTATTGTTGCTGGTCGATGCGGTCGACGGACCGATGCCGCAGACCCGCTTCGTAACCCAGAAAGCCTTCGCGCTGGGCCTGAGACCAATCGTGGTGATCAACAAGATCGACCGTCCCGGCGCGCGTCCGGATTGGGTCGTCGATCAGACCTTCGATCTGTTCGACCGCCTCGGCGCGACCGACGAACAGCTCGATTTTCCGATTGTCTATGCCTCGGCCTTGAACGGCTACGCGGGCTTGGACGTATCGGTCACCGGCGGCGACATGACACCGCTGTTCGAAACGATCGTCCAACATGTCAGCCCACCCGACGTCGATCTGGACGGGCCTTTCCAGATGCAGGTGTCGAGCCTCGACTACAACACCTATGTCGGCGTGATCGGCATCGGCCGCATTCAGCGCGGCACGGTCAAGACCAACATGCAATTGACGATCGTCAGCCGCGAAGGTGAAGAACGCCGGGGCCGCATCCTGCAGGTCTTCGGCTTCCACGGCCTCGAGCGCGTCGAAGTGCCGGAAGCGAACGCCGGCGACATCATCGCGTTCACCGGCATCGAAAAGCTCGAAATTTCGGATACGCTTTGCCATCCCGATGCGGTCGAAGCGATGACGCCGCTGACCGTCGACGAACCGACCGTCACGATGACCTTCCAGGTCAACAATTCGCCGTTTGCGGGCAAGGAAGGCAAGTTTCTGACTTCGCGGCAAATCCGCGAACGCCTGGAAAAGGAATTGCAGCACAACGTGGCGCTGCGCGTCGAGGATACCGGCGATCCGGATAAATTCAAGGTTTCGGGCCGCGGCGAACTGCATCTGTCGGTCCTGATCGAAAACATGCGCCGGGAAGGCTTCGAACTCGGCGTCTCGCGGCCGGAAGTGATCCTGAAGGACGTCGACGGCGAAAAACACGAACCCTTCGAAATGGTCACGATCGAAGTCGAGGAAATCCATCAAGGTGCGGTGATGGAAAAGCTTGGCGAGCGCAAGGGCGATCTGTTGAACATGGTGCCGGACGGCAAAGGCCGGGTGCGTCTGGAATACATGGTGCCGTCGCGCGGCCTGATCGGTTTTCAGACCGAATTCATGACCTCGACTTCAGGTTCCGGCCTGTTCTATCATGTCTTCGATCATTACGGCCCGGTCAAAAAAGGCGAACTGGGCGCCCGGAAACGCGGCGTGCTGGTGTCGATGACGCAAGGCAAAGCGCTGGCCTATGCGCTGTTCGCGTTGCAGGAACGCGGTGAGTTGTTTCTGGTGCATGCCGATGAAGTCTATGAAGGCATGCTGGTCGGCATCCATTCGCGTGCGAACGATCTGACCGTGAATCCGACCAAGGCCAAACAGTTGACCAACATCCGTGCGGCCGGCACCGATGAAAACCTGATCCTGACGCCGATTCAGAAAATGACCTTGGAGCAGGCGCTCGAATTTATCGCCGAAGACGAACTGGTCGAGGTCACGCCGAAATCGATCCGGCTGCGCAAAAGGTTGCTCTTCGAACACGAGCGCAAACGCGCCGCGAAAGGCTAAAAGCACCTTACGTAGTTCTCACGGAAGCGTCACTGCCATTAAGTTTAGAAAAAGTTCCTTCTCCCTACGGGAGAAGGTTAGGATGAGGGGATCAAAATAAGCCATTTTCCTTATTTCCTCCCTCACCCCGACCCTCTCCCGGAGGGAGAGGGAGCTAATCCTACCTCCATGACTCGCACACTCCACTCCTTCCATCCGGTCGTTGCGCATTGGTTTTTGGACCAATTCCAGGCGCCCACGGACGTTCAAACTCAGGCCTGGCCGGCGATTCAGGCAGGTCAGGCGACGCTGATCGCCGCGCCGACCGGTTCAGGCAAAACGTTGGCGGCTTTTCTCGCGGTGATCGATCGCCTAGTCAAACAAGGCGTCGAGGGCTATCTAGCCGATCAGACGCTGGTGCTCTATGTCTCGCCGTTGAAAGCGCTGTCGAACGACATCCACAAGAATCTCGAGCTGCCGTTGTCCGGCATCGGCATGGCGCTGCTCGAAGCCGCCCTGCCCGGCGTCGTGATCCGCGCGCAAACCCGCACCGGCGATACCCCCCAGGCCGAGCGCCTCGCAATGAAACGCAGCCCGCCGCATATCCTGGTCACCACGCCGGAGTCTTTATACATTCTCTTGACCTCCGAATCGGGCCGAGAGATGCTGAAAACGGTACACAGCGTAATCGTCGATGAAATCCACGCGCTGGCCGGCAACAAGCGCGGCGCGCATCTGATGCTGTCGCTGGAACGGCTGACGCAGTTGGCCGAAAAGCCGCCGGTGCGTATCGGTCTGTCCGCGACGCAAAAGCCCCTGACCACGATCGCGCGCTTCCTGACCGGCGACCGCGAAGCCCCCTGCACGATCATCGACACCGGCCATGTGCGGCAGCGCGATTTAAAGATCGAAGTGACCGGCTCGCCGCTGGAGGCGGTGATGGCGGCCGAGGTCTGGAGCGAAGTCTACGACCGTCTCGTCGAACTGATCAACGATCATCACACCACGCTGATTTTCGTGAATACCCGGCGCCTGGCCGAGCGCGCCTCGGCGGCCCTGGCCGAGCGCCTCGGCGAGAACTTCGTGACCTCGCATCACGGCAGTCTGGCCAAGGAACACCGGCTCGATGCGGAAAACCGGCTCAAGCAGGGCAGCCTGAAGGCGCTGGTCGCGACCGCCTCGCTCGAACTCGGCATCGACATCGGCGATGTCGATCTGGTCTGCCAGCTCGGCTCGCCGCACGGCATCGCGGCGTTCCTGCAAAGGGTCGGCCGTTCCGGGCACAGGCTCGGCGCGATTCCGAAAGGCCGCCTGTTTCCGCTCTCGCGCGACGATCTGGTCGAATGCACCGCATTGCTGCATACGGTCGCGAACGATCAGCTCGACACGATTCTTATCCCCGACCATCCGCTGGACGTGCTCGCTCAGCAAATCGTCGCCGAAGTCGCCTGCCGCGAATGGCCGGAGCGCGATCTGTACGATGCCCTGCGCAAAGCCTGGCCGTACCGAACGCTGACTACCGATCAATACACCGCGGTCGTCAAGATGCTCGCGGACGGCTACCACACAAGGCGAGGCCGGCGCGGCGCCTATCTGCACCGCGATGTCGTGCACGGCATGCTGCGGCCGCGCAAGGGCGCGCGACTGACCGCGATCGTAAACTGCGGCGCGATTCCGGATCAGTTTGATTACGATGTGATCATGCAGCCGGAAGGCCTGTTCGTCGGCACCCTGAATGAAGATTTCGCGTTCGAAAGCATTCCGGGCGACATCTTTCAGCTCGGTAACAGCGCCTACCGGATGCTGAAGATCGAGCAAGGCAAGGTCTATGTCGAGGATGCGCACGGCCAGCCGCCGAACATTCCGTTCTGGTTCGGCGAGGCCCCCGGGCGCAGCCGCGAGCTGTCCGCGGCGGTGTCCGATTTGTCCGCAACGATCGACCGTCTGCTCGAACAAGGCGGCGATGCCGCGCACGACTTCATCTTCAACCGGCTCGGCCTGCCCTCGGCCGCCGCCGAGCAACTGCATCATTATCTATCAACCGCGAAAGCCGCGCTGACCGTGCTGCCGTCGTTCAAAACGATCGTCTTCGAACGTTTTTTCGACGAGACCGGCGACATGCATTTCGTGGTGCATTCGCGCTACGGCTCGCGGATCAATAAGGCCTGGGGGCTGGCGCTCCGGAAACGCTTCTGCCGGCGCTTCAATTTCGAATTGCAGGCGGCCGCGACCGAGGACAACATCGTGCTGTCGCTGGGGCCGACGCACAGTTTTCCCCTGCTCGAGCCGGCCGGCTATCTGAAGGCCGCCTCGGTCAAGGCTGTGTTGATCCAGGCGCTCTTGGCCGCGCCGATGTTCCCGACGCGCTGGCGCTGGGTCGCCAATACCGCACTCGCCGTGCCGCGCAACCGCGGCGGCAAGAAGGTGCCGGCGCCGTTTCAACGCAACGACGCGGAAGATTTGATCGCGGTGATCTTTCCGGACCAACTCGCCTGTTTCGAAAACATCGCCGGCGAGCGCGAGATTCCGGAGCACCCCCTGGTCGATCAAACCCTGTGGGACTGCCTGCACGAACTGATGGACATCGACGGCCTGGAGGCCGTGCTGCAAGGCATCGAAAGCGGCGCGATTCAGGTCATCGCCCGTGATCTGACCGCACCGTCGCCGCTGGCACTGGAAATCATCAATGCGCGCCCCTATGCCTTTCTCGACGATGCGCCGGCCGAAGAGCGCCGCACCTTGGCGATCCAACAGCGCCGCTTCGGGAGCCCCGAGGATGCGGCCGAGATCGGCCGGCTGAATCCGGAAGCGATCGCCAGCGTGCGGCGCGAAGCCTGGCCGGAAGCGCGCGATCCGGACGAACTGCACGATGCGTTAAACGTCCTCGGATTCATGACCGAAGAGGAAGGCTTGCAAAACGATTGGCCAGAACTGTTCGCGGCCTTGCAGCAAAGCCGGCGCGCGACCGTGATGAATCTGCCGCAAGGGCAACGGCTTTGGGTCGCGGCCGAACGCCTGTCCGAATTGCAGGCGCTGTTTCCGAGAGCAGATCTGGCATCAAACATCCCGGCGATACCGCCCGATCGGGAGCTAACCGAAGAAGACATCCTGCGCGACCTGATCCGCAGCCGCCTCGAAGGACTGGGTCCTGTCACCGCAGAACAACTGGCCAAACCGCTCGCCCTGCCGATAGCGCCAATCGAGAGGGCGCTGGCCGCCTTGGAGCAACAGGGCGTCGTGCTGCAAGGCCGCTTTACGCCAACTGCCTTGACGACCGAGTGGTGCGAGCGCGGCCTGCTCGCGCGTATCCATCGCTATACCCTGAAGCAATTGCGCAAGGAAATCGAGCCGGTTTCGCCGAGCGTCTACATGCGTTTCCTGTTCCACTGGCACGGCCTACATGAGCCGGGGAGCGGCGAAGCCGCGCTCGCAAAAGCGTTGCAGCAACTGGAAGGCTGCAACCTGCCCGCCTTCGGCTGGGAACACGACATCCTGACCCGGCGCATCAAACCCTATTTTGCATCGGAACTCGATCAACTCTGCACCTCGGGCAAATTCATCTGGCTGCGCCTGAAAGCCCTCGGCGACGCGAGCCCGAGGTCTGCCGGCAAAAACACGCCGGTCGCGCTGGTCGCGCGCGAACACCTGGACTCCTGGCGCGCCTTCGCGGCGCTGCCGGACATCGCAGTTCTCGAACTTTCCGGTAATGCGCTGAAGGTGTATGCCGAAATCAAGGCATGGGGCGCCAGTTTCTTTCAGGAATTGGTCAGCGAAACCGGGCTATTGAAGACGCAACTGGAGGAAGCGCTCGGCGAACTGGCCGCCGCCGGCCTCGTCACCTCGGACAGTTTCCAGGGCCTGCGCACCCTGGTCACGCCGCAAAAGATCCTGCACCGGCGCGGCAAGCGCTATCCGATTTACGATCCTTTCGCCGCGGCCGGGCGCTGGTCGCTGCTGCGTCCACTGCGGGGGCAAAAAACCGAGAATTTTGCGGCCGTCGAGCATATCGCCCGCGTGCTGCTGAAACGCTATGGCGTGGTGTTTCGGAAGGTGCTGGAACGGGAAGAGAATCTGCCGAGCTGGCGCGAATTGCTCTATGTTTACCGCCGCCTGGAAGCGCGCGGCGAACTGCGCGGCGGCCGCTTCGTGCAAGGCTTCGCGGGCGAGCAGTTTGCCTTGCCCGAAGCGGTCGGCCTGCTCAGGGACCTGCGCAAGCCAGGGCTGACTCCGGAACTGACCGTAATCAATGCGGCCGATCCTCTGAATCTGACCGGCGTCATTACGCCCGGCGACCGGATTCCGTCGCTTCACGGCCAGCGCCTCGTATACCGGGACGGCGTGCCGGTGGCCTACGGTGCGGGTAAAAACGTGCACACTCTGCAAGCCCTAGACGCGGAGCATCGATGGCAGTTGCAATGGGCATTGCTGAACCAGTAAGATTTGCAGATCGAGCGTAACCTGCATGGCCTCTCCAAAAAACAACAACTTCATCGTGAATTCGATGACGCTTTGAAGTCGCCGAGGGTCCAGGCTTCGACAGTCCTCGATTTCGCTGCGCTGCATCGGGGCGACAGCAAATGACTTTCACGGTAATGGATAAAACACATGTCGGAAGAAAATAAACGCGTTGTGCTCGACTATGTCGATGCCTTCAATCGCGGCGACCTCGAAGACGTCTGCCGGACCTTTGCCGAGGATGCGCTGATTTATGGCGCGCTCGGCTGGGGCGGTTTGGAAAAGGTCAGACCGGTCTGGCGTGATCTGATTGATTGCTTTGCGCTCAACCTGCAGGTCGAAGCAATGATCGTCGAAGGCGATACGGTGGCCGTGCGTTATGTCGAGCGCGGACGCTCGGTCGGCTCGTTTCGCGGCGGTTACGTCACCGGGAAAAGTTATGAACTCGTGGCGATGGAGTGGTTCGTCGTCCGCGGCGGCAAGATCCAAAACCGCTGGGGTGCGCGCGACACCGCCACGATGTTCTGGCAGATGGGTTTGCCTATTCCGTAAAGCGAGCGCTTTCTTCTTGCATGTCCTGCAGATATTCATCCTTCAAATGCATATAATGCGCGGCGGAATATTCCAAGAACTCTTTTTCGGCATCGCTCAGCGGCCGTTTTTTCTGGGCCGGCGCGCCGACGTACAAATAACCGCCCTCGAGCCGCTTGCCGGGCGACACCAGGGCGCCGGCGCCGAGCATCACATAATCCTCCAGTACCGCATCGTCCATGATGATCGCGCCGATGCCGACCAGGCAATAATTGCCGATCGTGCAGGCATGCGCGACCGCCCGATGCCCGATCGTGACGCCCTTGCCTATCGTCAACGGATAGCCCTGGGTCGTGAACTTGCCGTAATGCGTCACATGCAGCACCGAACCGTCCTGCACATTGGTGCCGGCACCGATTTTGATGCTTTCGACATCGCCCCGGATCACGACTGAAGGCCAGATCGAAACGTCGTCCCCGATCGTCACATCGCCGATCACGGTCGCATTGTCGTCGATATAGACGCGCTCGCCGATTGCCGGCTGTTTACCTTTAAAACTTCTGACTGTCACGCTTGCTCCTTAACACCTTGTTCCCATGGAGGCTCGTGAGAATAAACTCATGAGCAGGGCGGATTATATTAACCCGTCTCAAACGGTTAAACCAAATTTACCGCAGCAATCAGGGCGCACAGACCGATCTCGTTCGATTCCTTTCAAAAATCCCCCTTTGAGCCGAACGTTTTTGTCATCCGTTCTAATAGCTGCATCCACAGACTAAGGCGTTCGGAACCGCCGACCTGTATCCCCATGCCTTGCTGCTTGGCAATCCAGAGTCCGCTCGCGTTGAAACTGTATACAGGCAACAAATCGGTGCGTTCGAGCGATGGCATGATCGCGGGGACGATGTTATCGAGCACCAGACTGGGCGTGTTGCGATCGCATTGATAATTCAATACCATGTGCGGCTTGTTCAGGGTCAGGGAGGTGACATAGGTCAACCGCAAGCACTGATCGGCGATACCCAGCGCCTTCAGCGTAAAATATTTGCCGATCGACAGATCTTCGCAGTCGCCGCCGTTCGTGGCCAGGGTTTCGATCGGCGTCGCCCAATAATCCTCCAGTTGCCAATGCACGCTGTCGTCTTCGAATTTAAGCCGGTTAAACACTTGATTGGCGACATTGAGTTTTTCTAATACCGGTTGTGTCTTGTTGTCCTCGATCACCTGCCGCCAGGTCTGAACGCGTTCACGCGCCGCGACGCCGAAACGCGCTTCGATGGCCTGCAGTTCTTCCGACGAGATGCCGGGCGCTTTGGGTAGAGAGCGGCAGCCCGGAAGTAATAGCAGAGGGATGATCAGTGCAAAAATAGGCATGTCGCAATTTCAGGTATTTAAAAGTTTAAAAGCCTCGCTCTTACCGTGGTCGAGTACAGATCGAATGATTCGTCATATCTGGTCACCGTCTTTACGCTTGTCCTGCAGCTGATTTCCAATTGACCGACGACATCGACGTCATCGACGGTCAGCGTGGCATCCGCGTTAAACACAGTCCCATCCTCCGCCTCCGCGCAATGGTCTGCAAATGCCCTGGGACCATATTGGTCGAAATCGCTCATTTTGCTCTTTCCCGATATTTTCAGAACAATGCCGTTGATGTCGCCCTTGACGGCGACCTTTTCATCGATCACGGGTTTGCTGTGGTCGCATGATTCATCCAGGCATTCGTCATGGGTTTCCGGCCATTTTGCCGCGATTTTTTTCGATGTCAGCGTATGACTGTCGGCGTCGGCTAACGTTGATGAAAATGCAAAATCGCCGACGCTGATTTCGATCGGCGTGTTTTCGCTGATATTCGCGAGAAAAATCCCATTCTGCTCGAATGTGGCGCCGACTATTCTTGCCGTGAAATTGAGTTTGCCAACCGTGACGACACTGCAACTTTGATCGGATTTGCTGCATTTCAATTTATCTTGCAGTGATTCGGTCATAGCGACTGAATCCGCATAAGCGGAAGCATTACAAATCAAAACAAGCAGGCAGAATTTTAGCAAAAAATATTTCATATCATTATCTCCTGAATAAAGATAAAAGCACTGGCTCCGCTCCGTACATTCGCTCCGTCAATCACCGTGTTCCGCAAGCGACTCGGACATGAACGCTAATCCGTGATCAACGGCAAATTTATAGCGCCGGGGACAGGTTGTTCCCCTCCCGCCCGGTATGTTTCCCTAAAAGCAATCGGTGTTTTGGAAGCCGCATAGAAGATATTACAGCTAACTGACAAAGTATGGTGCACACAGGTAAAGAAATGTGACCGACCGCACGCTAATCATGTCAATGTCCAGTGCAATCGCAATTACAAATCCGTTATTACCAGCTTTGAGCGTAAAAAAAAACCCGCCGAAGCGGGTTTTCCATGCAAAGCAGCGGCCGCATCAGCGCCATTAATCATCGGGCGAGTCTTTAGAATCTTTCGAATCGTCGTCGAACTCATTGTTCTGATCGGCGCCGCCCCCATCATTAATCGAATCGTTGCCAGATCCGCCATTGAATGTTTCATGACCTGAGTCATCATCCATGTCATCGGAGCCGCTGCCGCCATTCAGCACGTCGTCGCCACCACCGCCGGCCAAGGAATCCGAGCCATTGCCGCCATTCAGGGTATCATCGCCCAAGCCTCCGGCGAGCTGGTCCTTGCCGTTGTCGCCATTGACCGTATCGTCGTCATCGCCGCCGTCTTCGTCATCCGCGCCGTTACCGCCATTGACGGTGTCGAATCCCGGGCCGCCATCCAATTGATCCTTGCCGTTGTCGCCATTGACGCTGTCGTCGTCCAAGCCGCCGTCTTCGGAGTCGTTTCCATTGTTGCCGTGCAGGGTATCATCGCCTTGTCCCCCCACTAAATTGTCGTCTCCATTACCGCCGGAGATCGTATCGTCATCATTGCCACCATCCACCGAATCATCGCCATTGCCAGCGATAATGACGTCATTGCCGGCAAGGCCGTTAATGATGTCATTGCCGCCACGACCGCAGATCACATCGTTCTTGTCTGTACCAGTAATGTTATCGGCCTTGTTGGTGCCGATAATGAACTCGGGACCGGCAGCGCCGACATAAGGCGTATTGGGCTGTACAAACACAGCGCTCGCAGGATTCAGTCCTGCGGCTTTTGCGGCCTTTTTGCATGCGCTGGGGATCGTGGAACTCGCCAGCGACGATTGGCTGATGATCGCGATTGCGCCGAATACCGCCAACGCAGTCTTTGTTTTTTTAACCTTACAAGCCGACATGTGCAACTCCGTCATAATGAATTTGAAAATAATCACGAGGTGACTCAATTTCAGCATAATAAGGAAAGCTGAATTGAACCTTAATATCCGGATTCGCGGTCTCCACTCAAAAGCCCCGAGTTAGAGGAGGCTGGCGAAAATCATCCCTTGAATCCGAACAAGAGGACCTCTGGCACGTCTATTCCACCTTGGATCAAAAAGGTTTAATTTTGAAATAATTTTTCTGAAATTATTGACGTCCAACAAGTTACTTAAAATGCCACTTGCCAATCAACGGCGCGGTCACCATCGCGGTGACAATACCGACCGCCACGGTAAACCCGAACGCATGCACGATCTCGGTCGAACTGACCGCGAGCAAGCCGAACGAAAGCAGGGTCGTCAAACCCGATAGGGTCACGGCCAGCGAGGTGCTGAGCCGTCTTTCGCCGGCCAGGAAAAAAAACGCCGCGTAATCGACGCCGATGCCCAGGACCAGCAGCAGGGCAAACAGGTTGAACAGGCTGAACAATTGATTGAACCAGCCGGTCATCGCGAGCGCGGTCAGCACCGCGACGAGCGGAACAGCCATCACGGTGACGGCGCCGCGCGGGCCGAACTTGCAACCCAAACCGATGAATACCAGCATGAATGCCGAAAACAGCAGCACGCTCGCCCTGATTCGATAGCGCGCGAACAGAGAAGACAATTCTTCGACATGATCGACCCAGACGACGCTAGGCAATTGCTGTAAAGACGCCAACGCGGCAAAGTCCTGGATTTGGTTCAAGGCCACGATGCCGGAGCAGCGTTCTTTTACGCAGCCGAGCCATAATGACTGCTTGCCTTCATCGGCCGTCTGCAGCCAATCTTCCAGCCGCAGCGTGTTGGATTCGGCGCCGGCAAAGGCCTTCTCTTCGGCTTCGATCGCGGCGCGATCGAAGCCCAGCTCGGTCATGTAGCGCCTGGCCAGGCCGGAATCGAACAGCGATTGCCTCAACAAGCGGAAATTGCTCCGCTGGGTTTCAGGGTCGGGCCAGTAGCGGCTGAGTCCTTCGTAAGATTTCAACGCCTTGCGCTGCACCAATGCATCGAGCTTTTCGGACAGGCGTTGTTCGTTTTGGCGCCACTCCTGTTGATCCTTGCCCGAAACCAGAAAAAACTGGCTGTCCCGAACCTGCAAAAGTTGGCTGATTTTTGCGGCGCTTTGCAGCAATGCCGACGGCGCGGACTGAAGTAGGCGCACGTCGTCCTGTGGCTTCAGTTTCCAGATGCCGCCGGCCACCACGAACACTAGCGCGAGGCCGAGCCAGCGGCGATGTACAACCGCCCAGGTCGGCCAACGTTGCTCCCACAGCACGGCCAACTTCAGCAAGGCCGGTTCGTGCGCGAAACGGAACCCGGACAACAGCAACGGAAACAACAGCACGACGGTTAGCCAGGCCGAGAACAAGCCGACCGCGGAAAACAGCGCGACTTCCTGGAGGCCCGGAAACGGCGAAAAACCAAGGCCCGCATAACTCAACAAATTGCTGATCAGACCCAGAAACAGCGCCGGGAATATCGCCGCGAGTCCCTTGCGCGGATTCCAGTCCCGCTCGCCGAAACTGTCGCAAAGATAATGCTGCGCATAATCATCGACGACGCCGATCAGGCTCGCGCCGAATACCAGTGTGATGATATGGATCTTGCCGAATACCCAGACGCTGACGATCAACGCGGCGACGAGGCCGCTCGCGATCGCGGTCGCCGACAACAGCAACGGCCGGACGCTGCGAAACGTGAACCAAAACAATAAGGCGATACCGACGCTGGAACCGACGCCGACCGTCGAGATTTCCTGCCTGGCCGACTCCGATCCGTAAGCGGTGAACAGTGGCAGCCCCGACACCAGCAACTCGCCGCCCGCCTTTTGCGTCGCCGCCATCGCTTTACGGCTCAGTTGCAACAGGTCATCGAGCTTGTCGAGCGGCAACTGGCTGTTATCGAGTTCGGCCAACAACAGCGCCCACACCGTTTGCCCGTCCCGGAGCACCACGACGCCCTGCTCCAGATTGAAACCGGGAGGCTTCTGCGAGTTCAGATAACGCGCGAACAAGAGCAGAGGATCGCGCTCGAGCAGCGCGGCCTGCATCTGGCCGAGCGGGCTGTAGAGCATCTCGATATTCTGGTCGAGCAAGGCCTTGGGATTCGTCTCCAGCCATTTTCGCGTCGCTGTATCGATGAGTTGATAGCGGTAGGCGAAAAGCGGCTTGTATCGGTTGACGGTCTGAGCCTCGGAAACCTCAAGCGTGATGCGGCCGAACAGTCCGCTGTCCCCGGCCAATTGCCGCAACTGCCGGGCATTCGCGATGGCCGCCTCGGCGCTGGCCGCGCCGCTGAGCCAGATTACCTTGCGGTTGAGCAAGCGGTTATGCCGTTCGATCGCCTCGGCGACTTCGGGCCGTTGTTCGACTTTCGGCAACAGCGCCAGAAAGCCGGTTTCGAGCCAGTCCCGGCTCAGCGTTTCGAGACCGAACGCGCCGAGCAACAGCATCCCGAGCAGCCAGACACAGGCGCTAACGCGGGGATGATAGACGTTCAAAATCGGCTTCCTGTGCGGGCGTCAAAGTCTCGGGGTGGACAATGTGCTCGAACGTGATGAGGGTAACATTGCCGTTCGTCTCGTGGATGTCGAGACGTTGCAGTTCCTTGTCGCCGGCCAAGTGCATGTCGGTGATGACCTTTTGCAATAGCGCGTCCTTCGGCCGCAATTGCAGCTGCCACCCGCCCCGAGCGTTGCGTCCGGCCATCTCGAAGCCCGTGCTCATCAATTGTAAATCGCCCCCGAACATCGCGGTAAACACCCGGCCGAAGGCGAGCGGCAAGTTCTGTTCGCCCTGCGTGGTCAATAAACGCGTCTGATTGACCAGCAACAGCGAAGGCAGCGGCGTCAATGTCCGCCAAATCACGCCCTGGGTTCGGTGATAGGTGAACGTGCCGGTCGAAATCAGCGGTTTTTTCAGCACCTTGATCAGTTTTTCCTGGCGGAAGCGGCCTTCGGTGATCTCGGTTTTGCTCAGGCGCGCGCCGATGTCCGCGAGCAAATCGGCCGCCAGCACGCCCTGCACGGGCAGCCACACTAAAAGGGCAAGCAAAAGCCTCACGCTGCCTTGACTCCCAATTTTTCGAGCAACACCGGCGGTGACTCCAGACACATTTCGTTATTCAGCATGTCCACCGCGACCTGTATTGTATACCCCTTGACCAGTTTGGCCCCGGTCAGCGCGTCGGTGATCAAATAATCGATCTTCAGGCGGTTCTCCCATTCGGCGAGGGCGGCCCTAACCGTCACGTCCTGTCCAAACACCGCGGATTTCACATAACGGATGCGCAGATCGATGATCGGCCAGGCATAGCCCGAATCGCGCATCGCCAGGTAGTTGTAATCGATCCGGTCGAGCAAGGCGCAGCGGGCGATTTCGAAATATTTGGCGTAATGCCCATGCCAAACGACTGCCATCATGTCCGCGTCGTGAAAAGGAATTTTAAGCGCGATTTCGGCGCAGTGAGTCGGTTTCTGCAATGTCGATGCCTGAAAGAAGGGGCGGAAAATTGCCGGCTATTTTATGTCAATTTGCGCGGAGACAGGAAAGAAACGTGAGTGCATCGCCTTGCATGTCGAATGGCGTTGGGTTAGACTCCGCCCAATCTCCAAGGAACCCGGGGCGCAGCCCCAGCCGTCAACGACGAACTGATGCAAGAGGTATAGCATGCAATTTTTTCGGATGCAGTCACCGGAATACAGTTCCGACAGCCAGGACTTGGCGATCAACGGTAATCTGGAATATGTTTACCGCCTCCCCGGCGTCAGCTGCAATGCCTGCAAGGCGACCTACGGCGGCAGCCGGATCTTGGCGCTCGAAGCACCGCCGCAAATCCAGAACGACCAACGCTTCCGCAGCCGCTGGCCGATTTCGGAGCAGGACCATGCGGCGATGCAACGCGAAGTCGCCGCCTATCTCGATGCCGATTTCGCGGCGTTCGAGACCTTCAGACCGGGCGACAATTTCCAGCCGGCCTATTACGACAGTCCGTCGATCCCTCATACCGATTTTCTATGGCCGAACATTCGCAGCTTCGTCGTCTCGGCACGGATGAAGCGCATCGTGTTCGATGAATTGGCCGGCGATGTCGACATCGTTCCGGTCAGGCCCCGTAAAATCGGTAAGCGCAATAGCGCGGCCCTCCCCCCCGCGCTCGAATCCGATCGTCCGGAAAATCTGATTCATGGGCCCACGATGATCGAACCGTATTACCAGATTCTGGTGCGCGCGGAATCGGGCTATCCGAAAGGCGGCGCGCCGCTATCGGTCTGTCCGGTCTGCAAGCACGAAGCTATCGATGACGCGCATCGCGAATTGATCATGCGCGAAGAAATGTGGCGCGGACAGCCGATCTTTTTGCTCAGAACCACGCTGTATGTGGTCGTGACCGAAGCGCTCGCCGAAAAAATACAAAAGGCCGGCGCGACCAATGTCGATTTCGTGCCGGTGTAGAATTTCGCGTACTCCCGCATCATTCTGATTCTCCCCTTCCCAGCCGCGCCGCTGCCCACGGACGGATACCCGGCGCCAGATATCCGTGCAGCGGCAGGCATCAGGCCGTCATCCGACGGTGTGGTTCCTACCCTCCCTTTATTTAAAAATTCAATCGATTTCATAATAATCATTCAATTTTTAATTCCTAAAAATAATCGATAGACTGCTTTCAAGCCCAATCAGGACAAATCGGGCAAGGCCGCTGCAACCTTTACAGCCCTCATAAGGTCAACTTCATCATCGGGGGCAAAAGTTTGCCACGGTCATGGTGGCCTCCCTGATCCGCGAGTCATACGTTGGTTTTCAACAGTGCAACATTCCGTTTGAACGTTGAAACCAAAATGACGTTATCTCGTATTTTTAGTTATTACTAATATTATAACTTTATAGAGGTACTTATCATGAAAACAGCATTAGCGATTATCGTCGTCGCGTTGAGCGCCGGATTTTCGTCGTTCAACGCTGTAGCCAACGAACCGTCCGAGGGGAGAAAGGCTCCCCAATTGATTTATCAATCAAGGGCGGCCGATCAGAGCATATACAGCTATATCAGCAATATCCCGGCGCTGGCGTCCCTGAAACCGGAACTGATTTATGTCAGTCAGGCCAGTGGTCCGGCCATCCATAGTTACCCGCATTCGGGTGATGAAATGACCGTTCCCTGGAATGTTGAATACGTGGACACCGCCTACGGCCCGGCCATCTACAGTTATGATCGGCCACGGGCTAAAAGCGTCAGGGAATAGGATGCGGCCATGGCCGACCGAGGAAGAGAATGAACGCGGGCACCTCAACCTGCCGGCGCTCCCGCGCGCGGCGGATGCGCCTTATTCCGAGGCCATCATGGACCTTCAAGGCTTAGGCTCCTCGGTATTTTTCGCCGGCGCTGCCGGGTCGGCAGGCGCGTCCTGTCCTTGCGCTTTCTTCGGCTCTTCGGCTTCATCCGAACTCATCCAGCCGGTCAAGGTTTCCCATAAGCCTTTGGAATCGCTTTTTTTCACGGTTTCCGGCTCGGCCGTCTTCTTGGTGTTTTCCTGTTTCGGCGCCGCGCCCCCCTCGTCCGAGCTAAACCACCCTTTCATCGTGCCCCACAAACTGTCATCGAGATTTCGTTTCGGCACGTCCACGGTGGCGTCCGACGATGGTTTCAAAGTCGGCAGTGTGCTCGGCTTGAAATCGCCCTGCAAGCCGACGACCTTGTCGCCGTCAAAATATAACGAGATTCTTTTTTGTTGGCGGTCCTCGCCGCCCGGTTGATTCGAATACAGATATTCCCAACGATTTTCTTGAAACGGGTCCTTCAACATCGGCGAGCCCATGATATAAAGCACCTGGCGCTTGCTCATGCCCGGCCGCAGTTGGTCGATCATGGACTGATCCACGATGTTGCCCTGCTGCACATCCACCGTATAGACGCCGGGCAGGTTGTTCAGGATCAGCGAACAGGAAGCAACGGACAGGCTAGCCAACAGCGCGGAATAAAATAGAGGCTTACGCATGAATCTCGGTTATCATAGAAAAATACGAAATCATACCCGATGTGAAAAAATAATCCTATGGGACTTTTGCAGGGACGCGCGCCTTTCCCGCGCCTAGGCTAAGCACGGCGCCTTCATCTTGTCATGCCATTCGCGGCCAAAAAAGGCTACAATGGTCAATTGCATTTGAAAACGGCTGATCTCGGCTCTATCGGAGATAATTAAGTGGAATCGCACGATTTAAGAAACGCCGGCCTGAAGGTGACCCTGCCTCGGGTCAAAATCCTCCAGATCCTGGAAAATCAGGTCAATAACCGGCATTTGACCGCGGAACAGGTCTATAAGATCTTGCTCAGCGAGGATGAGGAAATCGGTCTGGCCACCGTTTATCGCGTGCTGACCCAGTTCGAGGCGGCGGGACTCGTGACCCGTCACCATTTCGAAGGCGGCAACTCGGTTTTCGAATTGGCCAGCGGCGACCATCACGACCATATCATGTGCATCAAATGCGGCAAAGTCGATGAATTCTCGGACGAGGTAATCGAAAACCGCCAAAAAGAAATCGCCGAACAGATGGGTTACAAGCTGACCGATCACGGCCTCTACTTATACGGCTTTTGCCCGAACTGCAAAAAATCCTGATTGCTCACCCATCCTGACTCGACTTCATGTTCAAACCCCTGATCTTTTATATCGGTCTGCGTTATACGCGGGCCAAGCGGCGTACGCAGTTCATTTCGTTCATTACGCTCACGTCCGTTTTCGGCATCGCGCTCGGCGTGACCGCCTTGATTACCGTCCTGTCGGTGATGAACGGCTTCGAGGCTGAACTGCGCGAACGGATTCTCGGCATGACCTCGCATGCGACGGTCACCGGGCTGAGCGGCCAACTCGACAACTGGCAGGAAGCGGACGCGAAATTGCGAAACCAAGCGCATGTCGAAGGCGCCGCGCCGTTCATCAGCGGCCAGGTGATGATCAATGCGGACCGACGCGTCAGCGGCACGATGCTGAACGGCATCCTGCCCGATTATGAGGACAAGGTTTCAAAAGTCGGCGCGAACATGGTGTCAGGCAAACTGGCCGATTTGACGCCGGGCAGCTACAACATCATCCTCGGCTCGGAACTGGCCAACTACCTCGGCGTAATGGTCGGCGACAAGATCACCGTGATCAGTCCGCAGATCAATTCGACGCCGGCCGGTATCCTACCGCGCATGCGCCGCTTTACCGTGACCGGCCTATTCAAGGTCGGCATGTACGAATACGACCGCAACATGGCGCTGATCCATATCGACGATGCGGGCAAGCTGTACCGGATGGATGCGGCGGTTTCCGGCCTGCGCATCAAACTCGACGAAATCTTCAATGCGCCGCGCATTACCCGCGACCTGGCCACGCAATTTTACGGTGAATATGTGGTCAGCGACTGGACGCAGGCGCACAGCAACTTCTTCCGCGCGGTGCAGACCGAAAAGCGGGTGATGTTCATCATCTTGTTGCTGATCGTCGCGGTCGCCGCGTTCAACATCGTGTCGACCTTGGTGATGGTGGTCACCGACAAGCGCGGCGACATCGCGATCTTGAAAACCCAGGGCCTGACGTCAACAGCGGTGATGGGCATCTTCATCGTGCTTGGCACGGTGATCGGCGTGACCGGTACGGTGATCGGAACGATCGGCGGTATCACGCTGGCCTTGAATGCGAGTTCGATCGTCAGGAAGATCGAAAACTTCTTCCAGGTCAACTTTCTGCCGGCCGATGTCTATTACATCAGCGAGTTGCCTTCTAAGCTGGTCGCAACCGACGTGTACGCGATCGCCGGCATGGCTTTCCTGCTGTCCCTGCTCGCCACGCTGTATCCCGCCTGGCAGGCCGCCAAGGTCAACCCGGCGGAGGTGCTGCGCTATGAATAATCCGAACATCTTAGAATGCCGGCAACTGACCAAGCGCTATACCCAGGGCGAACTGGATGTCGAAGTCCTCAAAGGGGTCGATCTGACGGTCGGCGTCGGCGAACGCGTCGCGATCATGGGCGCCTCGGGCTCCGGCAAGAGCACCCTGCTGCACCTCTTGGGCGGGCTTGAAAAACCCAGCGGCGGCCAGGTCGTGCTGGACAACGTCGATATCAGTAAAATCAATGCGTCAAAACTGGCCAGGCTCAGAAACCGCGCGCTCGGCTTCATCTACCAGTCGCACCATCTGCTCGGCGAATTTACCGTGCTCGAAAACGTCGCGATGCCGCAGCTGATCGCCGGCAAAACGGTCAAGGAAGCGCGCCATAATGCGGAAGAACTGATCAAACGCGTCGGCCTCGGCCACCGGATCGAGCATAAGCCGGGCGAACTCTCCGGCGGCGAGCGGCAGCGCGCCGCGGTCGCGCGGGCCTTGATCAACAAGCCCGCGCTCGTGCTGGCGGACGAACCGACCGGCAACCTGGACAGCAAGACCGCCCATCAGGTTTATGAATTGATGCTGGAATTGAACCAGGAAATGAACGTCAGTTTTCTGGTCGTCACCCACGACCATGAACTGGCGTCGAGAATCGGCAAGGCGCTGCACATGGAAGACGGCGTGATCGTCTATTAGAACAAGACCCGCATACGTCAATCCCTTCCGGTAGAAGGGATTGACGGCTTGCCTACGAATTTCGCCCGCACTGAATTTCCGGTTGTAGACCCGCGAGGTTTTAAAAACCTCGCGGGTCTATGGTGGGTTATTTTTAATCGAACACTCGCCGGCTCGCGGTCAGCGCGCGGCGTTTCCCGCCCGGTCCCCTGCCAGGGATCATGAACGCCAGAATGTGCATTGGAACGGATTGACCCTATCCGCCCTTCTTTCCCGTACGGCCCATTTTTTGGTGACGTGCAGCCGCCAAAAATAGTGAATGCCGAAATAGCCGGCGGACGAACACACCACACCCACGATCAGACAGCCCAGCAAGAACGGCTGCCACACCTCTCCCAATTCGGACAACACATTGCCGACCGAAAATTCGGCGCTTTGTTCGGTGACCGGCCCATCCGTGAACAACAGCCCGACCCGGTAAGCGAAATAAAACAACGGCGGCATCGTGACCGGATTGGTCAGCCAGACCAGCGCGACGGACAACGGAATATTGGAGCGAAAATAGATCGCCCCCACCGCAGCAAACACCATTTGCATCGGCAGCGGTATCCAGGCGCAAAACAAGCCGACCGCAAAGGCTTTCGCGACCGAATGCCGGTTGAAATGCCAAAGATTCGGTTCGCGCAGGCTGTCGCCCAAAAACCGCAAATGCTTGTGTTGCTTGATCACCTCCGGATCGGGAACCAGCTTGTCCAGGAGCTGTTTTACCAATTGTTTTGCCATAATGCTTATAATTCTGTTGATGCCTTATACTTGCGCGCGTAAAGGCGTTCACGGCGAGCTTGGCCTAAGTGTAACAGTTTTTCCATTGCGCTAAAAAAATATTGCGGACAGCCTTATGATCATCGCGGCGCTCTGTTTTTTGACCGGTATCGTGCTGGTTCAGCAAGTACCTGATCTGACCCCGCTTGGCTATCCCATGTTCCTCGGGGCGGCGCTCGGATTTTCGATCTGGCGGCGGCGCTGGCACGCGCTGTTTTTGTTCCTGGGCATGGCCTGGGCGATTTTGTTTGCACTGACCCGATTGGCGGACCGGCTGCCTGAGCAACTTGAAGGCATTGACATGCCGGTGACCGGCCGGATTATCGGTTTGCCGCTATCGGAAGATCATCGCATCCGTTTCGACTTTGCGCCCACCCCAAACGAGCCCCGGCTGCCGTCACGGATACGCCTGACCTGGTACCAGTCGGACGCTGTGGTCAAGACCGGGCAAAGCTGGCGTTTCACGGTCAAATTGAAGCGCCCGCACGGCGCGGCCAATCCGGGCGGCTTCGATTACGAACGCTGGCTGTTCAGCGAAGGCATCGGCGCCACCGGCTATATCCGCGGCGCCCCGCCGCCGAAGTTGATCGAAGACGCCGCCCCCGCCGATGTCGCGGGCCTCAGGCAAGCGCTTGCGGACCGACTTTCAGGATTAGCCACGAATGCCACCAGCCTCGCGCTGATCCGCGCTTTGACGCTAGGCGACGGCAGCCAGATCACTCAGGCGCAATGGGCGGTGTTCAGAATGACCGGCACGACGCATCTGATCGTGATTTCCGGTTCGCATATCGGCCTGATCGCAGGCTTCGTCTATTTTTTGACGCTCAAATTCTGGGCTCGGACCGGCCTGCTCTCTTGGCCGCCGCCTCGAATTGCCGCGCTCATCGCGCTGCTCGCGGCGGTATTTTATGCGGTTCTGGCCGGTTTCGCGGTGCCGACGCGGCGCGCGGTGATCATGCTGGCGATCGCGATGGCCGCGGTGATCTGGCAGAGAAACACCCGACCCTGCAATACACTGGCCGCCGCGCTGCTCGCGGTGCTGGTCGCCGATCCGCTGGCCGTATTATCGGCTGGCTTCTGGCTGTCATTTTTTGCGGTCGGCCTGATCCTCTTCGCGGTCGCCGGCCGGCTGCAAAAACCGAATCTTTTTAGCGGAGCGCTCAAACTGCATGGCGTCACATCATTAGGCCTCGCGCCCTTTCTGCTGTTTTTCTTTCAGCAGGTCTCCTTCGTCGCACCGCTTGCAAATCTGATCGCCGTGCCTGTGATCAGTGTGATCGTCCTACCTTTGTCGCTGCTCGGCCTGCTACTCCTGCCGTTTTCATCGGCGGCTGCTGGCCTGTTGCTGATGCCGGCCGACTACGTCTTGCAGGGTCTGATGTGGCTGCTGATCCAGATGGCGCAGATTCCGGCGGCCACGATCAATCACCCGGCGCCGTCCTACTGGACTCTGCTTGCGGCAATACCCGGCGCCTTGCTCTTGCTCGCGCCATTCGGCACGCCGTCGCGCTGGCTCGGCGGTGTGATGCTGCTGCCGTTGATGTTCACCGACACCGGCCGGCCCGCACCCGGCGAAATCAGAATGGCCCTGCTCGATGTCGGTCAGGGGCTCGCGGTCAGCGTACAAACCGCTAATCATAGGTTGGTGTACGATACCGGTCCGCAATTTTCGGCCGAAAGCGACATGGGCCTTAATGTGGTGTTACCGTTTCTCCACGCCCAGGGCGTGGAAAGGATCGACACGCTGATCGTCAGTCATGGCGACAATGATCATGTCGGCGGCGCGCAGTCGATTCTGAATGCCTTGCCGGTAACCCTGATCCTGACCAGCGCGCCGGACAGCCTGAAGGAGCATACATCTTCGCTCTGCAAGGCCGGACAAAGCTGGCAATGGGATAAGGTGACGTTCACGATGCTGGCGCCGGATCAGCTCGACCCGGCAACGGACAACAATAATTCCTGCGTGCTGAAGATTCAGTCCGCACACGGCGCGATCCTGCTGACCGGCGACATCGAAGCCGTCGCCGAATCCTGGCTGGTCGGCCGCTATGGCAAAGGCCTGCGCGCCGACATTCTGATCGCGCCGCATCACGGCAGCAAGACTTCGTCGACCCGGGCCTTTCTGGAGGCGGTTGAACCTCGCTATGTGCTGATTCCTTCCGGCTACCGGAATCAGTTCGGACATCCGCATCCGAGCGTGCTCGCCCGCTATCGGGATCTCGGAATACCTTGGCTGACCAGCGCCGACAGCGGCGCGATCCTGGTCAACCTGGGCGAACAGCGGATGACCGTCGCAGCTTACCGTGAATTGGACGAGAAATATTGGCGGGCGAGGAGGCCGTCATCCTCGCCGTCGAATCTACTGTCTGTGTTTGCCGAGTACGTCCCATAGCGAACGCACATTCGATTGGGGATCGGACAATAAGGCGGTAATCGCGAGTTCCTCCAGCGACGCGCACAATGACACCAAGGCCGCAAGATGAAGCGGCCAGACCGGGCCGCCCAGAATCAAGATGAACAAGGAGAATCCGACCGCTACCGCGGCCAGTTTGACCAGCCAGGTATGATAGCTGGTCAGACGGCCGAACTTGACCATGCCCGCCGCGGGCGGCGCGAGACAACTGCCGACAATCAGGCCGACATACAACAGTTCGCGCGTCACCAGTTCGGGCCACAGCCAGTAACTGCAAACCGCGATCGTCATATACGTGACCAGATCGGCAAAACTATCGAGCGTGGCGCCAAATTCGGTCACCTGTCCGGTCAACCGCGCCGCCATCCCGTCCAGGACATCGCTTAAAAAAACCAGCGCCAGCAAGACCATGAAGGCCTGTTCACGGCCCAGCCAAGCAAAACCCAACAAGCCGGGCGCCGCGACAAAGCGGAAACTGGTCAGCAGGTTGGGTAGCGTCATTAAGGACTGAAATCGACTGTTCATAACGTAAACGACGCCGCCAGCGGTGCGTGATCGGATAATCTGCGCCAGGGTGAGCCCACCAGGCGTTCGCAAGCGACCGGCGTCAGCCCGCGAAAATAAATCCGGTCCACCGGCAAGATCGGCATCCAGGCAGGAAAGGTGCGCGCATAGTTGCCGTGGGTGACATGAAAAATTTCCCTGAGCCCCAAATGTTGTTGAAAATAGCGCTCCGCCTGACTCAGCCAGTCATTGAAATCGCCGGCGACGATCAGCGGCGCATGATGCGGCACATGTTGATCGATGCGCTCGCTCAAGCGATCGAGCTGCGCGCGCCGTTCACGGCTGGTCAAGCCAAAATGGATGCAGACGATATGCAATTCGGTTTCGCTGCCGGGCATTTGAATCACGCCGTGCAGCATGCTGCGGCTGGCCCACGGAAACGGCGAGACATTGATGTTCTCCCAACTGACAAACGGAAAACGGCTCAATATCGCGTTGCCGTGATGTCCGGTCTTGTACACCGCGTTCTTGCCGTAGATATAAAACGGCCAGATACCTTCGGCGATAAACTCGAATTGCGAAAGCTCGGGCCAGTTTTCGACGCGTTGCGCATGCAACTGATGCTCGCCCTGCATTTCCTGCAGAAACATCAAATCGGCTCCCGCCTCGGCCAGCGCGTCTTTCATCTGGTGTAGAACGAAACGCCGGTTACCGGGATTGAATCCCTTATGAATGTTATAGGTTAATACCTTCAAACCCGGTTTAGTCATAGTCTCCGCGCCGTAACAGCACTCAGGCGATCATTGAGAAAGCATGGACCGATCAGCCATCGATTGCAAATGCTTTCGATCAATCGCCTAAGGCTGTTTTCGTAAATGCCATTTGTACAACAGAGGCGATGACCATGCCTCGATCAAGTAAAAAGCGCCGACCAGGATCGCGATTTCGAGCCAACTGACGCCCAGTCCCGATTTTACCAGCCAGAGCGGCAAAAGCGATTCGGGCACCGTATCGAGTCCACGCACATGGCTGCCCTCCATCTGTCCCAGCCGTCTTTTGCAAAAACTGGCCAGCAAATCGCCCACCATCGCGCCGACCGCGAACCCGGCGCCGGTGCGCACGCCATATCCCAACAAATACGCAACGAAAGTCGTCGCGGCGAGCGCGGCGATCAAACCGCGCCAGGTCTTGGCCGCGCCCAAGAGCGGGCGGCCATCGCCGAGCCGGACTCCGGCATCGATGGGCTTCGCATTGCCAGCACCGATCCACACGCCGATCAGCATCGGCGCGCCATGCGCGGTCAGCAGCAAGGCAAGCCCATTAACAACGGCAACCAGACTCAAATCAGTCGCCACGAGATGTCATCGTCGGTTTCGTTGGCCGGCAGAGTCATCTGAGCCACACCGACACATGCTGCCAATACACGCCCAACATAAAACATCCTCCCATCAGACCCCATTTGCACAACCAAAAATCCATCAACGGCCGGTGATAGTGGCGCATGACGGCTTCCACCTTATTTTTCACTTGATCGTGCATATGATATTTTCTTTGCATGATAGTTCTCCTCGGGTTAAATTACTTTAAAAGAACGGTAGCTCCGCATCTGGCCGACGACGACGCCCTGAATGGCAACCTGCTCCGGCCGGTAGGCCTGCGCCTGCATGCCGGCATTGGCCGGCACCAACAGCACACTGTCCTGGGTTTGTTGAATGTATTTCAGTGTCGCTTCCGACTGGTCGATCAGGGCGACCACGATCTCGCCGTTGCTGGCGTAACTGCGCTGCTCGATCACGACCCAGTCGCCGTCGAAGATGCCGGCCTCGATCATCGAATCGCCCTTGATCTGCAACACATAGCACGGCTTGTCGGTTTGCAGCGCCTCGGGCACCGTCATGTACTGGATACTTTCGACCGCTTCGAGCGGCCGGCCGGCGGCGATCCGCCCGACCAGCGGCAGGCTGTGTTGATGGCAAGAGCGCGAAAGGCGTTGTGCCAAATCCGTCAGCCTGACGCCACCTTGTTTGTTGCTTTGGAATGGCTCTACCAGCCCCGCATCGATCAAGGCCGTGACATGCTTATAAAGCGATCCACGCGAGGCCATACCCAGCGCGACGCACAATTCATCCAGTGTCGGCGGATACGCAAAGTTTGTGTGGTTTTCACACAAAAAATCAAAAATTTCCCGTTGTCGCCGGGTTAAGTCATTCACTCGTCAGCCCCTCAAAATCGAAAGTGGCTAAAGAGTATCAAAGACCCGAGACAAAGAGAACAAAAAGAGAACACGAATCGTAAAAATTTTAATCATTCAATATATATCAGCCGGTTATAAAGACAATCTCATGGAACGCGACGGCGCTTTTTGCGGTTTCCCAGAATTTTCATACCGCCGCCTAAATTTCTATCCGGTGGGAAGTGAGAAAAAACGTCCCGAAACCGTCTCTATAGAGGCGCGGCTTGCACAAGCTCAGCAGCCGTCTCACACGCTTGCTCAAAAGTCTCATTTTTAGAATAAAGACTACCCTTAGCTATTAACTCAGCCTGATACAAAAGGATGTGTGAACATGACCCAGCCAATTTCTGCCCCCAGCCTTCCGCTCTCGGTATTTCGCTTTCATTTTACGGTCGAAAGGCCGATCCAATTGCCGCCCTACCCCGGCTCCGCCTGGCGCGGCGCCTTCGGCACTGCGCTCAAAAAAACCGTCTGCGTCGTCAGAAACACGCCCTGCGGCGATTGCCTGCTGAACCAGTCCTGCGCCTATGCCTATCTGTTTGAAACGCCGCCGCCCGGCGACGCACTAAAAATGCGCAAATACACCGCGACCCCGCATCCTTTCGTGCTGCAATTACCGAAGCTTGCGCGCGACGCCTCCAACTATGCGCTCCAAACGGTGGTCTTCGGGCGTGGGCAGCGTTTTTTTCCTTATCTCGTACATGCTTTGAAAACCGCCGGCGAACAAGGCCTGGGCGCCAAACGCCAAGCCTTTGTGCTCGACCGTATCGACCAATTGCGTGCAAGCGAGCCGCCGGCGCTGATCTACCAACACGGCAAACTCGAACCACTCGCCGCGCCCGCGCCGCCCGACATTCCCGACATGCCGCCCCGAATACGGCTGATTATCGCTACCCCGATGCGAATCAAACAGGACGGCAAAAATCTGAATGCCGCGCATTTCAGTTTTGCCGCCTTTTTCGGCAGCCTGCTTCGGCGGATTTCGATGCTGACCTATTTTCATACCGACACGCCGCTCGAAACCGATTTTGCCGCGTTGATGCATAAAGCCAGACAAATTGAATTTACCGGTAAAGATCTGAGCTGGTACGACTGGACCCGCTATTCCTCGCGCCAGCAAACCGAAATGCAATTGGGCGGCGTGATCGGCACCTTGGAACTCGACCTGGCCGGTCTGGAAGGTTTGTGGCCCTATCTCTGGCTCGGCCAATGGACGCACGCCGGCAAGGCGACCAGCATGGGCATGGGCCGCTACCGTATCGGCGGCGCAGGCCAGCATTCTTGCGCCGGGAATGGATGCAGCGCCAAGCCGTGAGCGAAACGCGCATGGCAGCGCCGCCGGCAGGCCTTGCCTCTTCTGGCGGACTATTGAAGCCTCCGCTCGCCGCGCCAGTCTCGCCGACTTGCCTCAACCTGGGGCGCAGCGGAAAGCCCATACACCAGAGACTATCTGCATGAATATCAGTATATTAGAATCGAAACACGCGCCGCGGATCGAACCGGACAAGCATGTCGCGATGGCTTGCGCAAAGCGTTTTTCCTGCGATGAGCCGCACGGATCATGCAAAAACTGAAGCAAACTTTGACAGTCTCGGCGCCTGCTTATCTAATAACGGCCATGGGCAGGCGCCCGTACACGCGTTATCGCAGCAATCCGAGCGATGAACAGACTCATTTGATCCCAGGAAACCTAAAGCATGGCGATTAATCCCTTGCTGGAACAATCCAGCCGTGTCGCATTGGCGGCATTTTTGCGTGATCTCGGCAAATTTGCCGAACGGGCCAAACTTACGGGCGGGCCGGAATCCTCGAATGCGAACACTCACCTGTATTGCCCGCATCGTACTGACACCGCTTTGGCGATGGATCTGATCGAGGACTTTTTACCGGATTCGGCAGGCGCGGATTTTGCCCCGTTCGGCTCATGGAAAACCAAGGACGCCGATGATTCGTTCATCGATGTGACCGCGATGCGCCCTAAGCCGGAAACCTTTCTACAAGGGGTGATGGCGACCGCCGACCGCTTGGCCTCGGGCTTCGACCGGGAAGAATTCGAGCGCGACAACGCAGAGGACGAAGGTAGCGAAACCGGTATAAACCACTACACGGCCCGGCAAGTGCCTCTGTTCGAGCAAATACGACTGCATCGCAACGCCCCACAAACCCATGCATACCGTTACCCGCTCAAACCGTTATCGCCAAACAGCATTTTTCCGGTCCAGGCGGCGGGATACGAAAGCAACGACAACGCGGCCGCGCAGCAAGAATACCACGCCCTGTGGCAGGGCTTCACCGCGGCGCTCGGGCAGATGCCGAAAGCGCACCGCGCCAACTGGCCTTTATGGCTCGATCATTTCGAAACGCTCTGGTGTGTTTATGCGCAAGCGATCCCTGCCGCGACCGCCCTCCATGTGCGTCCCGAGGTGTCGCTGTACGACCATTCCCGCGTCACCGCGGCGCTGGCGACGGCGTTGTGGCGCTATCATCATGAACGCGGCGATGCCGGCGAGAGCGCCGCCGAGTCGCTGCAAGACCCGCAAAAAAGCGGGGACAAAAACAAACTCCTGCTGATACAGGGCGATTTTTTCGGCATTCAGGACTTCATCTTCGCCAGCGGCGGCGAGACCGGCAAACGCGCGGCCACGCTGCCACGCGGACGCGCGTTTTATGTCTCGCTGCTGACCGAGTGCGCGGCGCTGAAAGTGCTCGATACGCTGGATTTGCCCCCCACCAGCCAGGTGATCAACGCGGCCGGCAAATTCATGATCGTCGCGCACAACTCGCCGGCGACGCGGGAAACCCTGCACCAGGCGCAAAGCGAACTCGACGCCTGGTTTTTAGAGCACGGCTTCGGGCAAGCCGGCGTCGGCCTCGCCTGGACCGAAGCCAGCGGCACTGATTTCCGCCGCGGCAAAGACGGTGAAGACAGCCCTTACCGGCAACTGATCGCCAAGTTATGCGCGCAACTGGATGTGATCAAAAACCGGCGTTTCGATCTCTGCGCCAAATCCGCCGAGGCTATCGTCTTCGACGGTTTTCTCGACCGTTTCGACAATACCAAGGGTGTCTGCAAGATCGACGGCCGTTCGCCGGCGACCGAACCCTGCGCCGAGGAGTTCGTCTGTCAGCTCGCCAAAGACCAGCTGGACATCGGCGCCTGGCTGGTCAACCCGAACAAGCAACGCATCCTGATTAGCCGCGAATCCTTGACGCTCGGCAGCGAAATAAAAATTCCAATCTTCGGTTATCACATCGCCTTTGCCGACCCTGAAGACAAGCAAGGAAAATTCGGCGAACAGGCCAAAAACGGCAATTTGCTCAGAGCCTGGGACTTTTCCTTGCCCGCTTCGGACGACCAGGCGCTATGGAACGGCTATGCCAGACGCAACATCAACGCCTACGTGCCGATCGCCTCGGTTGCCGACAAACGGCGAGAAAGCGGTGAGAAATACATCGGCATCGAAGAAAAACTGGAAGTCGGCGCCGCCAAAACATTGCATCACCTTGCCTGCGGCGACCGGAAACCCGATCCCGAAAGACAGGACAAATGGCTAGGCATCAGCGCCTTGTCCACCTTGAAAGGCGATGTCGACAATCTCGGCCTGATCTTCGAAAAAGGCCTCGGCAACGCCATCAGCTTCAGTAAAACCGCCGCGCTGTCCCGGCAAATGCACGCATTTTTCACCGTCTACCTGCCCTGGCTCTGTCATTCAGAGTTTGAAGACAGCTACACCGTATTCGCCGGCGGCGACGACTTTTTCCTGATCGGCCCCTGGCTGTCGCAAATCAAACTGGCGAGCAAACTGCGGCAGGCTTTCCAACGCTATGTCGCCCACAATCCGGAAGTACACTTCTGCGCGGGCATCAGCACGACCCCACCCGGACTGCCGATCACGCAACTGGGCGACCTGGCCGAAGACGCGCTGGAACAGGCCAAGACGCATAATCCCGATAATCTCGAAACCACGCCCAAAAATGCAGTCAGTTGTTTTAACCGACAGATGTCCTGGCAGAAATTTGCGGAATTGACCGAACAACGCCTGAGTCGCTTGCAGGATTTATGCAAAGACAACAACTTAAGCACGGGCTATGTCCATGGCTTGCTGAACCTGATCGAGATGGCGGAAAAGGTCGATCAAAACCCTGAAAACGCCCTCTGGCGCAGTTACTTCGCCTATCGCACCGCCAGGCTGCTGGAACGCAAACCACTGAATAAAGACCAGCGCAAGCGGAGACAGGCTGAACTGGCGGAAGAAATAGCCCATGCGGGCATTATTCGGCATGGCGGCAACTATCGCGTCACCCTGTATTGTCATTTGTACCAACAGCATATGATTTGTCATTGACATCGTCCAAGGAGTCATCCATGCCCATCACCCTGAAACCGATCGATCCCGAATTGTTCAACAGCATCGCCCAACAGCAAGCACAAGCCATTGCCGGCGGCGGCGATCGGGTCAACAAACCGACGCAGTTGCGCAAGTTTTACGAGGAAGTGATCATGTGGGAACAAAAAGCCTCGCTGCATCCTGACAAATTCGGCGAATACCTGCCTTTCATCCGCATGCTGAACGCCAAGGTCGCCTATGCGAAAGGCCGCAACCTGGTCGATGACCAGTTTGTCACGATGATCAGCGAATGCCTGAAACAGGTAGAGTCGGCCGAAACCCTGCGCACCTTCAAACTGTTCATGGAAGCCTTCATGGGCTTTTACAAACAAGAACGCCCGAATTGATTGGAGACTCTACCATGCAACTGACCCAGATACAGAAGTTGACCGGCCAAATCGAACTGCTCAGCGGTTTACATATCGGCAGCGGCAACACCGAAATCCAGATCGGAGGCACCGACAACCCGGCGATCAAAAACCCGATCACCCAGGAACCCTATATCCCCGGCTCCAGCATCAAAGGCAAGATGCGCAGCCTGTTGGAGTGGCACTTGGGCGTGGTCGAGCAAACGCAAGGCGCCCCGTTAAGCTGCAAACACTTGAAAGATATACACGGCGAAGACGTCAAGTCCAAGGCCAAGGACATTCTGAAACTGTTCGGCGGCGCGCCTGACAGCAGCATGGGCGAGGACTTGATCAAGGAAATCGGCCCCAGCCGCCTGTCATTCTGGGATTGCTCGCTGACGCGGTCATGGGTCGAGACGATGAACGCCAAAAACCTGCTGCTCACCGAAACCAAGATGGAAAACAGCATCGACCGGATCAGGGGCACCGCCGAAAACCCGCGCAATACCGAGCGGGTGCCGGCCACCGCCCAATTCGATTTCAACCTGACGCTCCGCGTGCATGACAACGAAGACCTGACCGGCACCATCCTGTTGGGCCTGAAACTGTTGGAACTGACAGGGCTTGGCGGCTCCGGTTCGCGCGGCTACGGCAAGATCGCCTTCCGTAACCTGAAACTCGGCGATCGGGACCTGCAAAGCCGGCTTGAACAACTGGCTTTACCCAAGGCCGCCTGATGCAAAGCTATCGCGCGACCTTGACGCCTTTGTCCGCATTCGCCACGCCGCTCAAAGGCGACACCTTGTTTGGACATCTGTGTTGGGCGATTCGCAACCGTTTCGGCGAGGCCCGCCTGACCGAATTGCTCAAAGGCTATACCCAAAATGCGCCTTTCGCGGTGATCGCCGACGCATTTCCCGAAGGCTACTGGCCGTTGCCGAAGCTGCCGGGCGGCTATTATCAACTGCCGGAAAGTGCCGATCGCAAGGCCGTCAAAAAGTGCGCCTGGCTGCCGGAAGCGGCTTTCGCGAACGCGCTCGGCGATTGGCTGCACTGCGCCGTCAACCCTGGATGTCTCGGCGCAAAACGCCCGCAGCCCCATAATCAGATCAACCGCCAAACCAATTCGACCGGCGGGAACGGCTTTGCCGCCTACAGCATCGAACAGGAATGGTTCATGCCGGGGTTGCGCTGGTCCTTATACCTGCTGCTCGACAGCGACCGTTTACCGCCCGAAGCCTGCCGGCAATGCTTGGCGGACATCGGCAATGTCGGCTTTGGCCGCGACGCCAGCAGCGGCCTCGGAAAATTTGCGGTCGCAGCTTTTCAAGCGCGGGAGTTGCCGGCGCAAATCGGCGCCAACGCCTGTCTGACGCTCGCGCCTTGCGCGCCGCAAGGGCTGGGATATGACGGGCAACGTAGTTTTTATCATCCGTTTACCCGCTTCGGCCGGCATGGCGACATTGCCGCGCAGCAGCAAGGCAAACCGTTTAAAAACCCGCTGCTGCTCGCGCAAACGGCCGCCGTATTCGGCGTCGAGCCGCCGGCAAAAGGCTATATCGGCCAGGGCGTCGGCGGCAACGGCCGGCTCTCCCGGACCCTGCCGGCCACCGTGCATCAAGGCTACGCACCGGTATTGCCGGTCTTGCTTGATTTTAATCGGGAGCATTGGTGAATTTTTTAAAACACTACACGCTGAAATACACCCCGCTGTCTCCGATTCACATCGGCGCCGACGAAAGCTACGAGCCCGGTAATTACGTGATCGACGACGAAGCCGGCGCGCTCTATCACTTCGACAGCCAGGCCGCGATGGCCGCTTTCAGCGAAAACGACAAACAGCAATTACTCGAGATCGTCAACGGCATTCCGGACGACATCCTGCTGACCAAGGTACAGGCGTTCTTTGACCTTCACCGCGACCCACTGATCGCCTGCGCGCGGGCGCCCATTCCGACTGCCGGCGGCATTCGCGCGCTCTACCAGAAACGCATCGGCAAAACCGCGCAGCACGAAAGCCGGGGCCGCCGCGTGATCAATAAACTCGAAATCGAACGCACGTTTTATAATCCGGTCGACAGCCTGCCCATACTGCCCGGCAGCAGCATCAAAGGCGCGATTCGCACCGCGCTGCTGGACCGGCTGAATCACAACCAGGCGCTCTCCGGCCGCCATGAACGCAACCCACAACTCCAGGAGCGCCTCTTAAACGGAAAATTCCATACCGACCCCTTGCGTTTGTTATCGCTCAGCGACGCCCATTGCGAAGTTAAACGCGGCAAACCGGTTTGCCAGGTGCAATTCGCGGTCAACCGCAAGCGCAAAGCGGTCATCAAAAATGGTCAACTCGTGCCCTCGCAAGCCGACTCGAAAAATCTCTATCAACTGCTCGAATGCGTCACACCCGGCCGCTATCGAGGCTTTACCGGCAGTTTGACCCTGCACGACACCCGCGCGGTCAGCCACGATGACCGGAAACTGCCCAGGCCTCGCCTACAGTGGTCGATCAAAGACATCAGCGATGCCTGCAATGCGTTTTACCTGGACTTATTCCAAACAGAAACGGCGGCGATGCACGCGCGCGATTACCTGCAAACCGAGTGGATGGAACGCATCGAACGAGCGCTGACGAACGGCTTGAGCAAGCGGCTGCATGACCGTGAAGCCTTCCTGTTACGCGTCGGCCGCCATTCAGGCGCCGAAGCGCTGACCCTGAACGGCGTACGCAACATCAAAATCCTGCAGGGCCGCGGCGAAAAACCGAAATGGGAAAAACAGCCGAAGACCTGGTGGCTGGCCGCCGATGAAAGCCACAGCAAGAACGCCTTGCTGCCTTTCGGCTGGGTCTTGGTCGAAATCGATCCCGTAACGCCCAACCGCGACCTTCAGCAATGGCTGGAGTCTGGCGACGATCATTTACAAGCCTGGATGGATCAGCAACTCGACAAACAAAATCAACTCAAACAGCAGACCGCAACGCGCCGGCGCCTGGAACAGGAAAAAATCCTGGCCGAACGACACCTCGCCGCAGCACAGAAACAACAGCAAGCACGGCTGGCCGCCTTGACACCCGAACAACGGCAAATCGAAGCCCTAAAGCAGAATCTGCAACAAGCGCAAAACGCCAACACCCGTGAACAAATCGGCGGCCCGCTTTACAGCGCCTTGCGCGAGCTGATCGGCGGCGCGGCCGATTGGCCTGACGAAGACAAAGCCGAACTGCTCGGCATCGGCAAAGACATCCTGAAATTCATCGGCGCCGAAGGCAACAAAAAAGCCAAGGAACTGTTGAAAACCTTGCAATAACCCCAGTTTAACAGCGTTACCGCGTTCTGCCTGGGCTGCAGCCCGGGACGCTCTGTAACCTAAGTGTCCACCTCCCCCTTTGAAAAAGGGGATAGAAGGGGGATTTATTTAAAAAATCTCCCCTCGCCCCTCTTTTTCAAAGAGGGGAACTGAACGCGATGCTTTTTGCACCTCAGGTCATCCGTTTTGTGTATTTTTCACGTTGTCGCCGATTCGGTTCGTTGATAAAGTTTCGTCGCCGCTGAGTAGAGCATGATCCGCATGGGAGCACGGCAATCGGTTTTAGCGGGGTCGGCTTGGATCTGACCCAACAAGCCGGTCTCGGGGACATGCGGCCTGATGGCGGCTTTGGAAATTCCATTTTGATCACGCTTCGGTTGATGGAATCCAGGGAAAGACTTCATCGCGTTCCTTTGCTCCGAAAAGAAGCCGAGTCATTGGCGGCCTGTCCACAATCGGCATCAGGCTCTCGCAAATCGCCATTGCATTCACCATTTATTACGCGTAGGATAAACCTTGAGCCTAGATAAATATAATTAAGTGCCTGAACCTTATTGATTTCATTGGCATGCTTGCGATCGAGCCGGCTGTCACGAGTGCAATGCGGCCGGGCAGAAAACTTCAGGCTCCCGCGATGCGCGCGTGCGATGGAATGACGGGACGCCGATAAATGAGGGACGCGCTTCGCGATCATTTTCAAAAATTCCACTTGGAGAGTTATCATGCCCAAACAGCCCAACACGCCCGGCCGGGATCTTCCCGGAAGAAGAAGAGGACAGAGCGACGACATTCCGAAATGTCCTTTCGAACATATTGCCGATCCCGATCTGGAAAACAAGCAGATTGACGAGATTGCGGACCTGCTGCTCAAATTGCTCGAAAAGCGTTATCCGTTCCCCGAAGACCAGCGCAAATTCCTCAGCGAGCATTATCCGGAAGCGATCAAGATACTCAGAGGCGTGCACCCGAAGTCGCATGGCTGCGTGGAGGCGATCTTTGAAATTGATAATAACTTGCCCCCGGACTATCAGGTCGGCCTGTTCGACAAACCCGGCAAACAATACCGGTCGGTGATCCGTTTCTCGAACGCGGCGTCTTTGCTCGGGCCGGATATCGACAATGCCGGCAAGCACGGCAGCCGCGGCATGGCGATCAAGGTGTTCAATGCTGGCGGCAAAGTGTTGAGCGACGACAATGGCAAGAATAATCAAGATTTTTTGATGATCAACCAGCCGAGTTTCGCGTTTGCGAATACCGAAGATTATTTGCGGCTGCACAAGATTCTTGACACCCAAGGCGACAAGGCGGACGGTTTTTTCGCGCCGCTCAGGCTACAGGCGCCGAATATCAGCGATGCCGAAAAACAAGCGATTTTGAAATACATCGCGGACGAGAAGATCGAAGCGGACGACCTCCAGCGTATCCTGGCGTCATTCAAGATCGTGCAGTTGCTCCAGGCCACGCCGGTCGCGAATCCGTTGGGCATCCCTTATTTCAGCGCCGCGCCTTTCCTGTTCGGACCGGACCGGGTGATGAAGTTTTCCGCGCGGCCGCGCGTCGAGATACCGCCGACCAAGGTTCCACAACCGCCCGCCGACAACTATCTGCGCAGTTCGTTGACCGAAACGTTGAAAGGCGCGGAGCCGATCATTTTCGATTTTCTCGTACAGGTTCGCAAGGAAGTGCAGGAAGTCGAGATTGAGAACGCAACAACGGTCTGGGACGAAAAAACCTATCCTTTCGTGAAGGTCGCGACGATTACGATTCCTTCGCCACAAGACGTCGACAGCACGAAGACGATCTCCGAATGCGAGCTGATGGCGTTTACGCCGTGGCATGCCCTACCCGAACACCAGCCGATTGGCAGCATCAACCGCCTGCGAAAAGAGATTTATGAAACGTCGGCGGATCATCGCCTCGGCAAGTAGTTCATGTAGGGCCTATTGACCCTAACCCTCTCCTTTATACCCTTGGGTGCTAAGGGAGAGGGGGACATCCAGAAGCCTTACAGGATTTTCAAATATTCCAATAACGCCGCTTTTTCCGCTTTCGACAGCTTGGTGCCGAATTCGTGGCCACAGCGGCTGTTGCCGGATTTGATGTTGGCGCCCTCGCAATCGGTCGTCTTCAAGACATAATCGAATTTGCTCTGCTCGACCGCGAGCCCGACCTTCTCAGGATCGTAGGCCGGACCGACTTTAAACTCGGCGGGCCGGTTTTGCGCCGGCTCCAGCAGCGCCGCCAACGTCGGTACCGAACCGTTGTGCAGATAAGGCGCGGTCGCCCAGATGCCCTGCAGGACACGGGATTCATACGCAATCATCGGATTCGGATCGGTGAACTTGTCCTTGCATTGGTAAGCGCCGGTCGGCGTCTTGCCACCCGCCGGCATTTGATGGTAGGCACCTCGCAATACCTCGAGTTCCGGCGTCAACATCGCTGACTGAGTTACCTTTTCGAGCAACGCCAGCTTGGTTTTCGCCTTGATTTCCAAGTCCAGAATTTTCGGCGATCCCGCATATTGCAACAATGTGCCCATGCCGGCGAGCGTCAGCACCTTGACCGCGCTTTCGTTCTTGGCCTGCAACGGTTGTTCGAGGAGCGGGATTTTGGCTCCGGCCAGCACGCCGGTATCGACCTTCAGCGCGAACAACTCGAATTCCTTCGCATCGGTGCCGACCTGGCACAGCGGCGTCGCCCAGGTTTTACTCAAGGTGCGCGGAATACCGTCGCGGATGCCGTGGCAGGCAATGCAGCCACCGTTTTCGGTCTTGGTCGGGCTTTCATAGATCGCTTTGCCCTGCGCGGCCAATGGGGTATTGACCGCCCATTTTCCCTGTTTCCAGGGCCATGCCGGCGGACCGATTTTTTTGACCAGATTCTCGACCGCCTTCAAGCCCTCAAAGTTGGCCGAATTGTTCTCCAGATAATCAACGCCGAGCAGTCGCCAAGGCGCTTTTTTCGGATAGAATTCGGCAAACACGCCCAGCACTTCGCCGTAATTACGCGACAATCCCAACAGATCGTTGCCATTATCCGCAAAGCCCGGCCATTGGGTCTTGTCCTGAATCGGCGCATTCCAGACGAACGGGTAGCGCACCGGGGTATCGGCCCGGTGAATGTTAGATTTGATGATATGATCCGGCGATGTGCCGATGTCCAGGCCAGTCACCCGGTTCAGGATCATCGCGACCGCATCGAGACGCGCCGGCCCCCAGGGCTTGTCCTTCGGCAACGCGATGCTCATGATCGTATGATACGGCAAGTACCAAGTTTCGACTTCTTTTCGCAACCGCGTTTTATTCTCTGCCGAGGGCGTACCGCCCAGAACCGCGGCCGCGAACGCATCGAAGGACGCCGTGTCGCTCAAGGTGTGGCCGACCGCGCTATCCAAGTCGGCCGCAAAGGACTGGAAGTCAGAGATTGCGGGCCCGCCGTCGATCCGGTAGGCCTTGCCGTCCACCTCGATTTGCCGGGTGTGACAGGCGGAACAGGTCATGCCGACCGCATTGCCGTTGGTCGTAAAGCCGACCGGCAAGCCTGGGGTCTTGCTGTCCGGATTCGGCAGATAACCGTAACGGGACAGACTGTCGTCCCCGAACGGCTTGCCGTTCGTCTGTTTCAGCGCCAGGAACCATTGCAGGGGCATCAGCCGGGAACCCTGATCCTGGGAATAATATTGCAGACGCGCGGCCTGGGTCCATTGTTTGCCCTGTTCCGCGTAGATCGGCGCGGCGGCCTCTGCCGGCCTAAGGCCGGGCAACAGGCAAGCCGCGCTCGTTAACAGGATGGAAAGGTGTTTTAATCTGAATAGCCGGTGTCGCATCGTCATGGCAATGTCCCCATTATGGATCAGTGTTTTTGTTATTGTTGTGGCGGACGGGAAGAAGGCCCAAAGCCCTTTCCCCAAGAAGCTCTCCCGATTCAAGCCGGTCCGTTGACGAAAACACGCGGCATCATGCCTCGGCTCAAGTGGTGAGTTGAAACTTCTCTCTAGTTGATAACATAATGGCAATTAAAACTCAAGCTCGCCTCAAAGGTTTCATTTTTTCCTGTCATCCGCGGTCATCAACCGCGCCGCCAGCGCGTGATCCGAAAACGTCTCCAGCGCAGGACCGGCCTGACGGCAAACGCCGCCCTGCGCCGCGTAATCGTTGCTGAAATCGTGGATGAAATCCATCACGGTGTGATCGATCAGGTAGCCGTTAGAAAAATCGAAGATGATCGTTTTACCTTTTTCCAAATCTTCCAGCGCATGCTTTAACGGCAAGTAGTTCGAGAACAGCGCCGAACCCAACAGTTTGACGACGATCATATCGGAGCGGGTTTGTTCGATCGTAAAATGGATCTTGAACATATTTTCGAGCCAAACCCCGCGCGCGATATGGATGCCCAGCTTGACCACGATGCCGAGCAGCACGCCGATCAGCAAATCGGTCGCCAACACGCCGATCACCGTAATCACGAACAACGCCAATTGTTCCGCGCCGATCGCCCAGACCTGGCTGAAGGTACGCGGCGACGCCAGCTTGAAACCGGTATAAACCAGCAGCGCCGCCAACGAGGCCAGCGGAATGTTATGGATCAGATGCGGGAACAGCGCGACGAACGCGAGCAAAATCAGTCCGTGAAAGAAATTGGCCCAGCCGGTTTTGGCGCCGTACTGGATATTGGACGAACTTCGCACGATCTCGGCGATCATCGGCAAACCGCCGATGAAACCGGCGACCGTGTTGCCCAAACCGACCGCGGCCAGATCCCGGTCGAGATCAGATTTGCGCTTATACGGATCGAGCTTGTCCACCGCATTCGCGACCAGCAAGGTTTCGAGACTGCCGACCAGACAGATGCTGATTACCGCGCCCCAGAACTCCAGGGTCAGCGCCTTCGAATAATCGGCAAGCTGGAAAAAGGACGACCATTCGTCCGGAATATCGACCAGAAACTTCGGCGCAATCGCATGCGCATGGCCGGCTTGCAGCTCTGCGTCCGATAGGAAAGGATGCCAATGTTCATGCTGCACGCCGAATATCTGCCCGAGCCCCATACCGGTCAACAGCACGACCAACGGTGCAGGAACTGCCTTCAATTTCGGATGCTTGAGCCGGGGCCAGAAAATTAAAATCGCCAGACCACTGAAGCCGATGAAAGCGATCACCGGATCGGGATTCATCAAACTATGGGGAATCTGCGCGATCGTCGAGAAGATGCCGCCGGGTTCCGGGCTCGCTCCCAGCATCACATGGCTCTGTTTCGCGATGATGATGATGCCGAGGCCCGCCAGCATACCGTGCACGACCGCGGGCGGAAAAAACGCGCTGTACTGGCCGGCCTTGTACACGCCCATCAGCACCTGCAAGGCGCCAGCCAGCATGATCGCGGCCAGGGTATAGCGATAGCCGGCCACAACATCGCCGTCGCCGAGCGATTGCGCCGCGCCGAGGATTACGACGATCAGCCCCGCCGCCGGACCATTGATCGTCACATGAGAACCGTTTACCCGCGAAACCAGGAGGCCGCCGACGATCGCGGTGATGATGCCCGCCGACGGCGGAAAACCGGAGGCGACGGCGATGCCGAGGCACAGCGGCAACGCGATCAAAAACACGAAAAAACCGGCGAGCAGGTCGCTGCGCCAGTTTGTCTTCAGGGCGTCCAGGCCGGATCGGGGCGGCATTCCAGATTGCATAGTCATCGATAAACCTCGTTGCGTCACAAGAAGAAGCCTCGCCTTGTCTTATCTGGCGAGGAAAAAAGAAGCCATGCGCGAATTCTACCACTTCTCATGTAATGAAATGCGAATGTGGCTTGTCCGGGATGCTGATGTCAGCAAAAAAATAAATTTTATGGAACTCATTTGACACTTCACAAGTCCCCACTCTCAGTGGATAATAACCCGAGGAACGCCGTTGCTTATTTTTTCAGAATTGCTCTGAATCAGAGGCCTACTCATCGGCGCGCCAATAGAATTTATCGACTAGTTTTATGGAACAGACCTTACCAAGAAGGGATTAAGACCGCTACGATGAGATAAACAGTAGTAAATATTACTTTCCAAGCATCGACCTTATTAAGAAGGGATTAGCAAAAAGGCCCGCGTCGCGGGCCTTTTTTATGCGTTACGGGGACTATTTTATTTTCATTCACTCAGAGGGTGTAGACAAAATCAATTAAAATACCAGCTTACCAAGACTATAACATAAGGTGAGCGATGAAACGAAAAGGCCGACCGGAAAAAATCAAGGCTTCAG
>Ga0207968_100054_pt1 | contig 49667 bp, 40 predicted proteins | sample LakWasMet21_HOW5_2_FD_183867 | JGI IMG/M metagenome (GOLD analysis project Ga0207968, IMG submission 183867) | Freshwater sediment methanotrophic microbial communities from Lake Washington under simulated oxygen tension - Sediment Metagenome... | ecosystem: Environmental > Aquatic > Freshwater >...
TTACAGGTTCGATTCCTGTCGGGCAGGCCATGTATTAAAAAGTCTCTATGGTGGCTGTAGCTCAGTTGGTAGAGTCCAGGATTGTGATTCCTGTTGTCGTGGGTTCGAGCCCCATCAGCCACCCCATTTTCTTATTACTGTTTAAAATTATGCACTTAGCTGTGTATCTATTTTATAAACGGTAGCACCAAGGGTAGCACTTCCAAGTCATTACTTGGAGAAAGTGATGCCCACACCCTCAAGAACTTACCAAAAATCCTCAGGCATGTATTACATACGCCTGCTGGTGCCAAAAAACCTGATTCCTTATACTCAGCATCCAAAAATAATTTATAGTCTTAAAACCAAGGATAGAAGCGTTGCTTACATTCTGGCATTAAAGATCAATCTTGCATTTGAGGAATGGCTAAAAAGTATGGCGATAGGCGATGACAAAAGATTTCCTGCACTTAAAGTTCAGCATGAGGGTACTTCATATGACTTTAATCTTGATAGCCCAGCAGAAAAGGCGGCCTATGATGATTTAGTCGACCGTATAGGCATGAAAGTATCAAAGCCTATAGTAGCCCCTCCAAAATTGTATTCGTTGGATGATGGCTTTAAAAGCTGGAAGAGTGCGACCTATAAAGTTTATTCTGAAGCTACACGCGATGCTTACTACTCAAGAGTGACTAAATTTATCGATTATGCGCGTTCAAAGAAAATAACAGATGCACAGGCTGTGCAAAAAACATTCGCCACTGATTATAGAGATCATATCAATACTAAAGAAGCCAGCCCACTTACAGTAGATAATCACACCAAATCTATTAAGCAGTTTTTTGACTACTTAATTCAAATAGAACAATATAAATTTAAAAATCCATTTGCCAATCTTCATTTAGTAAAAAAATCACAGCTAAAGTCTGTCACAGATAGCTATGTGCGTTTTAGACCAGAAGAGATTGGCAGATTGTTTGAAGTGGAATGCTATTTCAAGCGTTTTAGAAAACCAGATTTATTCTACTCCCCCCTAATAGCATTAACGATGGGCTTAAGGTTGGAAGAGGCTGCACAGCTTCGTGTGACCGATATCTATGATAGTGGTGGTACCTGGGTTATTGATATTAATGAGTATGGAGATGACAAAGAGCTAAAAACTGAGTCATCAAAGCGCGTTTTACCCATTCCTAGATTTATTCTTAAAACTAACTTTCTGGATTATCACGCGTATGTTTTGAAAACTTATGGTGAGGACTCCCATTTATATCCGTATCTCATAAAAACAAAAAATGGATACGGTAAAACTTTAGGTTATAACTTCACAAAGCATAAGCAAGAGTTGATCAAAGTGGATGAGGCGCTGAAAACGTTTCACAGCTTAAGAAAAACCCTCAGCGCTAAAATGGATGACGCAAAATACCCCTCAAATTTGCGCAAGTCTATTCTTGGGCATCATATTGATTTCGATATCACTGATGAGACTTATGGAAGTGAAGAAGAGGGAGCCAAAAGTAAGGAGCATCTTTCATTAAGTTATATGCTGACACACCTTAATCAAATTGAGCATGGTGTGGATTTTGGTGAGTTTCATTTTGATTTTGAGTCAGACAACTTTATGTATGAGTTGGTCAGAAGTATGAAAAGAAAAGAAGCCAAGAAGGCATACAACGCAGATCAGAAGGCTGCTAGCCAGCAGCAGTAGTCTATGGTTTTAAGCGAAGATAGAGTTTTTGTATGGTTTCTAAGATCATATTTCTGTCTTCGCTATTTAGCTCTGCCAGCATGTTTTTAATTTGCTCAGCTTGTTCATCAGGTCTATCGCTAGACTCAATCAAAAGTTCTTGAATACCACAGCTGAATATCTCGGCTAAATCAGCCAGCCTAATCACGGTCGGTATCGTTACCCCACGCTCCATTCTAGAAACGGCCTCATAGCCTACTCCAAGCTTTTCAGCGACCTGATCCTGAGTAAACCCAGCAGCAAGCCTACGTTTGGCTATGCACTGACCTATCTGCTCAGCTAAATATTTTTTAGATTTTGTCATCATAATTAACTCAACCTATATAGTTGACTATCAACCTGTTGACATGAAGTGCTTATTACGTTGAAATACAACCTTTAAGGTTGAATAAGGGGTGTATGTGAGAAAAATATGTGTATTGACTATGTTGTTTCTATTGTCTGCCTGTGGTTCAAAGTTAAATGGTGAGTATGCAGATAAGACAGGCGCAGTAAGTTATACGTTTAAATCTGGCGATAAAGTTTTGATGAGTGCGATCGGCATTGAAACTGAAGGCAGGTACGAAGTAGATGGAAATAAGGTTAAGGTAGAAAACAATGGGCAGAATATTATCTTTACTATTAATGATGACGGTTCTCTTCAATCACCATTTGGCAAACTAAAAAAGAAGGACTAAGGATAATCAAATGAAAATAACAATTGCAGTTGTTGCCGTTCTTTTTGGTTTATATCTGACAGCATCGTGGCATGAGCCAATGCCTATGTATATTGGATTTGGTGTGGCAGGGTTTATTTGGATAAAGTCATTGAAAGTCTTTGGAGACGGAGTCTCTAACATTCAAAAAGAATGGAATGACCAAGTTGCTGGAAGCGATTATCAACACTTCTATAAAGATACAGGCATTGCATTAAATTCCAAAACCAGCCAAATTTACTTAAGGAGCAAGGAAAAATTCAAAGCATATGCTTTTAATGAAATCCGAGGGTGGAATTACAGTATAAATACTGGTGGACAAATGGTAGGTGGAAATGTTGGTATGGCTGGAATAGGTCATAATATTAGGCAGAATAGGGAAAACAAAGCAAGTTCAGGTTTATTTCTTACGGTGAAGGATATTGATAATCCTGAGTGGCGAGTAGCTTTCCCTTGGAGTGAGACTAATAATAAAAAAACTGAGATAGAGCTTAAAAGATGGATGGAAATATTTCAGCAAAATATCAACGAAAAATAATCAATAAGCCAATAGCTGGCTGGTGGATATTATCCGACCAGCTATTGGTTGGTTGTAAGACTACTAATCTTTGAGAGAGTAATGTTTTGGTTCTGGAAATAAGAATAGCAAGTCACGCTTATTAATTTTAAATAATGGACCTTTCTCAGCTGCACTATTCCCTTTACGTTTAATTAAGTGATCCATAGTAATTACTCCTGCCTGTATTAACGGCAAAAGTTGACTGACTAAAGGTCGCCTTGTATGCGTTACTGAATGCAGATCAAAATGTTCAACACCATCAATCTTTCTACTAGTAGCTTGTATCCAGAAAGTCTCATTATGTTTTTCAAGTAATCTTGAGCGCAAAATATTACCCGGCCATACCGCAACAGTATTGTTGTCTCTGTCTTTTTCGATTAGCAAGTCTGCAGCCTCATCATATTGAAAACTTAATCCCTGACTATTAGTTTTCTGGGTTGATAGTGTGCAGTAGAGCTTAAACTCTTCACCACGAGCATAGCCATATTTCTCTAAAATTTCGGCACTACTTTTTAATGGGCTAATATTCCAGTCAGCAACTTGCGCGAACAAATTGCTTCTAGTTTTCTTACCACGCCCACCTTTTAATTCTATGCCTTTGTAATCTGGTTTTTTACTACTGTTAGCAGGAATTCCCAATGCAAGCTCAATAGCCATTCCAATAGCCGTATCTCCAACAACAGTGCATTTAATAGGAGCTTTGGCTATTTCTTTCAGTTTTAGAAGTAACTCATCCGCAATGCTATTTTTGCTAACTAGGTATTGCGATAAGAAGATTGAAATGTTGGACGTTGAGCTTAAGGACTCAATATCACATTGTGAAAAGTTGAAGAGATAAAGTGCATCTTCAAATATTACTATTGCAATCTGGTCTGCGGGGTTGGCAAAATCACCAAGACCTCTAAACCACATGCGTGGATCACCCTTTTTAGTTTTAGGGCGATAAAGGCTAACTCTAGATGGTGTTGCTGAGTCGGGAAATACAAAAAATGCCTCTTTAATAATTTTGTGATCATCGCCCTGACCTTGCTTATCAAAGTTATGAAAGGCCTCAATTTCAAAGTGGCTTCTTACAGGTCGTGTTGCATCTAGAATTGATTTCTTAAGCCCTGTGACTGTGGGTTCAAAAATTGAGTAGTCAATACCGAGAGATGCAAAATAAGCTTTGTTTTTAGCTAACTTTATCTTGGTTTCTGGGTCTAGATCTGCATCTCGCTCATTAACTGCTAAATCATCAGCAAGTAAAGCAGCTTCATCATCATTAATGAAATTATTGGAAATTGCTGGAACTGGTTGTTTTAAAGCGCGAGCATTTTCATCTGCTTTGAGTATGGCTTTCCAATTTGCAAAACCATACTGTTTCGCGATTTCTTCTAGAGCTGAAGTATGTGAAATTGCTTTTGTTTTGGAAAGTGCTGAGGCTTCTTGTTTGAGGCGACCAACGGACTTAGGTAATGTATTCATTCTTATCCTTAACATTTATCGTGCTGAATTTACTGCCCACTAATAAATTCAAGCACGGATGCTTAGAATAAGAACTGCTACAGAGTTGACCTTAGGGCCTTTACCGCGATGGGCTTGAAGGCTTTCTCTAAGCCCAATGTAAAGTTAACATAATTATTTACAAAAGCAAAGTTCTTGATAATTGGGTTCATAAATAGCGAATGGCCCTGGACTTTTTGTAGCACATGGACTAAAATTGGAACTTATAAATTTAGATTAAAAATCAGAGAAAACTAGTGAAATATATTGAGCTATTTGCAGGGTGTGGTGGCTTATCATTGGGCTTAAAGTCTGTTGGCTATGAACTAGTGATGGCAAATGAGCTTTCGCCAATGGCTGCCGAATCGTATGCATATAATTTCTTTGATGAGAACCTTCAAGAGCAAGCTAGTTTAAAAACTCCTAAGCTTAAAAAGACATACTGGTTAAGCAGCCAATTTCCCAAAAGTAATTTAAGCAGTCGCTTACGTGAAAATCCATATAATTTCCCAGCGCTGGGGAGCGGATATTCAGACATTAATCCAGAAAGTACAAATTTAAAAGGTAGCTTAGTCGTTGGTAGCATAGTCGACCTGAATGTATGGCTGGAGCAACACTCTGCAGTTACTGCAAATCTCAGGGATGGGTTTGATGGTGGCGGAGTGGATCTAGTGTCGGGTGGACCACCTTGCCAGAGTTTTAGTATGGCCGGTTTGCGAAAGCAGGATTGTGCAAAAAATTCACTACCTTGGGAGTTTGCTAAGTTTGCGAAAACAATTAACCCTAAGATAGTTTTGCTAGAAAACGTGACAGGTATTCTTAGACCGTTCAAAGATGAGAATGGTAGAGAGTACTATGCATGGTTTGAATTGGCTAAAGCTTTTGCAGCAATTGGATACGTTCCACTTTGCCTCCATGTAAATGCAAAACTCGCAGGTGTACCACAAAACAGGCCACGCTTTATTTTAATGGGCGTTCGTAAGGACTTTTTTGATCAGTTATCACAGACATTTAATCCGTCAGAAAAGATATTATTTAGCCAGCCTCTTAATTTTTACAATCTTACAAAACACGACCACGATGTTGATTTAAGTTCTCTTAAATATTTTGATGTTTCTAAACAAGATGATTTCAAACTGTTTAAGGATTCTTTTTTAGCACCTCTGGTAGCGCATAGCGAAAGTCTAGTGAGCGTGTTTGATGCAATTGATGATCTGCGATCAAATGGAAATTCGAGTTCTAAATTTGCACAGTCTACTTTTAATGTCTTCCAAAAGACGCTTAATAAGCGTGCAATGAAGAACCATGATTTAAGAAGCAATAATGAGTTAGTTAAAAGAAGATTTCGTATTTATCAAGTTCTACAACAAGTTACTAGAAGTACACAAAAGCAAGTTAGTTCAATTATGAAGGGTGAGTTAGATAGCATTTCAATTGATAGCTGGAAAGAGCTGGCTAACTTTGATTACCTTATTGAATCTGGAAAGCTAATAAAATTCAAGCAGAAGAAAGATTTTGTAGAGTATTTGAAGGGCCATCAAACAAAGAAGCAAACTCAAAAGGCATTAATAGCTAACCAGCCGGCTCCTGCAGCTTTGTCTATTCCGGATGATGCTTGTCATTATGAAGAGTTGAGAACGTTAACAGTCAGAGAAATGGCCAGAATTCAGTCATTCCCAGATAATTTTGAATTTAGATCTAAAGTGACCACTGGAGGCAAAATGAGGTCATTTGAAGTTCCTCAATATACACAAGTAGGTAACGCAGTCCCGCCTTTGTTAGGTCGAGCACTAGGTCTTGCAATATCTAATTTACTGTCACGCCAATTAACAAATCACTTAGACCAACCCACAAAAGTATCAAAAATTGAGTTTGAGGCTGCATAAGTTAGACTGTTACTTTGGTTTAGGAAGACTCACGCTTAGTCCAAATTTTATCTGAATAGCTCTCATCTCAGCATGTAGCTTTTCAAGCTGAATTTTAAGTTGGATAACACGTTGTTGTAGTCTTGCTGCTTCAATCGGGTTTTTCGTATTACTCATTTCTCCAATAGCTTTATGCATGTTAGTTTCAACTTCTGCAATGGTCATTTTTAATGCATCCAGATCAAGAGTTGCTGGAGATTTAGTGATGCCAAGAGCTTTGTCTCTGATGCTTGCCACCTTTTGCATAGTGTTTTTTATATCGGGCATTGCTCTTACAAGATTTTGTGGTGTAGGTTTAATCCTTGTAGCCATTAAAGCTTCAAGAATGATTTTTTTCATGATTGGTAGGTAGTCTGGTTTCGCCATTGCTGTTCTCCTTGTTGTAGTTGTTAGTGTTGGATTTATTTGCTTTGCAAACCTTCTCATGGGTCTTGGTGTTAAATAAGCTTTGATATTGAATTGCTCGCGTGCTTGGATAAAATCATTAAGCTTGATTTGCTCTGCTTTAAACTCTGTGGGGCTTAAGTAATAGGGTTGTTTAGATGCTATGGATTGTTTAATCAATTCTTGATAGTTAGCATCTTCACCGTATAGAGCACCACGTAATCGTTTAGCTTTCAATGTTCCTGGTAGCTTTACAGATAAATAGTCTTTGCCTTGTCGGGTAACCGTCACGCCTAAGTTCTCATCTAAATGCTTACAAAGGTCATCTCTGTTTTTTATGTCGCCTTTGTGAATCGCTTTGATAATGCTTTGTTGTATCCAACGTTTATTTGATTTGTCTTTCCTACCCTCGGGCGTTTTACGTTCAAAATCAGTAAATGCTATTTTTAGTGGATCTGGAATTACTTGGGAATAACCAAATTTATGATTGGTGACTTTGACGAACGACTCAAAGAATTGGATATTTTGTTTGCCGGGTGGGTGGATGTTAAATCTACGGCCACTACCATGAGGGCTATTAGCTAAAATTTGGTTAGGAAACACAAAGTGAATCTCAGTGTTGCCTTTGTCTTGATGTAATACAAATAAGCTATTGAAATTATCACCAGTGAGACCTGGACAAAAGGTCTTTTTAAAATCATCAATAATTTCGTACAGCTTGGATCGGGTTGGCTTCTCTGAGTCTCTAAAGCTTATGCATCCTGAGATGTATTTATATTTACGCTGAATTGAATTGATTACATCGATTGTTGTTTGTGGACTGCCCTCTAAAACTTCAGGTTTTACAGCACGTACATTACCAGCATGGTCTGTATTACCAAGCAAATACTTGACTGGGGACTCGCCATTTGACACGCCTGATTTAAAGATGCGCACAATCATTCGATGGCCTCATTTTCTGATTTGAGCGCTTCTTTTAGGGTGTCTTGAGCTATGTCTTGTATTTGCAATAAGAGCATTAACATCTCTTCATCAGGTATTTTGCCTTGGTTCAGGTGCCTTGCAATCTGATTGACGTTATTGCCGATACGATTGATTTCATACAGCCATTGGTTTTTCTCTTTTTGCTTCGTAGATGGGGAGGTAACTTGCTTACGGGTCAAACCAGACTCACGTAAATATTGAGCTACATTTAAATAGCCAGCTTCTAAAGCATGCTTTTCTAGCTTTTCATACTCTTGCTGGCAGACCCTAATTTCAACCCTTTTGTCACGTAAGAAGTGATTGCCATCAGGTCCTGCTTGTCCATTTTTTAACTTAATTCTACTTTCCATCTTCGGCTCCTTATTATTTTTATACCGATAGACGTATCAAACACTGGGATTGGGCAGCGCCCAAATTAACAATTGCCGATATTTAATACGGGCAATTGGTTAACCTTGCTTGATCTTAGCCTTAGTCTAGTTGTAATAGGTTTTACAGGAAAAGCAAGTCTAGGTGTGTGCTTGAGTGAAAGTAAAAGGCTTGTGACGTGTGAATAAAAACCATGCATGGAGAATGCATGGTTGGTTTTGAGGGTGTCGCTTGAGCTGTAGGCTTGTTAATTAAAAAACTATTGATATTTATGATAAGCAGCTTTTGGCCCAAAGCGGAAGCTGGAGGGGGCAGAAAGTAGCTGCCCCAATGAAAAATTGGAACCTGTCCCCCTTGGCTCCATCATAACCAAGAGAGACGCAAGGGTCCGAGTTTCGTTGTGAAGATGTTTAACACCCATTTTGCGAGGTTGTTAAAAAGAAATAATGCTCATGACTCTGCCTGCATCACAAGTTTGTTGCTCTCAGCAATGACATATTCTGGGATGGTGTCGAATTTAGCAGGGTCAAGCTGACAGATAAATTCATTCTCAATGTGGTAGCTTTCGTTGATAAACTTCTGAATGACAGAATTGCCCGGATCAAGGCCTAGCATCCGAAAAACTTGAAGTTTTTCATACCCATTTGTGCAAGCGTTATAAAGTAACTTTAGAGCACCAATGTCAGTGACTAGACTCAACAGGTTAGGGTATGAAAAGCCATTACCATTTAGTTGACTAGAAACTTCTGCGCATCCATTTTCGAACTTGGCAGGCTCCATTTCTGGGTATTTACCATCTAATCCTCTGGGCTCTCTGAAGTCGAGTGCTCGTTCCCTTTTGTGTAAAAGGTTAGAAAGTACCTGATAGGCATCTCCTTTGTTATCAACAACCTCACAGTTGCGCCTCATGTAAATCAACTTGATGACATCATTTTTTTCAGACGCGATGGCACTCTTGCAAATTTGAGCAAACGTCTGAATATCATCCTTACCTATGGCGACCTCAGATATTTTTCCTGCTTCCAACTTCAGGAAGGCAGATGAAGTCTGATTGCTGAATTGTTTCTCAAGTGACCTGATGGTGTCGATAATCGGTTCTACATCATGAGTCAACATCAAAACCGTTTTGCTCTTCAGGCATAAATCGGCATCTCGGCGAAAAAGCATTTCCAGAATGGCGTATTTTTTATTTTTATCGAATGAAGATATCGGATCATCCAAAATAATCAGGTCTGGTTTCTTGGACAGGCACTCATACATGAAAAGAACAATAGCAAACGCGTTCCTTTCACCAAAGCTGAGGTGTTGATTACCGCCGCTGAGATGTTCTTCGTGGTCGATATGCCGAAGTTTGAGTTGCGCTTGTTCTCCTTCACCAACAATTTCAACTGCATAGCGGTATCCAGCATATTCAAGAAATTCATTGATATTTTTTTGATGTTGCTCAATAGCCTTTTTTATCTCGCCCCGTTGTTGATTGACTTTTCCTTGCAGTATATTGGCTTGCTCGATAACTTCATCTATAGAAGCGTTAATCGGAGTGATGGCAGCGTTCATTTTTTCTGACTTAAGCTCGGAGAAAAACTGTAAATCAAGTTTGTATGCAGGTAGTTTATCAGCGACCTTTTCGCCATCTTTGAACTGAAATGAGGAAAGCGTTCTGAGCTTTTCCAGCTTTTCGGTGAAGTTGTCGATCTGCTCTTTCAGTGTGGCAAGAAATGCCTCATGTTCCTTTTCAATCCCACCCTTCAAGGCTGTGATTGCTTCTAGCTTGCCTTTGGCCTCATCAGAAAAATAGTTGCCAAGTTTTTCGATTACAGAAATTATTCCAATTAGGTTTTTGATGATGTTTTTGTCATACTCCTGCCCGACTTTTTTTATTTGATCTTTTTTGTCGGCCGCATGTGAGGTACAAAATGGGCAGTTATCTGACAGTTCTGCGAAGTCGTATCCTTTAGTTTGCCAATCGATCCAACCGACGCTGTTTTGAGACTTGATGAACGGTGTGTATGACTCCAATCCTGCAGGAATGTGTTCAAGTTTGTTGCCTGCGGATAATCCCTTCATGCCGGTCGACGATTTGGATAGGCCGGATTTACTCAATTTGAAGGCATCACCCATTTCCTTGAGATTAGCTATCAAGGTTTCTAATTCAGGATTATTAAGAAACAGCTGTTTGATGTTGCGAACAAGCTCCTCTATTTCCTGTTCTCTCTGTTTGTAGGTCTCGTTTCTGATGAGGATGTCGAAGCTATTGCTAACAAGTTCTTCGGGTTTGAAAACGAACTGGCTGACATACTCCTCATTAAAGCACATGATGCTTTTGATATTTTCTGCCCCATTAATTTCTGGATTCTTGTTCTCAGGGTTTTCCTTTCTGAGCTTGAACGGCATAAGCTCCCTCAGCAAGTCTTGATCTCCCTTGAGACCGAGTAGTACCGCTCTTGCAATCGTACTTTTGCCGGTTCCATTAGGAGCAAATTTTATATTTAGTTTCTGCTCCGCCAGCGAAATAGTGGCCGAATCGATATTATTACAGTTCTTAATATCTATCTGAATCGTACTCATGCTTACTCCATTCGCGTATTTAAATGTTGAACTCAAAGGAGGCGCACTTGGGTTCTCACAAGTGGCCAGTAGCTATAATCCAAGACAGCATACCTCAACTGATTGTTGATGTCCGCTACTAGGGACATTCATCAATAGGTCCTAAGGACCGTTTGAAGTTTGGATTTTAAATACTCAGAAACTCTAGTGCCTTCAGTATTTGCTTTAAAGTGCTCAAATCCTCTTTCTTGTTTAAACTCAAAATATTCACTCCCATCCTCGTGAGAAATTAGATTCGGGCGCGCAGGAATGTAATCGTTAAATTTGTCGATCACCTCATTAAATCTCTGCACTTTAGGCGAATCAAGGTTTATCAAGTGCTGCAAAAAGTTTCTATAAAAACTTGGATATTCGTTTGTCTTTATAGGTTTTTCAACTTTATTGGTCGCTTGGCTTTTCTTTGTTTCTGTGAGTTTAGGAGCTAGTGGTGATATCAAATCTTCAGCAGCCTTATCTAATAAACCAATCATCATATAGTCAGCCAAATGAACGTTATCTTTCATAAAGTTGGCAAGTCTCCATATTGCAATCACGGCTGTGAGCAATCTTAAATCCACAAGAATTTCTCCACGGCGGTAAGCTTCAGCAACAACGTTAGGCCGATCTTTTTGAAGCCATTCAGCTTGTGGTTCAGTAGTATTGAATAATCTTGCAATGATGAGGCTAATCTTTACTTTAAAAGACAATCCTAGCTCGTGTTGTAGCTCTGTAGAAAAGTCATACCAAAACAATATCTCCCAGAGGTCTTCAATAGGGCCTGCCAGTGCATCCCATAGCCTTATAAATTCTAGCTCTCCTTCATCATCCTCAACAGCTGGGCCTATGAGATAGAAGTCACTGGGGTTAATGGAGTCAAAACCATATTTGGTTTTGAATTCTTGATCAACTAACTTTCTTGTTGTTGAGTTAACGCCTGTGCTGCCATTTGCATAATCAGAACTGTAATTTGTATTGAGTGCTTCAAACTTTTCATTCAGTTCATAAAAACTCTTGGCATCCATTAGTTGTTTTAATTGATGCACCCATAGTTGCGTTCTCATGGTGTCAATCAGTGTACGTGGTTGCCTACCCCTGCCTGCCATTATCAAACTCCAGTCTCGTATTAATAAAACACTAACAGCTTTTTGATTGAATTTTAAAGGTTTTATTTAGCTAAAAGTATTTCATTAAAATCCCCCCAAGAAAAATTGATGTTGATTATTTTTATCAGTAAACGTGGTTATTAAGATTTTCAAAGAGCATAGCTTTTTAATCCTAATTAAGACCTATTAATCTCAACAGCATAATTTTCTAAGATAGATACATCTTGAATCAGTTAACGCCATTCAAGCTTTTACTAAATAAGGAGAATTAAAAATGACAGAAAAATATAACGTGAATAGTAGTTTGATGGGCTTAGAAAGTGATGTGTTGGCAAACGAATTAAAAATTCATCCAATAGCAAACCTATTTCCAGAGATGTCGGACTCTCAGTTTGATGAACTCAAACAAGATATCGCGGAGAATGGATTGCAAATGCCAATCCTTATGTATGGTGGCAAGGTCGTAGATGGGCGACATCGCTTGCGTGCATGTTCAGCATTAGGCATCATCCCCAAGTTTGCAGAGCTAGAGGCAGCGAATGATAAGTCTGTAGAGCAATCTGTAATTAGTATCAATTTGCACCGACGTCACCTGACAGAAAGTCAAAAGGCAATTATTGCAGCAAGATTGACCAATTCATCCGTTGGCTCAAATCAGCATACAGCTGGAGCAGTATCCCAAAGAAAAGTGGCAGAAGAATTGGGCATTTCAGTTGACTCAGTTCAACGCGGGAAAAAAGTGCTAAACAATGGCACTCCAGAATTGATTGCTGCAGTCTCTGAGGGAAAGATTGATATCAGCAATGCAGCTAAGCTTGCTCAACTTGCAAAACAAGATCAATCACAACTTAATTTTGATGACATCAAAGCAATTCAAGAAGCTAGCAAAGCCATCAATAAAGCAAAGTTTGAGAGTCGCCGTATAGAGCGTATCCAAGAGATAGAAGCTAAACGAGCCAATAACAAACCTTTGGAATCATCACTAGGCACATTCAGCGTAATACTAAGTGACCCACCCTGGGATTATCTATCCGAGCTTTCTGTTGGCTATCCATGTATGTCTGTGAAAGAAATTTGCGAGATGCCTATTAGCCAAATATCTGCAGATGATGCGGTTTTGTTTATGTGGTGTTCATCCTCACTATTGCCTGAAGCTTTGGAAGTAGTGAATGCATGGGGATTTAAATTTAAGACGAGTGCTATATGGGATAAGGATTTTACTGGTCAAGGCGCCTATTTTCGCCAAGCTCATGAAGTTTTAATGATTGCTACCAAAGGTTCTGTGCCAGAAGTGCCCTACGGTGCACGACCATCTTCAGTATTGAAGTTCAAACGCCGTGAGCACAGTCGTAAGCCAGATGAAGTTTGCCAAATCATTGATGATATGTATCCAGAGCTTAGTAAGGTTGAGTTGTTTTGCAGAGGTGAGCCAGCTCAAGGATGGGTAGGTTGGGGTAACGAATGCACACAATCAAGAGATAACCTTCACAAAAAAACCGATTTGATTTTGCAATCTTAAGCTGGAGATGGATATGAACAACAAAATAATATTTTCAAAATGCCAAATAGATAATGGTGTGGTGGCCTCAGGTAAGAAGTACAAGGATATGAAAATTTTTTATAACAGCGATGGATATGGCTACAGTTTATTACATCCGAATGAAGTTCTAAAAATTGAAAAGCAGTTACTAGAAGGTAAATGTTTCGACCATAAAGATCTACTTCATTTGTGCGATTCTCGCTATTTATTACTCCTTAAAATAGTAAAGGCAAATGCAATCGGCTGCAGCTCAGAGGCGCTGGATCGTAGCCTATATTTGCCTGCGTTAATAAAAATAATGGAAATTCAATATTTTGATCATTCCAATATAGAGATAGCGGTTTTGATATATAGGCATTTGCGTGAAAACTTAGATCTTGATAAAAATACAATAAGTGCAATAGCTGGAGCAATGATTATTAATACATCCTTTGATCTGACACATTTCAATGATTTTGAAGAAAGGTACGATAATATGAGGAGGGAAGAACTTGCGGTCTATCTTCATAAGAAAATACCAAATAAGGTCCATGTGAAGGCTATTAAAATCTAGGAAATATCAGTTTTTCAAATTGTTTAGTAATAATGAGATTGTGCACGGTTGAACTTGGGAGTTGGTATTCATTTGGTTTGTATTGATCTTAGTATGTATCCACAGATATGTGGCTAATTACCTGATGCACGCCGTTGTGGGTACGCATGGTTTTGATGCAATATTGTGTTCTCTATTTGGTAATTTGAGACCAGTATTTTCTGACTGTTTTGATGTTAAGCCCACATTTGATTTGGACACTATTCTGGGTAATGCTTAAGCCAGAGGCAAGTAGTAAATTAACTGCTTCTTGTATTGTTTGAATTGCTTTTTTAGATCTTAGTGCATTAGTGTATTCGGCACCTTTACTCATACGCTCTTGAGGAGTTTCATTTGTGAAACTGAGTACCTTTTCTCTGCCTCCCAAATTATGACGATTTTTCCAGATCCATTTGGATGTGGCGTTTGCCGTATTAATAACTTCTTTGTAGGGTAATGGGTCTGAGAAGTTTATATTGATTTCTTGGGCCTTGTTTCGGGCTTCCTGGCGCCAACTTTCTTCAGTTATAAACTTATGGACCGAACGGTAGCCCCACAAGCGTAGTGTGTGAAACAACAAATCATTTCGACCACGACAATCCATCTTTCCAATCAGACCCTTGTCTAGTACAGGATTGCTAAGGTCAATGTATTCTAAGAAGTCCCCTAAATCATAACTGACATTATTTGTAATGACTTGCCATTTTGTATGCAGAGGGTTTTTAGTAAGGGTGTGGCTAAATGCTCTATCTGCTCCCAATTGATTCATCATGGCATCTTGTACGGCTTCAAAATATTGTTGGGGTTTGCTGCGACTATTATCATGGTAGGCCACGGCAGTCTTTAAATGATAAAGATAGTGACAATGCTTGTTGATGGGATTGATTGTAATAATGGTTGGGGTTGGTAAATTGACATCTTCAAATTTAAAAGCTGACCCTTGTTCATCAAGATCAAAACTTAAATAGTGGCGATACATGGGGTTAAGACCACAATAGGCGAATTGCTTTACTTTTTCGCGCTTGCGAAATTTTGTGCCTTCTTCAAAGTCATTGGTAGTGATAACGGCTTCATTGAGGTGAGAGTAAAAATCTTCTAGTTGTTTATTCATCCGTTGTGTCGTTTGTCTTACGACACAACTTAATAAAAATAACTGTTAAGTCAACTATTTAAAGATTTATATTTTCAGAAGCCACGGTGTATTTATTTTAAGAGCTCACTTCACTACGGTACATGGAAAAACATTACTGCAAGCTTAACCTCTCGGTTTTTATCATCAATAATATGAAAGCGATAGTTATACCAACCCTCAGAGTTCTCGCTCACAAAACCTAAATAGTTTTCATGGTCTTGAATACTTTGCTTTGCAGTTTGTAGAACTTGTGTGAAATCTTTATTTTTGACAAACATTACTACTGCTGCTTTCGAGTCTCTCCATGTTAGGTATCCAAGTAATTGAGTGATAGTTTCAAGAAATCCTTTTTGACCAGTCCAAAATTTTAGCTCTGCAATAAATACGTTCGAGTTTTCATAGCGCAATAAAATATCAGTCTTACCTGATTTATTGAATGTTTCACCTGTAGCAGAGCCTTCAAAATTTGGCTCTAGAATTAGAAGCATGTGATCTCTTAGATGCTCCTCTTCTTTATTTGAGTATGTTGAAGGTAGTCTTTCAAATTGCTTTCCAACATCATGGATTATTTTAAGTATCTGATTGTATATTGTGATTTCTAACGTAGGTTCTGGTGTGTATCCTGTTGCAGTAACATCTGGTTTAGGTAGCGAAGCTATTGCGGGCGTTCTTTTAGCTGGAACAGCAAAAGTCGATGAAGTCTCCGCTGACTTCCTAACTGGCACTCCAAGTGCAGCTATCAAATTATTTTTGTTTAATAGATGAGCTTTTGTAGCATCAAATGCTTGAGTAATTTGTTGTTCAATTGAAGCATTGAAATTTAATACATCGTTAGTGACATAACCATTTTCAGTCTCAAGATTGTTGATCGTTTGACTCGACTGTTGTTTGATGTTTTCGGGAGTTAAATTAAAATTAATAATTTTAAAGACAATACATTTTTGCTCAATTGCGATTACTGGAGCTGACATTGTATAAGTGCTTCCACGTACTTTTAAAAGACTGGCATCTCCACTAAATGGAACGTGAAAAGCAAACACATCTCTTTGGAAAGAACCGCCATTATCCATAAAGTATGAGTTTGGATGGCGCGAAGCCGGAACCATTTCCACATGCGTGGACACTGTTATTTCGTCTTTATGAATTTGTAATGGGGATATTGAGTACTTATTTAATAAATACTGTATGTATTCTTCTTTATTAACATTCAGAATGTAATCATCGTTTTGACCCTTGATTTCACGTTCAATTTTCAGTCTTTGTTGTTCAAATACTTGATAGCCATCAAACTCACAAAAAGGCCGAAATTCATTTGGTCGATATTTGCTCATAATTTATCTTTGTTTTTATTTAGTTATGACAGATTAAAGTTGAGTACATAATACTTACAAAACTCTAATACTGCATAATATGCAGTATTTAGAATATCAATTCTACTTTACTAAGTATCAAGATATTAAGTTTTTAAGGGTAGCACTTACGGTAGCACTTATTTTGGGTGTTATACGTTATACTGGATTTGTAACTCGTTGATTAACTTCGACTTGGAATTGCATGGGGTAGAACCCCATCAGCCACCCCATATATTAAAAGCCCCGCTAACTGCGGGGCTTTTTTATTGCCTTTTAGTGTGATTAGTGTGGCCTGATCTTAGTTAGGTCTCTAATGTTTTTGACTTTAGTCTGCTTAGGGCGCACGATGCTTTAACTATTAATCACGCTCTAAGCTTGGGGTAATGTATGAAAAAGGCAAAAGTTGTGGCTTTAGCAATGTTAGCTCTGATCGTTATTGGCTTGAGCGTTGTTAATGCTGATATGCTAAATCCAAGGCAGCCCGTAACATTCTTTGGTGGTCATACCCATGATGCAGAAGGGACGCATGGCGCGCCTTCTCATGGCGGCGGCTTAGATAAGTACGGCTGTCACAACAAGTCTGTGCCATACCATTGTCATTAGTGGCAATTTCAGTGCAATTCTTCACATAAGCACTCACTGTTTTATTTGTGCTCGGTCTTGCAGATGTGCATAACGTACAATTCACTGTACATCTAAACGGTTTTGTTGGTACTAGGTCAAGACGCTTATCTCTGTATTCATAAATAGACTTTTTGCAGAGGTCTCTCCATGCGGTGCATGATTGATATCAAGGACAATTCTGTCCATCAATTACTTTACTAATGCTGGCTCTGCACGTATTGGTTTGTGGTTGCTTTTAGCCATTTTGGTGGTTGATTAAAGCCAGCTTTCTGGTACCTTCATGTATGTTTTTGGTGTTTTAATGCTTAACTGCATGATTTAATTTGATTATTATTGATGCTTAATGTTGGTATGTCTTTTGCGTACTAGACCCCCGTATTTAAAATAACGACAGGGAGATGTATGCAAAACACAATGAAACCAAAGCTGATGTTGCTGGCCATATTAGCCGCCTATTCAGTGCCGCAGGCGGTGCAAGCTGGGGAAAAGATTACAATTGACAAGGTTGAGGTGGTGAGTACAACACCGCTACCATCTGTCGGAGTGCCAGTCAGTCAAATTCCTTCCAATGTGCAAACAGTAGATGCTGAAGATTTGGATCGTACCCAATCTTTGGATATCAGTGAGTATATGAAGCGCCATATGGGTAGTGTTTATGTGAACGAAGTTCAGAATAACCCATTGCAGCCAGACGTCAATTATCGTGGATTTACTGCATCACCTTTATTGGGAACGCCACAAGGTCTTTCTATTTATATGGATGGTGTGCGTATGAACCAGCCATTTGGTGATGTGGTTAGCTGGGATTTGATTCCTAAAAATGCGATCAAAGGCATGCAGTTGATGCCGGGCTCAAACCCGATGTTTGGATTGAATACGCTGGGTGGTGCATTGTCGATACAAACTAAAAACGGCCGTGATAACCCAGGTGGCGCGCTGCAGACCTTGTTTGGTAGTTGGGGTCGTAATGTTACCAATATGGAGTATGGCGGAGTAGCTGATAATATTGATTACTTTGTTGCCGGTACTTTCTTTGATGAAAACGGCTGGCGTGATCATTCTGAATCTAACTCTAAGCAGTTATTCGGTAAATTGGGCTGGCATGGCGAAAAAACCGATCTAAACCTGACTTACGCTTGGGCAGATACCGATCTGAATGGGAATGGCATGACCCCGCAAAGTATGCTGCGCCGTAATTACGACAGTGTATTTACATGGCCTGATAATACACAAAATAAATCCAACTTTTTAAACCTGCAATTGGCACATTACTTTACTGATAATGTATCACTAACTGGTAACACCTATTACCGTAAGATTAAGACCCGTAGCTATAACGGTGACCTGAATGATGGTGCGTTGCCAGAAGAGGTGGGTGGTCAGGGACAAAACGTTTTGACTGCTGGCTTTGTCTCTGCTTGCCCTGCGCAACTTGCGAGCGTGGGCGGTGAGCCTTTAGAAAAATGTACTGGCTTAATTAATCGTAGCGAAGTTAACCAAGAAAATATGGGGATTTTTGGCCAGGTAAACGTAAGCAATCAGCTTTGGGGGCGCGCTAACAGCTATAGCATTGGTAGTGGTTTCGACTTTAGCCGTAGCACTTATAAGGCATCTTCTGAATATGGTAGTGTGACTAGTGATCGCGGTATTCGCGGCACAGGTTTCTTCCTTGATCCAACTAACGGCATGGACTTTAATGCGGATAATGAGTTGGATGATGCACGCGTTAATTTACGCGGTAAGAATTACACTTGGAGTGTTTTTGCGACAGACACCCTAGCTGTTACTGATAAGCTACATGTGACTGCTGCTGCTCGCTATAACCATATCCGCGTGAAAAATAGCGACCGTTTGGATGGTGATATTTACCGAGATGCTGATGACTCACTAAGTGGCAATCATACCTTTAGTCGCGTTAATCCAGCACTAGGTTTAACTTATGCAGTAAGCGGTGCCTTGAATGCATATGCTGGCTACAATGAAGGTAGTCGTGCACCAACCAGTATTGAGCTTGGCTGTGCAAATCCAGACAATGGTTGCCGTTTACCTAATGCCATGGCAGGCGACCCGCCGCTCGATCAGGTTGTGACTAAAACATGGGAAGCTGGTTTGCGCGGTAAGTTGAATAGTGCCGTATCTTGGAATGCAGGCGTGTTTACTGCAACCAACTACGATGACATCCAGTTCATTAGCAGCCCAACTTCTGGTGAAGGTTACTTTAAGAACTTTGGCGAAACGCGCCGTCGTGGGGTTGAGGGTGGCCTAAATGCGGTAGTTGGTAATTTAGGGTTTGGCGCAAACTATACTTTCTTGGATGCTACCTATCAAAGTAACGAAACTTTTATGGCTGAAGCTAACTCGTCGGCGGATGATGGTAATGTCAATGTTAAAAAAGGTAACCGCATCCCATTGGTGCCAAGAAATGTGTTCAAGTTCTATTCTAATTACCGTGTAACCGACAGGTTTAGCGTTGGCGGTGATCTGCTTGCAATTGCTGGCTCTTATGCACGTGGTAATGAGAATAACAAGCATGAATCAGGCGGCACTTTCCTTGGTGGCGGCAAAATTGCTGGTTATAGTACGATTAATCTATCGGCAGCATTCCAGATTAATAATGAATGGAACCTGTTTGCACGTGTGAATAATGTGTTGGACAAAGAGTACGCAACGGCTGGGCAACTCGGCGCAAGTCCGTTCAGCCCAGCAAGCGGTAACTACATGATCGGTGGTTCAAATAGCCGCCGCTCTATGACCGTGGGTGAAACATTCTTAGCACCGGGTGCACCACGCTCTGCATGGATCGGTGTGCGTTATGAGTTTGGTGGCAAGAAGTCAGCGTACGCACCGTCAGCAGATTAGTGCCTAGGTAGATAAGTAATAATGATGTGTCATTGCTCAAGCCGCACTTAGAGTTCGTAATCACTATGTATTACTTAGTGTGAGCTTGAAGCTGTGACTTTTGTTGGTGTGGGTTGGTGCTTTGTTGGCTAACTCTCTGTTTTAAAGCCCTGCATGATAGCAGGGCTTTTTTTTTGAACAGATATCAAGGCGCTGATGCTGCATGGGTATCACTAGCGTTAAATTAGTATCAATTGCATAGTCAAGAGGGTATCTTTGCCCTGGTTAAGATATATGGCTATTGCGCTGTTCGTTGCGTGCATCATGCAGGGTGTTGCGCATGATGGTTTGAGTATTGTTGGGAGGTGTGCCTCAGTCTTTTGTTTCCCAAGTAAGTGTGAAGAGGTAAATCAAAAGCCCACAAAGCCGAGTTGTATTGAGGCCTTAGCTTATCTATAAGCACATTGCCTACACTTTTAAGTCAATTTTGGGGTGATAATCTACCTGTTTTGGCTGTGGCGCCATTGCAAAGTACAGCTTGTGAGTCGCTATTGGTGGCGCGTCAAAAACACTAGGGTTTTTTGGCCGTTTTACTGCTGAATTGGCTAGGTGTTTAATTATGGTTTTTATCTCGGTTTTCATCATACTGCATGGGTGGCGAAAGTATTGATACATCAAACTAATCAGGCTATAGTGGCGTTGGTTGTAGTTGTTATCTAATTTAAAAAAAGGGTTTGTTAATGGCGGCACTACGTCCTGTATTGATGATTATTGATGATGACCCGCTAATCACTGATACCTTACATTTTGTGTTGAGTAAATATTTTGAAGTGTGTGTGGCAGAGTCGTACACGCAATTGAAAAGTTTGCTGCAACAGTTAGATTCCCCTCCTGCTCTGGCTTTAGTCGACTTGGGCCTGCCGCCAACGCCCCACACCCCCGAAGAGGGCTTTAAAGTCATTAGCGCGCTGCTGACACACTCGCCAACGATTAAAATTCATGTACTTTCAGGTCAGAGTGATGATGTGAACGTGAAGCATGCGCTTGCATTGGGGGCTGTGGATTTTATTGCCAAGCCTTGTGATGTAGAAAAGCTTAAAGACATGTTGTTGAATGCGCTCAAAGTGCAGGACGTTGAGCTTAACGAGATGCGGGTGGAGCAAGAGCATGGTGGCTTGCTTGGCAATAGCTTACCTATCCAAGCGTTACGTATGCAAATTCGGCAGTTTGCGGACTCTCCTTTCCCAGTTTTGATTGAAGGTGAATCTGGTAGTGGAAAAGAGTTAGTGGCGAGCAGCTTTCATTTTGCAAGTCAGCGCTTACTTTATCCTTATTTATCGGTTAATTGTGCTGCGGTTTCCCCGTTGCTGGCTGAATCTATCCTGTTTGGCCACGCAAAAGGTGCATTTACAGGCGCGGTGACTGCGCACGCTGGTTACTTTGAGGATGCCGGTGAGGGCACTTTATTCTTAGACGAAATTGGTGAATTGCCTTTAGAGTTGCAGGCCAAGCTGTTACGTGTGTTGGAGAATGGCGAGTATCAGCGTATCGGTGAAACGCAAACCCGTAAAAGCCGAGCACGGATTGTTGCAGCAACTAATCGCGATTTAAGAGCCGAGGTGCGTGCTGGTAAGTTCAGGTCCGACTTATATCACCGTTTAAGTGTATTTACGGTACATGTGCCACCGTTACGCGAGTTGGCAGATGATAAGCATCTGTTGCGTGATCATTTTATTGAGTTTTATACCAAGCAAATTGATAAGGCACCTTTTAGGCTAGATGCAAAAGCAGAAGTGCGTTGGCTGGATTATGACTTCCCAGGCAATGTCCGCGAGCTAAGAAATATCGTGATACGGTTAATTGCCAAATATTCTGGCAAGACCGTTAAAGAAAATGAGTTGCTTGCTGAGTTTGACTTAAGTGAGCCGGCATCGAGTACAGACGCCTTTAATTTTAACGATGATGCGAGCATGACCGCGCAAGCGCAAAAACATTTGCAGCGCCAAGTGAATGTGAGTTTAGATGCTGTGCTTAAGTCTTGGGAGCGTGCTTATATCGACGCAGCAATGAAAATGACGCATGGTAATTTAAGTCAGGCAGCTAAATTGTTAAATGTGAATCGAACAACGCTGTATAGCCGTATGAACACACAAGAAGACTAATCGTCACTAGGAAATCACTTGTATTATCCACACTTTGGTTTGCAGCAACCCCCGTTTAAGATTACCCCCAATACAGACTTTTTCTTTTCTGGTGGTAATCGCGGCGCAGTCCTTGATGCCTTAGTGTATGCCATTGGTAACGGCGAGGGTATTGTCAAAGTAGTTGGTGAGGTGGGTAGTGGCAAAACCATGCTGTGCAGAATGTTGCAAACTATACTCCCCGAAAGAATCGAGAGTATTTATCTTGCAAACCCCAGCGTAGCGCCTGAAGATGTGTTGCATGCGATTGCTTTTGAGCTGCAGTTAGATTTGCCTAAAGATGCGGATCGATTGAAGGTGATGCAGGCTTTGCAGGCGCATTTGCTAAATCGGCACGCAGAAGGCCGCCAAGTCGTGATTTTTGTTGAGGAAGCGCAAGGCATGCCGCTGGCAACGCTGGAGGAAATTCGCCTGCTTTCCAATCTGGAAACCAAGCAAGACAAACTGTTGCAGATAGTGCTGTTTGGACAGCCCGAGCTGGATGAGAATTTAAACCAAGAGCAAATTCGCCAGTTGCGAGAGCGCATCACGCATCGTTTTAATTTAGGCCCCTTACATACGAAGGATGTTGGTGAATATCTGATTTTTAGATTGCGCGCAGCGGGCTATCATGGCCCCCATTTGTTTACCGAAGCGTCAATTAAAAAGTTGTCTCATGCAGCGCAGGGCTTGGTGAGACGTGTGAATATCCTGGCCGATAAAGCTTTGTTGGCGGCATTTGCTGACAATGTCTATCAAGTAACGCCTAAGCATGTAAAAGCAGCTATCCAAGATAGTGAGTTTGCTGAAAGTTTGTATGGACAAAAGTTTAGCCGTTATAAACAAATTGCGGTGTGGTTCCTGTGTTTACTAGTGATTTTAAGTGGGATGCTAGTCGCGACGATGATGTGGCAGCGCCCATCTGTCCAGCAAAGTGCTGCAAAAGTGACGGCGAAACCAATCCAGCCGGTGAAGGTTGCCCCTGCCACCGCCAACTCTAGCCTGCCTCAGGCAGCTAAACAATCCGCTGTTGCCGTGACAAATACGCAAGTGAAGGTCAATGACTTTTCTGCGCTGACTAATGCTAATGTACCCGTGACATTGAAAGATGTCGCTGTGGCTATTGATAAGCCTACTCTAGAAGGCGCAGAAGGGTTGGTGCGTCAGCGTTTGGATGCGATGAGTAAACTATTAAAGAGTGCAAAGCCAGAAACCGTATTGCTGCAAATTAAATCGGTGCCCAATGCAGTGTCGACAGATGAGAAGGTTGAAGATGCACAACTGGTTACAGAGCTTGAGAGTTTAAGTCGGCAAGTGGAGGTGGATAACATTTATCTTTACCGTATGCGCAAAGCTGATGGCTTATATACCGTAGTGTTGTATGGCGCTTACGCGCAGCGGGCTGATGCACTGGATGCACTCAAAAGCTTGCCCCCATCTATTAAAAACAACCGGCCTTATTTAAGAACCTTGGCTGGAATTAATAAAGATATCGTGCCGCTTAATTAACTTTTTGTAGTGGATATGTCGTGATATTTATCTGCTTTTAATGATTGTGCGTGTTTAGATTGATGCTGCTGCGCGGGCATAGAATTTAATTACGCATGAGTTCGCTGTGAAGTTTGGTGTTCCACCTCATTAATAACCTTGATTTACTCCTGTAACTTGTTGTTGCTATTTGTATTTTCTTGCATTTTTTGCGGTATCATGGAAAATGATTAAAAAGTGTACAGATAAAGTTACAGAATGTAGGGGTAACCAAGCCGTGATAAAGAATAAAACAGTATCAACACTGCTATGCATGACCTTGGTTTTGGGGATGTCGGCGTGCTCACATCAATCCAAAGTGAAGCCATCAACAGGACATATTGATGGCCAAAATACATCATCCCCATCCCTGACCTCAAAACCAGCAACGCCTGCAGCATCTGCTGCTATTCCTAAGCCAGTCACTAACAGTCAGTATTTGCCGCCACCTACACCTAAAGCAAAAGAGCCTGTTTACAGTATTGTTGTTTACGACACTCCCGTGAAAGAAGTGCTGTTTGCAATAGCCAGAGACAGCAAGCTCAATATTGATATCCACCCTGCCATTCAAGGACGAGTGACTTTAAATGCAGTAGACCAAACCTTGCCGGCGATTTTGGAGCGCTTATCTAAGCAGGTGGATTTAACTTATAACGTTAAGGGTAAGGTGCTGACAATTACGCCAGACCAACCAGTGTTGAGGACGTATAAGGTTGACTATGTGAATATCAATCGTGATACAGCTGGTTTTATAGGGGCTGCAGCAGAAATTTCCAGTACAGGTCGTGCCGCAACGACTGGCGCCGGTGGGGCAACTACCACCGCGACTACCACTTCAGGAGGTGGTGCGAATAACAGTTCTCGTACATCTGTCACAAGTGAGTCGAAGAATCACTTGTGGGAGTCGCTTATTCAGAATTTAAAAGAATTGCTGGCGGAAACCGATAAAGAGGTCATCGTCACCCGTTTTGGTAGCTTAGGAGAGTCGGGCTCTGCTGAAAAGGCTGAGGATAATGAAAAGTTGAATAGTACAACTAAAAAAACAGATAAGGAGCTACGAGAGGATCAGCGATCTGAATATAAAACCTTGTTTGCGGCGAATGTCATAGCTAACCCAGAGTCTGGGGTTATTAGCGTTCGCGCAACCAATAAGCAGCATGAAAAAATTCAGGAGTTCCTAGATAGGGTCTTATCAAGTGCTAAGAAACAAGTGTTAATTGAGGCAACTATCGTAGAAGTGCGTCTTAATGATGGTTTTCAGACCGGCATTGACTGGAGGCGACTGGGTAGGTCAGGCGCCGGAAGTGGTTTTACATTCAGTCAGAACTTGAACTCAGATAATTTTTCTCCTGGTGACCTAACCACTCGAGGGGAGGGTTCGGGATTAATTGCTGGATACTTTAATCCCCTCAGTCCTCTAGGAGATATTGCCGCATCTATCAATTTACTTAAACAGTTTGGAGATACGAAAGTGTTGTCTAGCCCAAAGCTTATGGTGCTTAACAATCAAACGGCGGTGCTCAAAGTGGTTGATAACCTAGTCTATTTTACTGTGCAAGCACAGCAAACGCCCGGCACAATAGGTAGTCAACCATTTACTACGATAACAACAACGCCCAACACAGTTCCTGTTGGTGTTGTCATGAGCGTGACGCCTCAGATTAGCGATGCAAATTTCGTTAACGTCAATGTGCGCCCCACAATATCAAGGGCAGTGGGTAAGGGGATTCAGGATCCTAACCCTTCATTAAAAGATGAGGTGCCAAGTTACATTCCACAGATACAGGTTCGTGAAATGGAGTCGATTCTGCAAATTAATAGCGGTAGTACAGCAGTGCTGGGTGGCCTCATGCAGGATGAGATTCAACGTAACTCCGACAGTGTGCCCGGTCTTGCTGATATTCCTGGCGTAGGTAAAGTGTTTAAAGGTAGAAATGACGCTAATAGCAAAACTGAATTGGTGATTTTCCTGCGTCCAACCGTGATTAAAAACGCTAGTTTGGAAAGTGATGAATTGGCTAGTTATAAACAGTATCTCCCATCGCAACAGTTAACTAATACATTAGATGCCGAGAGTGAAAGGTAATTAGCAAATGAGTTTGCTAATCAAAGCACTGGCGACAGCCGAAAAAGATAAACAGAAGGCTGAGAAATCCGGACGCACGGATATTCTACCTTCTGACGCGTTGTCACTCTCGCCGCTAGAACTTGAGCCAGATAATGCAAAGGCTATTACAAACGCTGATGAAAGTGCTGTGGACAAACATGCCGAACCTTTTGCCTTAGCGCAAGATAAAAGTGCGTTCAGGAGTATGGATTTATCTCTGGCTGAAGAGGCGGGCTTGATTGGCGCTGATGTCAAATCCAAAGAGGATGTCCCAACTAAACATCTTGCCCAGCCTGCGTCCACTAAAACAAAAAGTAAGGCGGATGCGTTTAATGAGGCGGCAATGGCAAGTGTTGCTAACCTGAAAGCGCAGGCTGATGCTGCTAAGGGTAATCAAAAGGCAGCTGCCAGTGTATTTGTGGCAAATCACGCAGTTAAAACTGCCAGCTCACGAACTGCTTTGCTGTTGCTGGGTGTTGCTGGCGCTTTGATGATTTTGTTGGGCTTACAAGGATATAAATATATTAAGGCGCTGGGCGTCAGTGAGGTAGTGGTTGTAACACCAGCGCCGCCAGCGGCTAATGTTGCAGCGGTGGAAAGTGAAGTGAGTTCTGCGCCTGAGGATGCCACAGCTGGCCAGTTGACTGAGGTGGGAAGCACAATGGATGATGTAAGTGCTGATGGGGTGGCTGCAAATCCGGTGCAGGATAGTGGTGCGATGGTGAAGCATGCGTCAGAAAAGCTTAAGCAAGCAGCTAAGGTAGATGAGCCAATGTCAGCAGGTGAGCCTGCTGCTGGAGAGGCGACTTCAACCTTTCAGCCACCAGTTTTAGCAACCGCGCGCAAATTGGCTAAAGTGGATGAGGCTGTGCGACACGAACCTGCAACGAATGAGCCAAAAGAGCCGCTAAGGCTGGTGAGTAAAGCGCAGGCATCGGGAGTTGACCCTACATTGCTTGCTGCGTATGAGGCATTTAACCGCGGGGATAATGTTTCGGCACAGCAGAAGTATCGCCAAGTATTGCAAAAGGATGTCAGAAATGTGGATGCCCTGCTGGGCATGGCGGCAATTGCACAGCGCCAAACCCGCAATATGGATGCCCTCGGATGGTATCGTAAGGTCACGGAAATTGAGCCTAGAAATAGTATTGCTCAATCGGCGATGGCGGATTTAGAGGCGAATACAGATGCGGTAGGGGCCGAGAGTAAGATTAAAAGCATGCTGGCACGCCAGCCCGAAGCGGCTAACTTGCATGCGGCTTTAGGTAATTTATATGCAGCACAAAATCAGTGGGCTTCTGCACAGGCTGCTTATTTTAGCGCTAGCCAGTTTGCACCGATTAGTGCGGATTATGCATTTAACTTGGCGATTAGTTTAGAGCATTTAGGCAAGCCAAAGTTAGCATTAGTGCAATATCAGCGTGCGCTTGATTTGCTGAATATGACGGGTGCTGCCAGCCCAGACCGTGCTCAGGTAGAGGCAAGGGTCCGCGCGTTGCAGTAGTGAGGCCTCTGCATAATTATTCAAGATAGTCGTAGTGCCGATTAGGTAAATGAAAAAAACAATAATGAACTTATATAAACAGGCTAAATTAAATGGCTGAACAGCGGCGTAAAATTCGCTTAGGCGAGTTGATGGTGCAGCAGGGCTTAATTAGCCAGGATCAGCTGCGCATTGCGCTGATTGAGCAAGAGCATAATGACTTGCCGTTAGGGCGTCAATTGGTGCGCTTAGGCTTTGTGACTGAGGCAATGGTGCGCGACACCGTTGCGCATACTATCGGTACAGATAGTGTTGATTTAACCACCGTAGTGGCTGATTTTGAAGCGTTGCAAATGGTACCGCAAGATTTCTCACGCCGATACCACTTGTTACCAGTGGCGTACGACGCGCTAACCAGAACCATGGTGGTGGCCATGGCGGATTTGTTCAATGTGGTGGCATTGGATCAGTTACGTGCCATGCTGGGCGGGCAGATTCAGTTAAAACCGGTATTGGCGGCCGAAGCGCAGCTGGAAGAGGTGATTGACCAGTTTTATGGCTATGAGTTATCTGTTGACGGCATTTTGCGCGAGATTGAAACCGGTGAAATTGATTATCAGAGTTTAAGTGCAGATGATAATGAATATACACAACCGGTAGTGCGCTTGGTCGGTGCTTTGTTGATGGATGCAGTGAAGCGCGGCGCCTCGGATATTCACTTTGAGCCAGAGCAGGCTTTTTTACGCATACGTTATAGAATCGACGGCGTATTGCAGCAAATTAGAAGTTTGCATAAAAGCTATTGGGGTGGTTTAGCCGTTCGCTTGAAAGTGGTTAGTGGGCTGGATATTGCGGAAACGCGTGCGCCACAAGATGGCCGCCTGAATATGAACTTATGCGGACGTCCTATCGACTTCAGGGTGTCTACACACCCCACCATCCATGGTGAAAATATCGTATTGCGTGTGCTTGATCGTGAGAAATCTATTATCCCGATGGAGCGCATGGGGCTGCGTCCAGAAACGCTAGACGAACTGCAATTGATGATGACGCGTCCCGAGGGGATTTTGATTGTCACGGGGCCTACCGGTAGCGGTAAAACTACGACTCTTTATTCATTGCTAACCCACCAGAACACAGAAGCGGTAAATATCATGACACTGGAAGACCCAGTGGAGTATCCGGTGACCATGATGCGCCAGACATCGGTGGCTGAGGTGAATAAGGTAGATTTTGCCAATGGTATCCGCTCTATTATGCGGCAAGACCCCGATATCATTTTAGTGGGTGAAATCCGCGATGCAGATACTGCCATGATGGCGTTCCGCGCGGCGATGACCGGACATCAGGTATTCAGTACTTTACATACCAACTCAGCATTGGGTGCTTTTCCGCGTTTAACCGATATCGGTATTCTGCCTGACATTATGGCCGGCAATATTATTGGCGTGGTAGCCCAGCGCTTAGTGCGCGTGCTGTGCCCGCATTGCAAAGAAAAACACAAGCCGGATGATATTGAGCGCAAGATTTTGCGGCTTAAACCAAACGATCAAACACCGATTTACAAGCCAAAAGGATGTAAGCATTGTAATCAAACCGGTTATAGAGGGCGTATGGCGATTATTGAGCTGCTGCGCATAGACTCGGATATGGATGCATTGATTTCGCGACGTGCCCATTTGGATGAGCTGAAGAAAGTGGCATTGGATAAAGGATTTGTCACTTTAGCTGAGGATGGCGTGCGGCGGATTTTAGAGGGATACACCAGTGTGACAGAAGTGATGCGGGTGATTGATTTAACCAGCAGGATCAGTACGTAAGCTATGCCATCTTTTAGCTATAAAGCCGTTGATAAATTAGGCCGCATTGCCATGGGGCAGGTCGATGCACTCAATGAGGTCGATTTGGAAATGCGGCTTGAGCGCATGGGTTTGGATTTAATTACCCTTCGCTTAGCGACTAGATCTACCAGCCTGTTTAATCGCAATAAAGTCACCAATCAAGACTTAGTCATGTTTTGCTTTCAACTGGAACAACTATCCAGTGCCGGCGTGCCGCTACTGGAGTGCTTGGTCGACTTGCGCGAGAGCAGTAACAACCCATATTTCCAAAAAGTACTGGGCGCCATTAGTGCCGAGGTAGAAGGTGGCAAAATGCTGTCACAGGCATTGGCTGAGCATCCTGCTGTATTTAGTGATGTGTTTGTGAGCTTGATTGATGCAGGCGAGCGTACAGGTCAGCTCTCAGTGGTGTTGAATAACCTGTTTAATACCATCCGCTGGCAAGATGAGCTGATGTCGCAAACCAAGAAACTATTGGCTTACCCTGCGTTTGTTGCGGTGGTGGTATCGCTTGCGGTTGTCTTTTTAATGATTTATGTTGTGCCACAAATGGTGTCTTTTTTGCGCAATATGGGACAAGAGCTTCCGCTTAATACCAAGATTTTGATTGCGATGTCGAATGCCTTTGTGGATTATTGGTGGCTAATTCTTGGTTTGCCCGTGGCTGGGGTCGCCTTGCTGGCAGCAACGATTCGCACTAACCCTGCAGCGCGTTACCGGTTTGATTTATTTAAATTAAATATCCCCGTTACCGGGCCTATCTTGCATAAAATCATCATGGCGCGGTTTGCCCGTTATTTTGCATTGATGTATCAAACCGGCATCCCTATTTTGGATGCGATTAAAATCTGTGAAAACATCGTCGGTAATCGGGTGGTGGCAGATGCGCTGACGCGCGTGCACACGCAGATTAACGCGGGCGATGCCATGAGTGAAAGCTTTCGTAATGCTGGATTGTTTCCGCAGCTGGTGGTACGCATGATTAAGGTCGGCGAAAGCACGGGTGCGCTAGATAAGTCGTTACTCAATATCAGCTATTTTTATGACCGTGATGTGAATGATGCCATGCAGAAAATGCTCAAAATGATAGAGCCTGCGCTCACGGTGCTATTGGGCGGCATACTTGCGTTCATTATGTTCTCGGTACTTGGTCCGGTGTACGACTCATTTAGTAAGCTTAAAATTTAAGTGATTCAATATAACAAAGCATGATATTCGCTAATCCAAAAAAACTCGTGTTATGTGCTACGGCCAATCAGTTGCTGGTTGGCGTTTGGCATGCGGGTAAGCTGCAAGGCAACCAGGCTTTTGAGAATAACGAAGCCGGGCATCAGGCATTTGCAGCATTTCTGCAGCAATACCCATCCAGCCCGGTTTATTTGATTGCAGATGCGGTAGAGGAAGATTTTAGGCTTGAGAGTTTGCCGCACACCACAGGCAGTGCGAAGCATGAGCTGATTACACGTAAGTTGAATCAGCACTACCGAGGTTTGGATTACCGCACGGCCCATTTTATTGACCGTGATAAAGACAAGCGAAAAGATGATAACTTTTTGTTTGTAGCGATTAGTAAAGATGATTTCCTGCAAGCCTGGGTTACCATTATCAAGGCGCAAGAGGCGCAGTTAGTGGGCATTTACTTGCTGCCTATGTTAAGCCAGGTATTGATGCGGCAACTTAAGCTAACAGTGCCGCACTTGTTACTTTGCGAAAAGCTCTCCTCTGGGTTACGCCAAACGTATTTCCATCATGGTTGTTTGCGCATGAGTCGCTTGGTACCGAATGTGCCTGACGGGTCAGGGCAGCTGGGTTATTTTTATCTGGTGGAAATTGAGAAAACACGTCTTTATTTGATGAGTCAGCGCTATATCTCGCGCGACACGCCCTTAAATTTGGCGCTAGTGAGTGCCAATGGCTCTACCCAGCAGATTAGTCAAGGCATCAGCCAGGAGCAAGGCTTGAATTGTTCCGATGTCAACTTGAGCAGCTTAGCCAAAACACTAGGTCTGCCAGTGGCCTTGCTGCAAGAAAAGCCAGAGTTGATGCATATGCAATTGCTGGCAAATGGCCATTTTGTTGATAACTTAGCACCAGACTGGCTCACTAAATATTTTCAGTTTAATAAATTAAAGCAAGGTCTGGCGATAGGGACAGCTTTAGTGGGTTTCTTTGGCATGGTCGCTGCGGCTTGGATGTTTAAAGAGGGCTGGGATCATAAGTCCGCTTTTGAGCAAGCGCAGCAAGATACGCAGATTCAGCAGCATCGGTATGACGAAGCCGCAAAAGATTTTCCTGTGACGCAGATTAGCGCGAATGATTTAAAAGTTGCGGTGGAGTTAGATAAAGCCATCGCCGCATTTCCAAAATCACCAAGGCTGATGATGCAGGTGGTCAGTGCTGCGCTAGCGCCTACCCCGCAAGGCGCGTTGGATGAAGTGCAGATTGATCGGTTGCATTGGGTGCTGACCAATGACAGCAACGTTAATGATCAGGATAAATTTACGCCATTGCCTGCGGCTGCGGGTGGTGTGCAGACGCCCGCCAACGCTGTGCCGCCTGCCGACCCGACTAAGTTAATCGAAGTGGGCTTTCTCACAGCACAAATCTCTGGATTTACTGGAGATTATCGGCGTGCATTGAATAGCCTGAACCAGTTTGTGGCTAACATTAAGGCGGATGCGAGAGTTGCCGAAGTGGTTGTGCTGCAAGAGCCAGTGAACGTGAGCTCATTTGTTAGCTTGCAGGGCAGCACCACGGACGAGCAGTCTACACAAAAGCAACCAGCGTTTTTTAAATTAAAAATAGTGTTGAAGCCAGCCTCAGATGTGACTAACGCAAGTGGGGTGCAGCCATTATGAAGCTAGAGCCAAATGACTGGAAAAAGCTACAAATCCCATTGGTGGTGTTAGGTGTGGTGATGGCCGTGGTAGTGGCGTGTATCGTGCTTGCACAACAGTATAAAACTGAACAAGAACTGGCGTTACTCAATCAGCAGAATCAGCTCAATGCAGCCCGCCAGCGCTATCAGTCTTCCGGTTTGGAGAAAGAAGTCATTACTGCATATCTACCTCAATATCAAACCTTAATTAATAAAGGTTTTGTGGGGGAGGAGCGTCGCATAGAGTGGGTGGAGAGCTTGCGAGATCAACATAAAAACCATAAGTTATTTGGGATTAAATACAGTATTAAACAGCAGGAAAAATATACGCCTGCATTTGCACCTAATCTAGGCGGTTTTACATTAAACCGCTCGGTGATGCAGTTTGAGCTTGATATGCTGCATGAAGGAGATTTATTGCAGCTAACGGAGTCTTTAAGTAAAGCCAGTGTGGCTGAGCTGATTTTAAGAGACTGCGAAATGACCAGATTGAACGAGAGCGGCGCTTTGAGCAGTCAGTTGACTGCCAACTTACATGCACAGTGTGAGCTGGACTGGCTTACCCTGCGTGAGCCAGCGGCAATCCAAACCGTAGCGGGGCCATAGTTATGCTGAAGTTACTGTTTCATGTGCTAGTTTTTAGCTTGATGAGTGTTGGGTTCTCTGTCATCCAGGCTGCGCCTAATGATGACTTTGGGCGCCTATTCAGTAAGCCTGCCGAACGTGAGAAGCTAGACAAGCTTAGACAAAGCCAGCAGTTAAAGGTGGCCACGCCCCATGAAGAATCGCCCGAAAGCGATACGGAGCCTTTACCTGTAGATACATCCACCCCTATTACCATGCAGGGTTACGTGAAGCGCAGTGATGGGGTGAAGGGTACACTTTGGATTAATAATCAAGCCGTGCAAGAGGGTGATGCTGTCGATAATGTACAAGTTGGGCGAATCAACCGCCGAGGGTTTTCAACTAAGGCCGCAAGTACAGAAGGGGTTGATGTGCAAGCTAGCGGTAAAAAGATTCGCCTTAAAGCTGGCCAAGTGTACGAGCCTGAGACCAGCCAAATTAAAGAGCTGCAAGTGGTGGAGAAAGCCAGGCGACTAAGATTAGAAGAGGCTGGAGTGATTGGTGGTGATGAATAAATGCCCACCTAGGCCTAATGCCCAGCGAGGAATGGTACTTATTCTAATCGCATTTATTATTGGCTTAGGTGCCGCAGCGTTCATGTTCAAAATGTTCAATGCATCAAGTTTGCAAGTTGAGCAGGATGAGAAGACTATGCGCGTCTTAGGTGAGGCTAAATCAGCATTGATTGCATGGGCAGTGAGCCATCCCAATCATCCGGGTCAGATGCCTTATCCTGACCGGAATGGAGATGGCAATTACGATGGGTACAGTGACTGCTTTGCCACTAACGTAAGTTTCTCATATAGCTTTTTACTTGGTAGGTTGCCAATTCATGGTTTAGATCCAAATTGCAATAACCATGGAATTACAGTAACCGCAGCATTAGGGGCAGATTTCCGCGATGCGACTGGTGAGCCATTATGGTATGCAGTATCTAAGAACTTAGTACATGATTACAATGGCACAGGCGCTAACCCAATCATCAATCCAGGCATTGCGAATGTAGCAACAGATTGGATAGAGGTCGTGGACCGAAATGGAAATGTCATATCCAATCGTGTAGCTGCTGTAATTATTGCCCCAGGGACATCTGTTGGTGGGCAGGATAGGTCATCTGCCACACCTGATGCACGAGAGTATTTGGATAGAATCGTTAGGAGTTCAGATGGTGTGCCGTTTAAAAACTATGCTCTTCCTCCTCTGGAAGTTAACCAATTTATCATGGGTGAGGATATTAGAAGAGTAGGTGCTAATGATACTGTCTTTCAAAAGCCATACTATTTTAATGATAAGCTGGTGTACATCACCGCGGACGAACTGCTAACCGCGCTAGAGGCCCGGGCTGCAAGCGAACTAAAGAATGCTCTTTTAAACTATTACGAGCCAGCTTCGGGTGATCGGCCAAATGGAAGAGGGGTTGGCTACTTCCCCTACGCAGCGAGTTTAGGCAGTAGTAAAGATTATGCCTGTGTAGCATCAAACGTAGTTGGCGTCTTGCCGATAAGCAGCGTTGCACCTGCTGATTTTACTTGTAACTATAGTCGTGGCGGCGGGGTGACCAGTGCAAGTTGCAGTACTGGCTTTACGAATATCAGTGCAATTGTAATGCGAAAAAATAATAATTTTACGAGCTTTTCTGGTGCTTGCTCTTACTCAGGGCGAGATTGCACCTGCACTGGTGCGGGCTCGTGCTCAAGAGGTGGGCAAACTTTTAGTTGTAATGCACTGGGTAGCTGCAATGCTAACTTCAACGGTACTGTTACTTTTAAGGGAGGGGAGTTCACCTCTGCTAACTCACGTTGCAGTTTAAGCTGTACAGATGTTGCATGTTCGGGAGCTGGTGCGGGTAGCGCTACCAGAACTTCGTGCGTAGATCCAGTTTTTAATACTGGTGGGTCGCAACTTCCTACATGGATTATGACGAATCGATGGTACGATTATTTTTACTATGCTTCATCTAGGACTGGCATTAAGTTAACGGGCGGCAGCAAAACAAACGTAGATAGTTTGTTAATTGGTACAGGCCGTTCAATTGTTGCACCATTTAGCGTACCCTCGAAAGGTAGTGCGCAATCAAGGCCGTCATGTGCGATTAATGATTATCTGGATAGTGCTGAAAATGCTAATGCAGATCAAATATTTGATAGACAAAATATAACAAGAACCCCAAATTACAATGACCATACATATATCGTAGCACCATGATAAAAAAATCATTTTCACATCGTTGTGTTGGTGGGTTTACACTGGTAGAAATGGCCATTGTCATCGTTATCCTTGGATTCGTCCTTGGTGCGCTGCTGATGCCTATGCAAGTGCAGCGACAACAACAAGCTCAATTACAAACGGAAAATACGCTAGCGATTGCCAAGAGGGCGTTGCTAGGTTACGCGCAGACGCATGGCCGCTTGCCTTGCCCAGCAACAGCGGTTAGCAATGGTATAGAGCAACCGATAGGTGGTGCGGCTGCTTGCACGCAAGCGGTAGGATTTCTGCCGGCGGCAACCTTGGGCATGCAGCCAGCTGATGCGCAAGGGTATGCATTAGATGGCTGGGATAATCGTATCCGCTATGCCGTTACCCAGTCTAGCGCAGGCGGCGCCGCAACTCCAGACTATACAACGAATATTGCAGATAATGCTGCGACGCCACTAGTGAACGAGGCAGATGGTATGAATGTGGTTGGTATGTCTAACTTACTGCCAGATTTACGGGTTTGTGCTAGCTCTGTAGGCATAACTGCCACGGTGTGTTCCGCCGCCGTGCCAGAAACAAATTATCTGATTAATAACGCCGTGGCTGTTATCTACTCTATAGGTGCTACGGGGAATCAAGCCATTGGCGGCGCAGATGAAACTGCCAACTTGAATGATGCGGATGCTAACGGCATTGTGGATGATGGCGTGTTCGTAAACCATGAACCTAGAAGTGCTGCTGACGCCAATGGTGAGTTTGATCACATCGTGACTTGGATTTCTCCTTATGTTCTCTATAATGCCATGATCGAAGCAGGACAATTGCATTAACTTATGAACGACCAACAACTTCTACGCTATAGCCGCCATATTTTATTACCGCAGATTGAATATGAGGGACAAGATAAACTAGTCAATAGCCACGCGTTAATCGTGGGTGCTGGCGGTTTAGGCTCGCCAGTTGCGTTGTATTTAGCGGCAGCGGGTGTAGGCACCCTCACTATCTGTGATTTTGATGTGGTGGATTTAACCAATTTACAGCGCCAAATTGTACACACCACAAGCGCTGTCGGTGTAAATAAAGCCGTATCTGCACAAGCCACCCTGCAGGCAATAAATCCAGAAATCACGGTGAATACGGTTTGTGAAAAATCATCTGCCGCAGACTTTGAGAAACTGATTACACAAGCTGATGTGGTGATTGATTGTAGTGATAATTTTGCTACACGCTATCTGTTGAATCGCCTTTGTGTACAGTTGAAAAAGCCGCTGGTGTCTGGGGCGGCCATTGGTTTTGAGGGGCAGGTTACGGTGTATGACATGCGCTCACACAGCAGCCCATGTTATCACTGCCTGTTCCCCGATAATGGTGAAGACAGTGATTTGCGCTGTGCAACGAATGGTGTGTTTGCTCCGCTAGTGGGCATGATAGGCACTTGCCAAGCGGCAGAAGCGCTAAAAATACTGATGGCTATCGGTGATAGTTTGCAGGGCAGGCTCTTGTTGCTGGATGCACTCTCTATGGAGTGGCGTACGATCAAGCTGAGTAAAGATCCAGCTTGTACCGTGTGTGCTTAATTTGCCATGCGCGCTATGCTCAGCATGGCAAATTGGCTAGATTTACTTGCCGCCTACTAAGCTCTTTACCGCACCGACTAAGTCGCCTGGCATGACCACAACCTTGCTGTTCTCAGATGTCGACATTTTTTGTAATGCGGTAATGTAGCGGTCACCTAACAAGAACATCGCTGATGCGTTGTTTTCTTGTACGGCCTCTGTAATAAATTTAATTGATTCTGCAGAGGCTTTCGCCGCCACCATCTGTGCTTCGGCATCTTTACGTGCAGCTTCTAAGCGTGCTTCCGCATTTAAAATAAGCGATTGTTTTGCACCTTCAGCCTCGGTCACTACCGCAACTCTTTCACGCTCTGCCGCAGCCTGGCGCTCCATGGCATCTTGCATATTAGGCGATGGTTTGATGTCTTGAATCTCAACCGATTTAACGGTTAAACCCCAGTCTAGCGCTTCATCTGCAATCGCAAGTTTGAGTTCAGACTTGATACGGTCACGTGAGGTAAGGGCTTGGTTGAGATCCATACCGCCAATGATAGAGCGTAAACTGGTTTGCACCATATTGCGCATGGCTTCACGGAAATTCTCAATGCCGTATACGGCACGGTCAATCTTCGTCACTTTAATAAATGCAACCGCATTGGCTAGAATTACTGCGTTATCGCGGGTGATGACTTCTTGCTCCGGCACATCCAGAATAATGTCTTTGGTGGTAACTTTGTAGCTCACTCTGGTAAAAATCGGGTTAATAACATGCAGCCCTGGTGTGAGTACGCCAGCAAATTTACCTAAACGCTCCACCACCCATTCCTCACCCTGCGGCACAATGCGCACGCCTTTAATGATGGCGACAATTACTAAAAATATGAGTACTAAACTAAACTCTGTCATTTGGAAATTTCCTTAAGTGAGAAGATTAAAAAGCGTTAACTAACTTTTGTAATGCGTAGTGTATTGCCTTCAACAGCAATCACTTTTGCCTGACTTTCGGCTTCTATCACCTCGTCGGACACTGCTACCCATTCGCGGCTACCCATCAGGCCTTGCGTAAAGCGAATTAAGCCGTTCTGTGCAGGGCTGGTTGTTTGCAACACAGTGCCGATGCGGCCAATTTCTTCGCCTTGTGATTGACCCACAACTGAGCTGCTATCCGTTTTTTTGTAATAACGTCGCCATATTGCCAACGACCCGATAGAGAGGATGGCAAACGCAATGAATTGTATCGCGTGTGGAATGTTAGGAAACAGCCAGGTGACAATTGCTAAACAAATGGCAGCGATGCCAAACCATAATATATATAAAGTACCTATGGCTAATATTTCTACTGCGATTAAAACGATACCTAATACCGCCCAAACCCAAGTTGCTTCTATCATTTGATATCCTGATACAAAGATTGATAAGTGTTAAGCCTAAACATCGGCAATTATTATTGCACGATATTTCAATATTTTTTAATATAAAATTCTGCAAAAAAGGTGTACCCTTTTGGGTGGTATGTCATGCTCCATTAACATTGTAGGAAATACTCCTATGGGCTCCGCACAGAAACTTAATCTTCCGAGTGACCGGCTAGAACGATTGCATTACGTCAAGCGCATGTTTGCACAGGCAAAAGGCCCTGATCTTGCAGAAGAATGGTCTGGCGGCAGGACCAGTGCGTTACGAAAGCTGCATGCAGTAGATGCTGTGCAGTACGGACGTAACCGTAATTTTATTAATGGTGCAGTCACACATTTATCTCCATACCTACGCCACGGCTGTCTGAGCTTAAATGAGACTTTTACTTTTGTGAAACAGAAGTTTGGCTTACAAGGCGAGAGCCTGCTGATGGAGCTAGCTTGGCGCGATTTTTGGCGGCAAGTCTGGTTTTATGAAGGGAATGCTATCTTTAGCGAAATGGAGCCACCTAAGGTTAATCTTGATTATCAGCCGCTGAGCGATGCGGTTAAGCAGGCCAACACTGGTTTACCCTGTATGGATGGCTTTATTAAAGAGTTGCTGGATACTGGCTATATGCATAACCATGCCCGCATGTGGTTTGCGAGCTATGTGGTCCATCATCTTAAAATCGACTGGCGTGAGACGGCTGATTGGTTTGAAGCCCACTTGCTAGATGGCGATTTGGCAAGTAATCACTTGTCATGGCAATGGGTTGCGTCGACGTTTAGCTCTAAACCTTATTACTTTAACAAAGAGAATCTGGAGCGTTATACGGGGGGTAAATATTGCGCCACATGCACAGCGCAATGCCCATTTGATGCGAGCTATGAGGTGTTGAATGGGCGTTTATTTTCGCCATCACTCACCGCCAGCCCAAAGCAATATCCTATTAAGTCATTGCCGATGAAGGGCGCGCATACATTTAAAGCGGTTGCGGTGCTGGTGCATGATGAAATGCTGTCTGCGCAGAATCCTTTGCTTAGTAAGCCTTATCCTAAAATCTTTGTGTTTGACCCTGTGTTGTGTGGTCATTGGTCGCTAAACAGATTGCAATTTGTGGCAGACTGTCTGCATGAAATGATGAATGTTGAGGTGTGGATGGGCGATACGCACGCTGTGTTGCTGCAAAAAGGCGTAGGGCAGATTTTTACGCAGGACACGCCTAACTTTAAGCTTAAAGAAATATTGGCACCATTTGCCCCGAGCTGGGAGCACGCGCCAAGGCTAGCGAATGTACGGCTGAGTGAGCGGCGCTTAAAACGTTTTTCTCGCTACTGGGAGAAAGTAGGCCCAGTGTTGATGGCGGATGTTTAATCTTTAACTATTCAATGCTACTATCCATAGCGACTCAAGTATTACGCGAGTTTGCAGGCCGATATCATCAATAAAAATAAGGGGATATGATGTTAGTATGGATAGTGGTAGCCGTCGTTGTGCTGTATTTTGTCATCACATACAATAGTTTGGTCAGTGTTAAAAATAACGTTGAAAAGGCATGGTCTAATATCAATGTGCTGTTAAAGCAGCGTCATGATGAGCTGCCTAAACTGATAGATACTTGCCGACAGTATATGCAGCATGAGCAGGCTACGCTAGAAAAAGTGATTCAAGCGCGCACGCAAGTGAATGAAGCGCGCGACCAGCATGATGTTGCTGCGCTAGGGCAGGCCGAAAGCGCTCTGCGTGTAGGCTTGGGTGGGCTGTTCGCCGTGGCGGAAAGCTATCCAGAGCTTAAATCTAACCAGAATTTCTTAATGCTGCAGACCCGCATCACCGGGCTTGAAAATCAAATTGCAGACCGCCGCGAGTTTTATAACGACAGTGTGTACATTAACAATGTGCGCGTGCAACAGTTTCCGGATCTAATCGTGGCAAGGCTGTTTGGTTTTGCCAAAGAGTCATTACTTAAATTTTCCAGTGAAGAGCTTGCCGATGTTGACGTAAGTCAGCGCTTTAATGCCAAGCTGTAGGCAGTGTTGTGCGCTTGCGTAGTTACTATTTAAATCCGCTCGCCCTGTGTGTCTGCCTTGGGCTGGTGTTGGCAGGCGTGTACATAGATTACCAGGACGGGCAAGCGCACCAACTGCCGATGCTGTTCGCTGTGAGTGCCTTGGTTGCCATATTTGCCTGGGCATTTAACTACAAAAGATTGCTGGCAATATCCGAGGTGCCAATTTCAACCATTGCGTCGGCGGCTCAAGGCTATGTGGAATTGTTTGGCAAGTCCAGACAGCGCTTGCCCATGCGCAGCCCAATCCAAGGTGCAGATTGCGTTTGGTTCAGGTTGTGGGTGTACGCCCGCGATAGTAACTACATGTGGCGCTTGCAAGATTACCAAGTCAGCGAGCAAGTGTTTGAGCTGCATGATGATACCGGTGTGTGCTTGGTAGACCCTAAAGGCGCGGATATTTATGCTGCAAAACGGCATGTAATTACGCAAAATGGGCACCGCTATATTGAGGATGTACTGTTTGCGGATAAATCTATTTACGTGCTGGGTGATTTAGATGCCGGCACGCAAGCCCATACCGAGGCTGAAATCCACCATGAGGTTAGCAAGCTGCTCACACAATGGAAGCAATCTAAATCCAGACTGTTGCAGCGGTTTGACCTGAACCGGGATGGTGAAATTGATATGCTGGAGTGGGAGCAAGCACGCGAACAGGCCTATACCGATATCAAGCGTCAGCAAAGCCTATTGCTTAAAAGTGAGCAGCATTTGATTGCTAAGCCCCAAAACAATCGTCTATTTGTGATATCAGGCATTACTCCGCAAGCGCTGAGGCAGCGCTATCGTTATTGGGCGGTTGTGCATTTTTTAGTATTTTTCGGAGCGGGTCTGTTTTCTTTTGTAGCGAGTTACCTCGCGATATAACAGCAGGTTTGCCCTGTGATAAAATGCTAGGTTATGACAACTGACCATTCGACACAGAATATGCAAGAAAACAAAGAGCTAGCCAAATCATTCGACCCTAAAACCATTGAAAGTAAATGGTATGAATTCTGGGAGGGGCAAGGCTATTATGGCGCTGGTTTAGATACCGCCAAGCAAGATAATTTCTGTATTTTACTTCCCCCGCCTAACGTGACCGGCACGCTCCATATGGGGCACGGTTTTAATCAGACCTTAATGGATGCATTAACACGCTACCACCGTATGCGTGGCGACAACACTTTGTGGCAGCCAGGTACCGACCATGCCGGTATTGCTACCCAAATCGTGGTGGAGCGTCAGCTTGATGCACAAGGCGTGTCACGTCATGATTTAGGCCGTGAAAAGTTCTTAGAAAAAGTATGGGAGTGGAAAGAGTACTCAGGCGGTACCATCACTAAACAAATGCGTCGTTTAGGTACCTCGCCAGATTGGAGCCGCGAGCGCTTCACCATGGATGAAGGCCTCAACAAAACAGTGACCAAGACCTTTGTGCAGCTCTATAACGAAGGCCTGATTTATCGTGGCAAGCGTTTGGTGAACTGGGATGTGAAGCTAGGCACAGCAGTGTCTGATCTAGAAGTGGTGCAGGAAGAAGAAGACGGCTTCATGTGGCACATCAACTATCCACTGGCAGATGGTTCTGGTCATTTAACGGTAGCGACAACACGTCCAGAGACTATGCTGGGTGACGTGGCAGTGATGGTGCATCCGGAAGATGCGCGTTATAAACACCTGATTGGTAAAACTGTGCAGTTGCCGTTGTGCAACCGTGAGATTCCTATCATTGCCGATGATTATGTCGATTTGGAGTTCGGTACCGGTGTAGTGAAAGTGACGCCAGCGCATGACTTTAACGACAATATGGTCGGCCAACGTCAAGGTTTGGATAAGATCGTTATTCTTAATCTACAAGGGTTTGTGCCTGCCGCAGCAGAAGTTTGGGCGGCGGATGGTGCTAGTAAGCCATCCATCCAGATGCCAGCAAATCTGATTGGCTTGGAGCGCTTTGCTGCACGTAAACAAGTGGTGGCAGACCTAGAGGCGCAAGGCTACTTGGTTAAGGCAGAAAAACATAAACTCAAAGTGCCGCGCGGTGACCGTACTAATGTAGTGATTGAGCCTATGCTGACCGACCAATGGTTCGTTGCCATGAGCAAGCCTGCTGCTGACGGTAAATCGATCACGCAAAAAGCATTGGACGTAGTGGCGAGCGGCGAAATCAAGTTCTACCCTGAGAACTGGGTAAACACTTACAACCAATGGCTCAATAACATTCAAGACTGGTGTATTTCCCGTCAGCTATGGTGGGGGCACCAAATCCCTGCTTGGTACTCTGATGACGGCAAAGTCTATGTGGCGCATGATGAGGCTGAGGCCAAGGCTCAGGCGGCTAAAGACGGCTATGCCGGTCAATTGAAACGTGACGATGATGTGCTGGATACCTGGTATTCATCTGCATTATGGCCGTTCTCAACCCTAGACTGGACCGGTGATGCAGAGAAGGATGCTGCGAATATTGCGTTACAGCAGTACTTGCCATCTTCTGTATTAGTCACAGGCTTTGATATTATTTTCTTCTGGGTGGCGCGTATGGTGATGATGACCACGCATATCACTGGTAAAATTCCGTTTAAGCACGTGTATGTACACGGCTTGATTCGCGATGCCGAAGGCCAGAAGATGAGTAAATCTAAAGGCAACGTGCTAGACCCGATCGATTTGATTGACGGCATTGCTCTGGATGAACTGATTAAAAAACGCACGACAGGTTTGATGAATCCGAAAGATGCGGAAAAAATCGAGAAGCGTACACGTAAAGAGTTTCCGGAGGGGATTAACGCCTATGGTACTGATGCGCTACGTTTCACGTTTGCGGCATTAGCTTCACCTGGCCGTGATATTAAGTTTGATTTACAGCGCTGTGATGGCTACCGTAATTTCTGCAATAAATTGTGGAATGCAACCCGCTTTGTGCTGATGAATACAGAAGGTCAGGACAATGGCTTTGGCTTAGGTAGCTGCGTAGAAGGTGGCCGCGTATTCTCGCCAGCAGACCGCTGGATTGTGAGCATCCTGCAGCGCACGGAAGCTGAGGTTGAGCGCGCGTTTGAAGACTACCGTTTCGATTTGGCGGCAAAAGCGATTTACGAGTTTGTGTGGGATGAGTACTGCGACTGGTACTTAGAGCTAGCTAAAGTACAAATGCAAAATGGCAGTGAGGCAGAAAAAATCGGCACACGCCGTACTTTACTGCGCGTGCTGGAAACCATCTTGCGCTTAGCGCACCCTATCATGCCATTTATTACCGAAGAAATTTGGCAAACAATCGCGCCAATGACGGAAAAGCATGGCGCCAGCATTATGTTGGAAACTTATCCTAAAGCGCAGCCAGACAAATTGGACGAGGCCTCTGAGGCTTGGGTGGCGCAGTTAAAACAAGCTGTGGATGCATGCCGTAGCTTGCGTGGTGAAATGGGTATTTCACCAGCGGCACGTGTGCCACTATTTGCTGCGGGTGATGCCGAGGCATTGGCTGCCTACGCACCTTACCTAAAAGCATTGGCTAAGCTGGAGGATGTGGCGATTGTTGCTGAGTTGCCAGAAGCGGATGCGCCGGTGATGCTAGTGAATGATTTTAAACTGATGCTAAAAGTTGAAATCGATGTTGCGGCAGAAAAAGAGCGCTTAGGTAAAGAAATCGCGCGTCTGGAAGGTGAAATCAATAAAGCCAACGCCAAGCTTAATAACGAGAGTTTTGTGGCAAGAGCGCCAGTAGCAGTGGTAGAGCAGGAAAAAGCACGTGTGGCCGATTTTAGTGCCAGCTTGGATAAACTGTTAAGCCAGTTAGCTAAGCTTAAGTAGCGCTGTCTTGTATGTAGCGCCGCATGATGCGCCGATTCATTCGGTAGCAAGTGCGGCGTTTTTTATGTTGCTAAGGACTGTTGAGTCAGGGTTTAAAAGCTAATCACTAGCAGCGTAGATTGTTAGCTCACACGTTTTTTAATGTAAAACGTAAAAGCCGTTTCGTCTTCTTCTAATAATAAAAGCTCATGCCCGGTTTGTACGCAAAAGGCATTAAAGTCTTTGACCGAGCCAGGGTCGGTTGAGATGATTTTTAGCACTTGCGTAGGCGCCATGTCGCTGAGGCCTTTTTTGCAGCGCAAAATTGGTAATGGGCAGTTTAGGCCGGTGGCATCGACTACTTTGTCAAAATCCATAATGGTTTTCCTGTGTTACTTAAAGCGGGGTGGTTATTTAGATTGAGCGTTGATTTGTACAAACGGATAGCCCGCCCTTGCCCAAGCCAATACGCCGCCCGCTAGATTATAGACGTGCTTACAGCCCTTACTGGCAGCAAACGCTGCCGCATGCGCTGAGCGCACACCGCTATGGCAGTAGAACACGATGGTTTCCGCCTTGTTGAGTGACTCATATTGAACCGGGAGCATGGCTAATGGAATATGCACTGCGTGTTCAATCACGCCACGCGCTACCTCGTCATCATTGCGTACATCTACGAGTAGAAGTGATTTTGTGTTGAGCATGACCGATAAGTCATGTGCGTCAATTTCATTGTAAGTGCTCATTAAATAAACCTGAATTAACTAATAAATTAAGTGGCTAAGAACCCGTATTTTTATGCCTGCATTCAATAAAAATAAAATGCATTGGGCTTATGCAAGTTTTGATCATTCTCAACGATAGACAAGCTACGGAGTAATTTGTTTAGGTTGACTCGCAAGCAGCATCGCCAATACGCGGCTTGCAGATGATGGATGATGATTCCCATATGGTAATACAAAATATAGCTTCTTGAATATAAAGCGTTAATATTCCTAATATAAATCTTAAAGAAACTCCTCTACGGCGCAGTCTGACTTAATGTAGTATTGATGGTATCGGTGCTGTGCTCGTCGTCCGCAATCACTGGAAAGCACTGCGTACCATATGGCATCACTTAACAAGCCTGGATTTTTGTGTTCAAAATTTCTACGATTAGCCGTTTACTATATGCGGCAGTGACTTAGCAACGCTATCCCCATCGCACCCACAAAGTTATCCACATAAATTGTGGATGTGCCTCACTGCAGAGTGGTCGGTTGATCTGTGATCAGCAGCCATCACTAGCTGGCAGTCCATATGGTTGTCATAATTTACCCATATGATGGCTATAGGCGTTGAGCCTATGCTTTAGTCCTTGTGTTTAAACACAGATATTATTGAAATTATTTTGTTAAGTGTAGGTTGAGAATGGCAACGATGAATAGATTAAGTTTAATTATGCTTATACTGACATGTACAATCGGCACCGTGCCGGCTATGGCTGAGAATGCAGAAACTTGGATTAAAGACGGCGAGGCGGCTTTAGCGGCGGCAAAACGGCTACAACCCGAGCTGGGGCGAGCTAAAAACGTAATATTATTTGTGGGAGATGGTATGGGTATAGCAACCATCACTGCCTCACGTATTTTTGAAGGGCAGCGTAAAGGCTTGGATGGCGAGCGCAATCAGCTGGCATTTGAATCTTTACCCTATTTAGCGCTTTCTAAAACCTATTCTGCCAATCAGCAAACCTCAGATTCTGCACCAACCATGACCGCGATGGTGACCGGCGTAAAAACGAATGATGGCGGTTTGTCGGTGAATCAATCTGTTGCACGGTCAGAGCCCAGTAATGCCGTGATACAAGCGAATAAATTAACCACCATTTTAGAAAAAGCAGAGTTGAGCGGCCGCTCAACCGGCATTGTATCAACCGCTCGCATTACCCACGCGACACCTGCGGCCACTTATGCACACACAAGCAATCGAGATTGGGAGGCTGACAGCAATACTCCAGCAGGGTCTGATGTAAAGGATATCGCCGCACAATTGATTGATCGTTTCGGGGATCGTCAGATTGGCGATGGTATAGAGGTGGTGTTAGGTGGTGGCCGGGTATATTTATTACCTAAAACACAGACGGACCCTGAATACCCTAGCGTCAAAGGTAAGCGTAATGATGGACGTGATCTAACACGGGAGTTTCAAACTAAATTCAATGCGCACTATGTATGGAACAAAGCACAGTTTGATGCTTTTAATCCGGCCAGCGGGCAGCGGCTATTGGGTTTGTTCGAGCCATCACATATGCAATACGATCATGACCGCCAAGCGGATGTTGCGGGTGAGCCATCTCTTGCCGAAATGACTGATAAGGCGATTGATATATTAAAGCAAAATAAAAATGGCTACTTCTTAATGGTAGAGGCTGGGCGCATCGACCATGCATCGCATGCGAATAACGCTTACCGCACGTTAAGTGAAACCGTGGCATTGTCGAATGCGGTTAGATTGGCTATGCGCAAAGTTGATATGAAAGACACGCTCATCATTGTGACGGCAGACCATAGCCACACGCTGACTATCGGCGGTTATGCTAAACGCGGTAATCCCATATTAGGTAAGGTTGTATTCCCCGGGAGTAGTGCGCCAGAGCAGGCATTGGATGGTCGCCCCTATACAACCATCAGTTTCGCCAATGGCGCAGGCTATTCTGCAGGTGAAAATGTGCATACGCAAACGCCGCGAGCAGGTCGTATTGAGGATATGAGTGCCGTGGATACCGAAGACCCGGATTTTCATCAGGAGGTGATGGTGCCGCTAGCGTCTGAAACACATGCGGGGGAAGATGTGGCAATCTTTGCTGGTGGCCCTAACGCGCAATTGTTTCATGGCATACAAGAGCAAAGTTACATTTATTACGTGATGGAAGATGCGATGGGGCTTGATGCTAAGCGCAAACACTAGCCTCATGAGTGACTGATATAGACATAAAAAAAGCCCACATTTCTGTGAGCTTTCTAAAATTCTGGTGGCCGGGGCCAGAATCGAACTGGCGACACGCGGATTTTCAATCCGCTGCTCTACCGACTGAGCTACCCGGCCTTTCTTACTGCTACAGCGTTCGGTTTAATCGCTGCAAGGCGCGCATTATAGCAAACTAAATTGTAATCTGACAAAGATATTTTAAGATTTTCGTATATTTATTTTTAATACTGAAGTTTGTATCTGCTTTGCGTGATATCTAGGTGGCTCTCATGTAAAATCTTTCCCTATGAATTTAAACACAAATTTACCAAAAATCGGGTCATTGAGTCAGTCGTTACAGGCGGCGCTTGTTGATAAAATTAATCATAAAACTAAACCGTTAGGTGCCTTAGGGCAACTGGAGGCGGTGGCTTTGCAGTTGGGTTTGATACAACAAACCTTGACGCCTCAGCTATCTAACCCCACGTTGATGGTATTTGCAGGTGATCACGGGGTGGTGAATTCCGGGGTTAGCCCTTATCCGCAAGCCGTTACTGCGCAGATGGTGATGAATTTCCTGCAGGGAGGCGCGGCAATTAACGTGTTTGCGCGTCAGCATAATATGCGTTTGCGGGTGATTGATGCTGGTGTTAATCATGATTTTGATGCGAACACAGATTTGATTCATGCCAAAGTGGCGGCGGGTACAGCCAACTTCTTGCAAGAGGCTGCTATGACTGCAGCACAATGTCAGCAAGCGCTGGCAACTGGGGCGTCGCTGGCAAAACAAGAAACTGCCGCCGGCTGTAATGTATTTGGTTTTGGCGAGATGGGTATAGGCAATACGTCTTCAGCCAGCTGTTTGATGAGTGTGTTATGCGGTATTCCGATTGAGGAGTGCGTGGGGCGCGGCACAGGTTTAGATGACGCCGGATTGGCGCAGAAACGATCTATTCTGAAGCAGGCAATAGATTTTCATGACCTGAGCGCTGATAGTGCGCTGGATGTGCTGGCGACTTTCGGTGGCTATGAAATTGCAATGATGGCTGGAGCAATGCTAGGTGCTGCTGAGCAGAACGCAGTATTGTTAATTGATGGCTTTATTGCAACCGCGGCCTTGTTGGTGGCTGCGCAGTTGCAGCCCAATATTTTGCAGTATTGTGTATTTACGCATTGCTCGGGAGAGGCTGGACATCGTCGCTTGTTAGCATACTTAGATGCCAAGCCGCTGCTAGATATCGGATTGCGTCTTGGTGAAGGTACAGGTGCGGCCTTGGCTTATCCTTTGGTGCAAGCTGCGGTTAACTTTATGAACGAGATGGCCTCATTTGAAAGTGCTGGTGTGAGCACTGCTGAGGCGGCTGTTGGGGACGTTGCGTGATCAATTTTCTGCGTAACGAGCGACGCTATATGTTGTTAGCGGTTGGTTTCTTTACGCGGATTCCTGTTCCGGTGTTTGGCGACTTTCATCCTGATGATCTGAATCGAGCAGCCAAATATTTCCCATTGGTGGGGATTCTTGTCGGCTTGATTGGCGCAGGCGCATTTGCCTTTGCAAGCAAGGTCTTGCCACAGAGTATTGCTGTGCTGGTGAGCATGGCGATGACGATTTATATCACCGGTGCATTTCATGAGGATGGGCTTGCCGATAGTGCAGATGGTTTAGGTGGTGGTTGGGACACCGAGCGCATATTGGCCATTATGCAAGACTCTAGGCTGGGGACTTATGGAGCCATTGCTCTGTTTTTTGCGCTATTGACGAAATATCAGCTACTTAATGCATTGCCCGCTTACTTTTTACCATTTGTGTTAGTGATTGGCCATGCGTTTAGCCGCTTATGTGCGTTATTGATCATGACCGATTTAGATTATGTGCGTGAGAGCGGTAAGGCAAAGCCGCTGGCAACTAAAATTAAAGCACCGGGCTTGCTGGTTGCTGTGTTTTTTGGCTTGGCGCCGATTCCGCTATTGTATTTGAACTTTTCACCTGTGTTGTTGAGTGCTAGCGATTGGTTGTGGCTAGCAGCTTGTTGCTTAACGCCGGTGGTGTTTGTTTGGGTTTGGTGGCGCAATAAAATCAAACGCTGGCTTGGTGGCTATACTGGCGATTGTTTGGGCGCGATGCAACAAATGACTGAGTTAGCTTTTTACTTGGGCTTGCTTGTGTGGGCGCAGCAATTATGAATTTACATTTGATTCGACATACTTCCTTGGATATTCCATCTGGTGTTTGTTATGGACAGAGTGATGTGGATGTTTCCGCTAATTTTGCACTAGAGTGCAGTGCGTTAAGCGCAAAGTTAAATGGCATACAGTTTGATGCGGTCTATGCTAGCCCGTTGCAGCGTTGTACCAAGTTAGCGCAAGCGCTTAATTTGGGGCAAGTGCAAGAGGATGCGCGGTTAAAAGAATTGCATTTTGGTGACTGGGAAATGCAACCATGGGATAGCATACCGCGTGATATATTTGATGTTTGGGCGCACGATTATGCACATCTGGCGCCACCTAATGGCGAGAGTTTCACCCAGTTGTATCACCGTACTAAAACGTTTACAGAAGAAGTGAGTAGTCGCTTACATGGAAAGAACGTTGCGGTTGTGACGCATGGCGGGGTGATACGTGCAATGTTAGCAGACGCCCTGAATATACCGTTAAAAGGCTTATTCCGTTTGGTGATTGACCACGCTAGCGTGACACAAATCACCCTCAGTGACAGCGTGCCGAGGATACAGTTTGTTAATCGCTAAGGCTGTGAATATAAGCGACTCGTAGTTAGTACAATCGTAGTTTTGGCAAGTAAGTTCAGTAGCTAACCGCTGTCTGCAAGACTTTAACGATTAGAGATTCTGTAGAGCCTGTTCTAGTTGTTGCCAACGATTGTCGTCTGGTAAGCCAAATCTTAATGCCGGCTGCTCAGTAAATTTTCTAACCCAAACCCCTTGTTGTGCCAGTTGGCTGTGTATGTGGTTGGCTGCCTCAGTCGCAATATACTGAAATAGTGCAGTCCCGCCGGCCGGCTTTAAGCCATATTGCGTTAGCAGGCTTGCCAAGCGCTGACTATTGTTTGCTAGCGTTACTCTGGTATTTTGCTGCCATGCGCAGTCTTGTAGTGCTCGCATGGCAATGTGGCGGCTGGCGCCTGCAATTGTCCATGGGCCTAGTTCCTCTTTTATCTGTTGTAGCTGTGCGGGCGCTGCAAGCAGAAAGCCAACTCTGGCGCCGGCT
>Ga0207968_100055_pt1 | contig 49131 bp, 41 predicted proteins | sample LakWasMet21_HOW5_2_FD_183867 | JGI IMG/M metagenome (GOLD analysis project Ga0207968, IMG submission 183867) | Freshwater sediment methanotrophic microbial communities from Lake Washington under simulated oxygen tension - Sediment Metagenome... | ecosystem: Environmental > Aquatic > Freshwater >...
AAAACCCTGGTTTTTCTAATGAAAGCTTAAACGAATTAGCTGCATCAATTGCCCTTCGTGGCGTCAAAACTCCAATTTCAGTACGAGATAACCATGATGCACCGGGCCGCTTCCTTATTAATCACGGCGCACGCCGTTTTCGTGCCTCTATAAGGGTTGGCAAGATGACTGTTCCAAGTTTTATAGATAATGATTATAACGAGGCCGACCAGGTGGTTGAGAATCTGCAGCGCAACGAGTTGACACCCCGCGAGATTGCTAACTATATCGGCCGTGAGCTGGCCAAGGGCGTCAAAAAAGGCGAGATTGCTAAGGCTATCAGTAAATCACCGGCTTTCGTGACTCAGCACGTCACCTTGCTTGATCTACCTGATCCGATTGCTGATGCCTTCAACTCGGGCAGAGCCAAGGATGTAACGGTTATTAATGAGCTGGTGACAGCCTTCAAGAAAATGCCAACGGAGGTCGATAATTGGCTGGGTGATGAGACTCAAGAAATTACTCGGAGTTCAGTCAAACTGTTACGCGAGTTTCTGGATGACAAGCGAAAACACGAGGATGACCAGCAAGATCAAGATACCAGCACAGCTGATGTTTTCAGTAGCAATATCGAACAAAAAGGTGAAGATCAAGAAACGGATGTTAAGGCCAAGGAGAATAAGCACGAAAAACAGGTAGACCCAGACAAGCTGAAAAAAGCTATCGTCCAGGTGCAGCATGATGGCCGCCCCGCCCGATTGATATTAAGTCGTCGTCCTCCGACCGAAGGCTTCGCTTGGCTGAAATACGACGATGACGGTCATGAGTTCGAGGCTAATCTTGCTCAGGTACAGCTTGTGGCTGTGTTAGAAGGGTGACGTAAGGATTCGTGTCAAAAAGGCAATAGCCTAGCGGAAACCCTTTAGATGGTGTTTTGTTCGACCTGTCGGGAAACAACAAGTGCTTTTCGACGGGTGACTGTCGGCAAAGAAGCAACAGATAAAGGTTTCCAATGAACTGCTGGTTTGCATTGAAAATGCACTCATTCAGAGACCGCCAGTAATGGGTATTCCCGCACCCACAACAGACGCTCATATCGTTATTGTCTAATGTTTTAGTGTTTTGATAGTAATGTAAGGCGCAAATAAACGAATGCGTGGTTTTGAACATTGGACAAATGGGTTCAATCTGTCTAATGTCTCAAAAAAGCGAACCTTTCAAAGCTCACCAAGACAGCAAGGTTTTCGGAGTGCAGAACTTACGCGGCGCGCTTTGACTTTTTAGGTTTTCGTTTTGCTACTAACATTTCATTTTTTGATAAAATTCTCCATTCTCCATCATGTTGGGTATATATACGTTCTTGGGCGGAGTGCACTAAGTAAGATTGAACGTAGTCTTGACCATATTTAACTTCTAAATTTGGTAAAGCCTCTGCTAAAGCCTCTGAGATAAGTTGATGGGATAAAATTTTAGGTTTAATCCTTGATAAAGCAGTTCGTGCCTGTTTTGCGGTTGTTTTGTGAGGAAAAATAAAGTCAACATGATAATCCTCTGTTATCTGGATAGAAATAGCTAGGGGTTCAACTGGTTCGAGGATATTATCGAGTTCTGCTTTCTTCAGATTATCGCCTCTTTTTTTAGCAAGCTTATTTGCCTTCTCCACCTTGTTAAGGCTTTGTTCTGTAACATTATAAAATGGTTTTCGCTTTATCTTCGTAATCAGATCACACAAAGTTTCTTTAAGCGATCTTGCTCCCTCCGCCCCCAACTCCTTTAAGAACCCGTCAATCATAGGTTTAAATATAATATAGGTGACAAGTGCATCTAAATAGCCACTGGCTTTCAGTTGCGGCGTATAGCGGTTAACTTGTACATTTTTAGATATTAATTGGCCGCAAAGATCAATCTCCTTAGCCGTTTTAGTGCCTATTTTTTCAGGGTATTTAATGAATAGATCATAATCTTTAGGCATACTAAATATTTCCTTTTAGTAAACTTAATAACTTACTAGTCTCGCACAATATTGAATGAATAACCCCAATATTTAAAATACGATCATTTTCCAGAGATCGAAAGGGGCTGACTAGACAAAACGACATGACCGGATGCTTCACCCCGACAAACTCACTGCTACTTTTAAATCGATTGGCTGCTTTCAGTTTCTACGCTGCTATTTGGAAATATTTGGCGAATGTCTCTTATGAGTCCAGACTGTGTAAAAATTAATCAAAGAACCTCCGCAAGGAGGTTTTTTTTTATCTTCTGTTTAGTCAAAAGAGGAGTGGCGAATGGGTGTGATTAAACATAAGTAATATTTTAGCCGCTAAAAATAATAATGGTTTGACAAGTAATAATAATAAGAATAATATTACTACCATATTATTATTGACTGGAGTAACGAGTATGGAACTGGCCAAAGAAACCCGTGATCGCATCTTTGCAGCTGCTGACTTGCTGTACGAGCAGGCCGATCGCGCTGCTTTTCCGACCGTTGATGCTGTGCGTAAGACGGCTAAAGTCAATATGAACGATGCAAGCGCAGGCATGAAGGAATGGCGCCGTGCGCAGACGGCCCAAGCTGCACCGGTGGCTGTTCAGGTGCCGGAAGTTGTTAGGCAGGCCAGTAGTGTTGCGTTGTCTTCGTTGTGGCAGGAGGCTCAGGAGTTAGCGAATGAGTCTTTACGGGCCGCCCAATCTGCCTGGGATGCTGAGCGGCTAGAGGCTGATACGCTGAACAAGCAAATGGCAGATGCCTACGAGGCTCAAGCATTAGAGCTGGAAGCTGTTCAGACTAATATTGAGCATTTGGCCGCTGAAAATGCGCGATTGAATGCCGAGCTTGACGGTACTCGCCGCGACCTGGTGGCTGCAAAGGTTGCAACCGAACGCGCTGATACCAGAGTGATAGAAATTGAATTAAGAGCTACTGAGCTGCGCACTGAGCTTGATTATTCCCACAAAGAGGCAGATCAGGCTCGTACCGAGCTTGCGACGATGCGACAAGCGCATGCGTCAGAGATTGAAGGATTGCGGGCCGAATTGATGGTAATACAAGCAAAAGCCGAAGAGGCGGTGCAGGCGGCGGACGCAATGGTAAATTCTTTACGAGACGAGCTGGTGTCTGTTAAAGCCAAGGCTGATGCAGCTCTAGAGTCATACCAAGAGCAACGTAAACAGGCGGCTAGTGAGGTAAATCGTTCAGCCGAGAGACTGGTTGCGGCGCAGGCAGAACGCGATTTGGCCCAAAAGGCTGCCAGTCAGGCCAGAGAAGAAACAGCTGAGCTACGCGGTCGGATTGATACTCTCAAAGAACAGAATGCCGAAATGCTTAAAATGTTCAAGCTTTTGGGAGAAAAGCAGGCTTCACAGGCTAAAAATGACTAAGTAGAAAGCTATACGCTAAAATGAACCAATGCTTTTAGTCATAAATTTAAGTGTCGACTAAAAATTTGAATTTCTTAACACATACATATCAATAGGAGTATCCCGATGAAGCAGCGCCTTCTTGTAATGAACGGGCAGCGACTTGTTCAGAGCGAGCAGGGAGGGCAGTGGAATACCGACAAGGTGGAAAAGGCCGGGCTAATCAAGCCAGGCATTTACAACATCCATTTGTCAGCCCTGGCCGATAAGGCTAAAACCGAAGATGGTGTGATCTTACATGTTGACCGGGATTATATTTACCAGCAAGTCGGCAAGAATTTTGTTAAGCATGATAGAGTGGATTTCGATAAAGTGCCTGAAATAGGGAGTAATTCCACCATCAAGTACGAAAACGGTAAGGCGGTAGTGTCGTCATCGTCAATCAAACTAAGCCGTGGATTATCCAGATAAACTTTAGCCGCTAAAATTTTTTGGGTATGTCGTGAGCCAATTCAGAGAGAAATTGATCAAGATGGCCGAGCAAGATAATGACGCGCAAGTCGATGCCCTCTTTGAGCAAGCTCAAGATGTGCAGGCAGAGCAAGTCGCCCTGTTTGATACCCCCCTGGAGTCCCAATACAGCGCCGCTTTCGCGGCGCAGGTTGAAGCGAAGCACGATCAAGCCGAACAAATAGAGGATAAGATTGAAAACCTGATTGAGTTGCAAGCATCTCTTTTGCAGCTGGCTCAATCACGACAGCCTAATATATTTGCTTTGCCGGGTGCACGAGCTAAATGGCAGCAGCAGATGCAACAGCAAAAAAACACCATGCAACACCTTCAAGGCCGACTTGAATCGGTGCGAGAAATTAAGGAAGGGATGGGCATCCACGGCTCACGCATTGAGGAACTTGCCACTCGGAAGTTGCGAGCTCAAGAGCCGGAGCTTGCTAGCGACTGGAGCGACATGTGTGAGGCTCAGCGTCAGTACCAAGAACTACAACGTAAGCAGGAGCAATACAAAAAACGAGCTTTAGAAAGACAACAGCTCGATACACGAGGCCGGAGCATGGGCCTTGGGTTGTCTCAGGAGCGATAAAGGCTCTATGTCTGGCTTTCTTAATGAAGTGTCACCCATAGTGCGACAGCCGCAGCAAACAAAGTGATGCATGACGCTAACACGTTTAACATCGCAATCCGATGAGCATACCGGATTGGAGCGGTTACTCGGGCCAGGGAAGCATCGACTTCAGCCCGCACGGAAGCTGCCGTTGCCTTGGCCCCTTCTTGCATAATCTGCCCCATTGCTTCCTTGCTTGCGATCAAGGAGGCGTTCAGAATTCGCTCCGCCTTGCTTTTGGCATCATTTCCCCACCGTAAAGCTAGTTCTTCCAGCTCTTCCTTGTACCTGTCGAGTTGCGCTTGTTGTGCCTTTGAGCTGTCTTGCATCAAGCGATTATTGATTGTCTGTAATACCAGAATTGGATCGTCACGCGAAACCGCAATGCCGTGTTTTACGGCAATTTCTTTTATAAGTTCTTCAAGCTGATCTGTCATCACAGCACCGCAGCATTGTCGAGCTGCCCGAATAATTGACTCTTTACGATTTTGAGTCGCTGCCTGGTCATGATGGTAAGTGATTCCATTGCCAGGGCTTCATCGAATGTCAGGCGATCTTGCAGCATGTCACTTAGGTCGCGACCGTAGGTATCTTCCTTGAGGGTAGGAATTTTCACTATTGCTGACACCCGAGCTTTGTTTGTTGTGTATGCCTTCATTTGTTCAAAGCTCTTGCCCTCGTGTTCAATTGGACCCCAAAACGGATTAAGCCAGACTACAAATAACGCTTCTGCTGGAAACTGGCTGGCAAGTTGAGCGAATCCGCTCACCGTGTCCAGAAGTGCCTGACTTCCTGTAATGACGGTATGTACAACCATTTCGTGCCCCATTTCTTGTAGAAGTGATGGGACATGGTTGCTGATGAGGTAGTGTGTCAGTGGCACGAATGAACTGGCCCCGTTGTCGATAATCACATCGTTTTTCGATGGTGCAATTAATTCGACCAGAGTGTCGAAGTTGCGAGACCGGATTTCGTCACCCTCCATAATTTCCAGTAGTCGAACATTCAGCGCCTTGAAACCATGAAAAGTTGAATTCACTGGATCAGTGTCGATGCACAGCGGTGATTGTCCTTTACTGATTTTGTATTGGGCAATCATTGCCGAAATAAGGGATTTTCCGACGCCGCCCTTTCCTTGTAAAACTATGTGAATTTTAGCCATTATAGTAAGTCCTCTTTATTCGGTGTCTTATTGAATTTGAAGCCATTTGCAGCCAGCTCCTCCGCTTTCTTTTCGTTTGTAATTGTCGGCACATGATTGGTTTGTTCGCCCGGAACGGCATAAGTCACCAAATTTTCGGTGGACGATATAAGTTCTGCCGGTGTCAGGATTAAGCGATTTACATAGACGCGAAATGATTGATAGCTGAAGTCAATTTTCCCTTCTTCGTTAAGTGTTTCCCAAATGCTCTTTACGGGCCACCCATCATCTAGCGCCTGTTTTACGTCTACTCGTAAAGCAAGGAAAGTCGCCCGGTTTTTCGCCCTACGGGACGGCTTTTTCTTTATGGCCATTGCCGCTATACGCTCAGATAGGTTCTTTGCCATATATCACCATTCGTTTTATTTCGGTTGTTTGAGCATTGTTTCTTTCACGTTTTATTGCCCATTCGTTGTTTGAACGTTGTTTTTGCTTTGTTGTCGTGTTTTTTACGAAAAACATAGTTTATATCGAAAAAAACGGTTTAGCAAAGCTCTATGTCATGATATTCTTTGTTTAAAAACGGATATAAACGATTGTAGAGCGGGCAGGATATGTGAAGTAGGCCCACCAGCAAGCTTGGTATTCCTTCTTCACTTGCCTTTATTCGCACTGCGTACTCAATAGGCATCCTGCTCTGCGAGGCAGACGCTACCGCGTCAAAAGAAAGGAAAAAACGATGGTAAAAGACAGCAAAATAACGCGGAAAAGTAGTTCACCTATTAAGGTGTACTGTCTTCCAGAAGAGCGACGCCAGATTGAAGAAAACGGTAAGGATGTAGGTTTGAGTATGTCTACTTATCTGTTGAACGTTGGTATGGGCTACCAGGTGCGCGGCATATTGGATAATAAACGTGTTGAAGAATTAGCTCGCATCAATGGCGACCTTGGTCGTCTTGGTGGGCTGTTGAAGCTTTGGCTCACAAATGACCAGCGCACGGCTGCGTTTGGAGAGGCCACTATTCGTGCTCTTCTATCTAAAATTGAAGACACACAAGGCAAAATGCATGAGGTTATGCGTGCTGTAGTTATGCCAAGGATGGATAGGTGAAATTTTTAGCCGCTAAAATTCCGAAGGCAATTCGGTGATAGCAAAACATGTTTCCATGAAATCGGTGAAGAAGAGTGACTTCGCCGGTCTGGTGAAATACATAACCGATGAACAGAGTAAGAATGAGCGTGTTGGCTGTGTGGCTGTTTCGAATTGTCAATCTGACAGACCAGACGTTGCGATAACGGAAGTATTGAATACACAGGCCCAAAATAAGCGGGCCACATCGGATAAGACCTATCACCTAATCGTCAGCTTTCGTATTGGCGAGCAACCGGACGATGACACGTTAAAGTCCATCGAAGCACGAATCTGCGATGGTCTAGGTTATGGGGAACATCAGCGCATCAGTTCCGTGCATTACGATACCGATAATCTGCACATTCACATTGCCATCAATAAGATTCATCCAGCTCGTTACACGATTCACGCTCCGTATAACGACCATAAATACACACTGGGTCAACTCTGCGAAAAACTGGAACACGAATTCGGTCTTGAATCTGACAACCATCAAGCCAAGAAACACTGGATGGAAAACCGGGCGGCTGATATGGAAAGCCATGCTGGTATTGAAAGCCTGTTGGGGTGGATCAAGCGCGAATGTCTGGACCAGATTAAGGGCGCACAGTCATGGGTGGAGTTGCACCAAGTCATGCATGACAACGGACTTGAGTTGCGTGAGCGTGGCAACGGGTTTGTTGTCGTATCAGAGAATGGAACGATGGTTAAGGCTAGCTCCATCGATCGGGACTTATCTAAGGGAAAGCTTGAGACCCGTTTTGGCTTTTTTGAGTCATCAGTCGAGCAAGCAACTAAAACGACAGCTAAGCCCTTAAGACAGTATGAAAAGCGTCCCATGCAGTCTCGCATTAATACGGTTGAGCTGTATGCCAAGTACACGAGTGAACAGAAACAAATTGTAACATTGCGAACTTCAGAGTGGGCCAAAGCCCGTGACCGAAAAAACAAACAAATTGAAAACATCAAGCGGAGTGGGCAGTTAAAAAGATCGGCTATCAAACTCATGGTGGACGGCAGTATCAGCAAGAGGGTTTTATATGCCGCAACAAGCAAGTCTCTGAAAGATGAAATCAATAAAATCAATAAACGCTATTTGAGTGAGCGTCAGGATGTATACGACAAGTACCAGCGCTTAGCGTGGGTAGACTGGCTGCGTTCCAAGGCAACAGAAGGCGACGATGAGGCACTTGGCGCATTACGAGCCCGCAATTCTTCTCATGGTCTCACGGGCAATACCGTGACAGGTAAGGGCGGTCAAAAGCCTATTCAAGTCAATTCAGTACGGGACAGCATTACCAAGAAGGGCACGATTATTTATCGTGTCGGCTCTACTGCTGTGCGCGATGACGGCGACAAGTTGAATGTTTCTCGCGGAGCAAATCAGGAAGGCTTGCAAGCTGTTTTGTGTATGGCAATAGAGCGATACGGCGAGAGGATCACCGTTAATGGCACTGCCGAATTCAAAGAACAAATTGTTCAGGCGGCCGCTGCCGCCAACTTATCGATTACTTTTGATGATGCCGGTTTAGAGCGTCGCCGTCAGGAGTTATTACACACCGTCGTTACCAAGGAGAACATGAATGAACACTCAAGAGCAGACAGAGGACGAACTGATAGCAGCCGCAATGGCGGCCCTGGACTCGCCACTACCCGAGTCAATCCAGCAGCAATCATTGAATCCAGGCGAACCAGACCAATCGTTGCAGGTTCAGCACATCCAGGAAGTGTATTCGCGAACAAGCCCAACCTTGGCCGACTTGGAAGAAGGGCGCCGCCCCAAAGCAAAAACCGTTTGCGAAGACTGTCAGAACTCGGTGTGGTTCACATCGGCAGCCGAAGTGAAGTGTTATTGTCGGGTTATGTTCCTAGTCACTTGGTGCAGCAAGGAGCCAAACCAGATAACAGGGTGCGACGGAATGTTTTTGGGCCAGGAACAATAACAGCCGGATATTCGGCAGCGGATAAATACATTGCAGAACGCGAAGAAAAGCGGTTAAAAATATTCGATATAAAGAAACACTCACGATATAATCATTATAACGATGGAATTGTCTCTTTCGCTGGCATCCGCCAGGTAGAGGGTCAGGCATTGGCTCTTCTCGGGCACGGCGATGAAGTCATGGTGTTACCCATTGACGATGCAACCGCTCGACGTCTTAAGCGCATTGCTGTTGGTGATGAAGTCACTGTAATGCTGAATGGTTCTATCAAAACGAAAGGAAGAGGCAGATGAAAGATAGATTCAACAATGCGGTAGGGCCGCAGGTGCGGGCCAAAAAGGATGGGCCTGGAAAATTAATACCGGTCTTGGCGGTGTTATCTATCGGCGGTGGTCTGCAAGCGGCCACGCAATTCTTTGCCCACGATTTTAACCACCAATCAGCATTGGGATGGCATATCAACCAAATCTACCCACCTTGGGGAATCATTCAGTGGGCGGGAAAGTGGTATCACCAATATCCAGATGCTTTTATGCGTGCGGGCAGCATCGGTATCACAGTGGCCAGTGTGGGTTTGATTAGTCTTGTTGTCGTCAAGATGGTTTTGGCAAATTCATCCAAGGTTAACGAGTACCTGCATGGATCGGCTCGTTGGGCCAACATCAAGGATATTCGAGCGGCAGGTTTGATTCCGAGAGGCCGCGGTTTCTGGCAAATCATCACAGGGAAAGAACAAGCCATCAGTTCAGGGGTTTATGTGGGAGCCTGGCTGGACCCAAAAGGGAAGCTTCATTATTTGAGACACAATGGCCCGGAGCACATTTTGTGCTATGCACCGACTCGTTCCGGAAAGGGCGTTGGCTTGGTTGTTCCAACCCTTCTGTCATGGGGCCACAGCGCCGTCATTACCGACTTGAAGGGCGAGCTATGGGCGATGACTTCTGGTTGGCGTCAGAAGCATGCGAAAAACAAGGTGCTGCGCTTCGAGCCTGCCATTGCTAACGGCAGTGTTTGCTGGAATCCATTAGATGAAATCAGGGTATGTACTGAAAACGAAGTAGGCGATGTGCAAAACCTTGCAACCCTGCTTGTTGACCCGGACGGTAAGGGCTTGGAAAGCCATTGGCAGAAAACCGGTCAGGCGCTCCTTGTTGGTGTGATATTACACGCGCTTTACAAGGCGAAAGCCGATGGCACGACGGCAAGCCTGCCGAGCGTTGATGCGATGCTGTCAGATCCCAACCGTGATATTGGCGAGCTTTGGATGGAAATGACTACATACGGTCATGTCGATGGTCAAAACCATCCTGTTGTTGGTTCTGCTGCACGCGACATGATGGACAGACCCGATGAGGAAGCGGGGTCGGTGCTTTCTACGGCTAAATCTTACTTAGCCCTGTACCGTGATCCTATCGTCGCTCGCAACGTCAGTAAATCCGAATTTGCCATCAAGGATTTGATGCATCATGACAATCCGGTAAGTCTTTATATTGTTACCCAGCCAAACGATAAGGCACGCTTGCGGCCTTTGGTCCGGGTCATGGTGAATATGGTGGTACGACTGCTGACCGACAAAATGGGCTTCGAGAATGGCCGACCGGTAGCCCATTACAAGCATCGCATGTTGATGATGTTGGATGAATTCCCCAGTCTTGGAAAATTGGAAATCATGCAAGAGTCGCTGGCTTTCGTGGCCGGTTACGGTATCAAGTGCTACTTGATTTGCCAGGATCTTAATCAGCTCAAGAGCCGTGAAACAGGCTATGGTCACGACGAAAGCATTACGTCTAATTGTCATGTTCAGAATGCTTACCCTCCGAACCGCGTAGAAACTGCCGAGCATCTTTCAAAGTTAACTGGCCAGACCACCGTAGCGAAAGAACAAATCACCACGAGCGGTAGACGCACCAGTGCATTGCTTGGTCAAGTTTCGCGCACCATCCAGGAAGTGCAGCGGCCATTGTTGACGCCTGATGAATGTTTGCGGATGCCAGGGCCGGTTAAAACAGAGAACGGAGACATTGCCGAAGCTGGAGACATGGTTGTTTATGTTGCGGGTTATCCTGCGATCTACGGCAAGCAACCACTGTACTTCAAAGACCCGACTTTCCAGGCACGGGCATCTATCCCGGCACCGAAAAAAACCGACAAATTGCGACTTATTCAAGAAATCAAACATGGGGATGGCATCAAGCTATGAACCAGATCTTGAGCCGTTTTTCTGCAAACATTGCTATCGGCGGCGCAGGTTTGCTGTTACTGGGTTTTGGCTGTTATGCAGTCGGTGTCCGCATTAACACTACCAAAAGTATTCCGGTAGGTCTGTATTGGACGAGCAGCAAGCCTATAGAGAAGGGCGCTTATGTGCTGTTTTGTCCACCACAAGTTGACGTGCTTATTGAAGCTAAGGAATGGGGATACATCGGTTCTGGTTTTTGCCCTGGTGAGTACGGTTATATGATGAAACGCATTTTAGCCGCTAAAAATGATGAGGTATCTATCGACGATGAAGGTGTGCGCGTCAATGGCGAATTGTTGCCATTCAGTGCACCGATTAAGGCTGATAAGTCCGGTAGACCACTAACACGCTATCACACCGCCCATTTTATTTTGGATGCTTCTGAAGTCCTGCTTATGTCGGACGTTAGCAGCACATCTTTCGATGCCCGCTACTTCGGCCCTGTCAATCGTTCCCAAATCAAGACCGTAATTTCCCCGGTCATAACCTGGTAAGAGGCAAACACATGCGTTTATTTATTGCAGAAAAACCATCGGTGGCAAAAGCAATTGCTGGCGAGCTGGGAGCAACCGGCAAAGGCGACGGGTTCATTGAATGCGGGCAAGACAAAGTAACCTGGTGCTTTGGGCACATGCTTGAACAAGCTGGACCTGATGAATACACCGCTGATGATGCGCCATGTAGTCCTAGCACTGGCAAGAAATTGTGGCGAGTCGAGGACTTACCCATTATTCCTGGCACCTGGATTATGCGGCCTAGAGAAGATGCGAAACAGCAGCTGGCCGTTATCGGGCGTTTGCTTAAGACAGCAAGTGAAGTGGTCAACGCTGGCGATCCAGACCGTGAAGGCCAGCTACTGATTGATGAGGTTCTTGTTCACTTTAAAAGCAGACAGCCAGTGCGGCGTTTTTGGGTGTCTGCCCAGGATTCTGTTTCTGTTCAACGCGGGTTAGCCGACCTGAAAGACAACGCAGCTTATCGAGGCTTCGGTGCAGCAGCTCAGGCGAGAGGCCGTGCCGACTGGTTAATCGGCATGAATTTGAGTCGGGCATACACCTTGCGCGCACAGCGCGGCGGTTCGCGGGTGCTTCTTACCGTGGGCCGCGTGCAGACCCCGACACTTGCAATTGTGGTAGCGCGGGATCGTGAAATCGAGGCGTTTAAGCCTATACCGTTTCACACCATCCAGGCTCAGATTCAACATGCCAATGGTACTTTGGTTGCAAGGTGGGATGCGAAGGAAGAGCAGATCGGTCTCGATAGTGAGGGGCGTCTTGTTGATACGGCGGTGGCTAACGCGCTAATCGAAACACTGACAGGGAAGCCAGGCCGGATTATCGAGTACAAGCAAGAGGCCAAGAAAAAAGCACATCCGCGAGCTTATTCTTTGTCTGACATTACGCTGGTTGCATCCAATAAATTCGGCTATACCGCCGCTGAAGTCCTTGAAATTTGCCAATCCCTTTATGAAACGCACAAGCTGACCAGCTATCCGCGCACGGACTGTAATTACCTGCCTGAATCACAGCACGCCGATGCACCGCTCGTTTTAGCTGCTGTAAAGCATGTCAATTCTCGACTTGCCAATCTGGTCGATGGTGCAGATACCGCGATCAAGTCGAAGACATGGGATGACTCAAAAATCACCGCGCATCACGGGATCATTCCCACTATGCACCATGGCAGCGCAGCAGGTTTATCAGACAAGGAAAGCAGTATTTATGAGCTGATTGTCCGAGGCTATTTGGCGCAGTTTTATCCGCTATATGAATATATGAGCACGGTTGTCGGCGTAGAAGTGAGCGGCGAGATTTTCCGCGCTAACGGTCAGGTTGTCACCCGCAACGGCTGGCGTGATGTGTACACAGTCGATGAGGCAGACGAGGGTGATGACAAGGATGCCAACGAGAGTCAGACCTTGCCGCCGATGAAGCAAAACGATGCAGTGTCATGTCTTAAAGCTACTCGTAATGATTCCAAGACAAAGCCGCCTGCACGCTTTACGGAAGGTACTTTGCAGCGAGCAATGGAAAACATACACAAGTTTGTTACCGAAGCCGAACATAAAAAGATGTTGCGTGACGGCGATGGTATAGGCACGTCTGCAACTCGCGCTTCAATCCTTTCCGAGTTAAAGCGCCGCGAGTTTCTGGGGACGAAGGGCAAGCAAATAATCAGTACGGCGCTGGGCCGCAGCCTTGTCGATGCTTTGCCCGATGTTGTCAAAAGTCCTGTGCTCACAGCGCTATATGAGCGCATGTTGAAGGGCATCGAGCAGGGGTCTTCCGAGCTGGATGCATTTATCACCAAGCAAGAGCAATTCATCAGAGATCAGGTGACAAAAGCAAACACCGGATCGGTGTCGATTGCGGGCGGGAAAGAAGCGCCAAAAGTCTCAGAGCTTCATAAGTGCATGGCTTGCAGCAACGGACTGACTCGTCGTGCCAGTTCGAAGAAGAAGGGCGTGTTCTGGTGGGGCTGTAGCAATTATCCCACATGCAATCAGACGTACCCAGACATCAAAGGTCGACCCGATTATGGCAAAGGCAAAATTCTTTAATTTAACCACTAGAACCAGGATTACTACTATGACGCAAAACACTACTACAAATACCAATGGTTTCAGTGAGCACGATGTTTTACTGGAAAAATTGAAGGATGTCGGAACGCCGGGCTTTCAGGCTGAGTTCGATCCCGATGAGGCCGAGAGAGCAGGAGCGTTTTATGAAGATGCTTTAAGCGAACAGGATGCGCTCGATAGTGATGTCGACTCGGTCGATATTAGTAAGGTAGACAAACATGAGTAATCCTTTCGGGCAAAGCGACTTGTTTGATAATTGGAATGACGACGTGGCTGATAGCACTAAAGTCACTAATGAAAATACAGAAAAACAAGGGGAAAACACCAATGCAAGCACTGTACAAACCAAGCCTGTATCCTTTAGAGATACTGAAGCAACTCAAGAGGGCAGCACCCCTGACAATAGAGATAGCGAACCGGTGGGCACTGGGCTGGCCGGAATCGGTGACGGCGCTAATACAAACGGGGCAGTATCTGGACGCGCTGACGAATCAGGAGCAGCAGGAACGCGAAGCGTTGAGTCAACCGGGCAACAATCATCTGGCGAGACACGAGATAGTTCAGGAGTACGGTCTGAGTCTAGCGCCTCCGGAAGTGATTTCGTAATTGATGTCGACGACATTGGGAAAGGGGGACTGGCCAAGAAGTACAAGGATAATATATCGGCCATTCGTATCATTAAGGCAATGGAGGCTGAAGGCCGCTTTGCTTCCCCGGAAGAACGCAAGCAGATTGCCAAGTACGTGGGTTGGGGCGCAATCAAGGGCGTGTTTGATCCTGAAAACAAACAATGGAGTAAACAACACGCCGAACTAAAGGAATTACTGACAGACGCTGAATTTAAGGCAGCGCGTAAATCCACGCTTGATGCCCATTACACCGGCTCAATAGTGGTGGGTGCCATGTATGACGCGATGCAGCACTTAGGTTTTACCGGTGGGCGTGTGTTGGAGTCATCTGTTGGTATCGGCAATTTTTTCGGCATGATGCCGAGCGCAATGCGCAACGCTTCGCAGTTGCACGGCGTCGAACTCGACTCACTGACAAGCCGACTGGTTGCGGCGTTATACCCAGAAGCAAAGATTGCCCAAGCCACCGGATTTGAAGATTTCCAAATCCCCGCAGAATATTTTGATGCTGTCATTGGTAACACCCCGTTTGGCAATCAGCCCTTAGTAGATACAGAGCGCAGTCCTTATTCCGGTTTCAGCATTCACAATTACTTTTTGGCAAAATCCATTGATAAGTTGCGACCTGGTGGAATCATGCAAGTGGTGGTGTCGCATAATTTCCTGGATGCAAACGATGATCGGACTCGTCAGTGGATTGGGGATAGAGCGGCATTAATTGGTGCTGTGCGTCTTCCCAACACAGCATTTAAAGAAAACGCCGGCACCGAGATTGTTACCGACATTTTGATCTTCCAGAAACGTGATGGAAACGGGCTACCCAATGACATCAGCGCATGGCGTGATGTCGTCGATCAAAATAACACCCACCCCAAGACCGGTGACACTGTCACGCATAAGGTCAATCAATTCTTTACCGAGAACCCGCAGCTTGTCCTTGGCAGCCCATCGGCAGGCGGCAATATGTACACGGCCAACGAATACACCGTTGAGGCAACTGGCGACATCAAAGCACAACTGGCTGGCTGGGTAACATCGTTACCAAAAAATATTTACGACTACATCGACCGTCAGGCTGATTCTGCCATTGAAGATCTGGCCATGCCAGACACGATCAAAGTGGGTTCGTTTTATATGAATGCCACCGGCAAAGTCATGCAGCGTAGCGATGATGTGATGGGCAACAAGACTGCGATTGAGTGGGTACCGCCCAACGAAAAAGCAGTGGCACGTATGCAAGGCATGATTGCCTTACGTGACTCGCTGCGCACTCAAATGCGGATTGAAAGACTAGGACAGGACACGGAGGCCGGTATTGAGGCCAATCGTGCAAAATTAAATCGCTTGTACGACACCTTCCTTAAACAACACGGACATATCAACAACCAGACCAACCGGCGACTTTTCCTGGACGATACCGAAGCCCAGCTATTGCAGGCCTTGGAATTCGACTACGACAAAGGCATCAGCAAAGCCGTCGCAGAGAAAGAAGGCATAGACCAACGAGAGCCCAGTGCGGTTAAGGCTGACATTTTTAAGCGCCGGGTAGCCTTTCCGCCCCAGGACTTTATGACCGTCACCACGGCAAAGGATGCCTTACTGGCCTCCTTAAATTATCGGGGCAGGGTAGATGGCAACTACATGGCCGAGGTCTACGACAAATCGGTTGAGGACATTATCAAAGAGCTGGGTGATGTGGTGTTCGACGATCCGCAAACCGGCATCGTCACGGCCGATGATTACCTCTCTGGCGATGTAAAAACGAAACTGGCCGTGGCAATAGCCGCTGCACAAGACAACGCTAACTATAAGCGTAATGTGGCGGCTCTGGAAAAGATCATTCCGCTGGATAAGAAACCCAGTGAAATCTCGGTGAGCATCGGTGCGGCGTTTATTCCGGACGACATGTATTGTCAGTTCATCAAGCATATTTCCGGTGGTGATTCCACCCTGACCTACATTAAAACAACTGGTCAATGGCTGATCAATTTCTCAGGCCAGGCCGATCCAGCTCTGAATACCGGCAAGTTCGGTACCTCAGACCTGAGCGCACAAGAGCTGCTGCACTTGTCTATGCTGGGCCGTGGTGCTGTTGTCAAAAAGACCACCCGTAACGCAGATGGCTCAACGACGACAGTGCTCCTGGAAAAAGAAACGGAGGCCGCCCGCGAGAAGCAAAACGCCATTAAGGATGAGTGGAAGAAGTGGCTGTGGAATGATGCCGAGCGTGCCGACAAAATCGCCACGATTTACAACGACAAAATGAATCGCATCGTGGCTCGACAGTTTGATGGTTCGCATCTTACTTTCCCGGGCATGAACCCAGCCATCAACTTGCTGGAACATCAAAAAAACGGCGTCTGGCGTGGCTTGCAATCTTATCAAGTGCTGTATGACCATGTGGTTGGGGCAGGTAAAACCTTTGAAATGGCGACCTTGGCGATGGAAATGCGTCGCCTGGGTATTGCCCGTAAGCCGCTATTTGTCGTTCCCAATCATTTAACGCTGCAATGGCGCAGTGAGTTTACCCGCCTTTATCCGGGATCAAACATTCTGGCCGCGACGCCGGAAGATTTCAGCAAAGATAATCGAGAGCGACTGTTTTCAAAAATCATCACCGGCGACTGGGATGCCGTAGTAGTGGGTCATTCGTCACTCAAACGAATCGGACTGCCAGAAGCAACAGAAAAAGCGGTATTGCAAGAGCAGCTGGATGAAATAGGCGATGCCATCGAGCTGATGAAACGCGAGCGCGGCGACCGCAATATCATCCGCGACATGGAGGGTATTCGCTCCCGGCTTGAAGCCAAGATGAAAGACAAACTGGCGTCCATCGGCAAGCGCAGCAAGGTGGTTACCTTCGACGAACTGGGCATTGATGCCCTGTTTGTGGATGAAATGCACGAGTTTAAAAACCTGAGTTACAACTCGACCATGGATCGCAATCCGGGCATGGGTAATCCCAATGGCTCTGCCAAAGCGTTTGATATGTTCGTTAAAACGCGTTGGTTGTTTGATACCTTCGGCGACAAAACCCCTTTCATTACCGCCACCGGTACGCCGGTCTCAAACTCCCTGGTCGAGATGTACAACATGCAGCGGTATATGCAGTACCCCTTGCTGAAACAAGAAGGACTGCATGTGTTTGATGCCTGGGCGAAACAGTTCGGCAGCGTAGAAAACGTTTACGAAGTTGCACCCTCCGGTAGCGGTTATCGTCAGTCCACACGCTTTGCCAAATTCACCAATTTGCCTGCGTTGATGGGTCTGTACAACTTATTCGCCGATACGATCACCCTGGATGATTTGAAAGCCCAAGAAGAAAGTCAAGGCAAACGCTTCCCCGTGCCTAAGCTGGTGGGCGGCAAGCCTGTGTTGGTGGTGGCCAAGCGCTCGCCCTTGGTATCAAGTCGAATGGGTGTGCCAACGGCGGACACCGATGCAGACGGCAACATCAAATTCTTGGCTGATCTGTCTAATGAAGTTTCAATCAGCAAAAACGAGGAGTCTGGCAAGTTTGTCGCCAAAGTCGGTGACCACGTACTCGGGCACCTGGACACTGAGGAAGATGCCAGGTTAAAGATTGTCGAAATGGCACTGACGCCCAGTGTTAACGTCCATCCGGAATCCATCCTTGGCCGCTTTGGCCGTCTGCGTGAATTGACCCGAGCAACCAAGGGTAAGGTCAATGCGCTGTCACTGACCGGTGAGGCCAACAAAGTTGGTTTGGATTATCGCTTGATCGAGCCAGATGCTCCTGATTTTGCGGGCTCCAAGATCAACATGGCCGTGGCTAACATGATCAACGTCTATCACCAGTGGGGTAGCGACAAAGGCACTCAGTTGGTGTTCTGCGATATGTCTATTCCCTTGTCTGCCCGGAACAGTTATTCATCTAAAGACCGACGTGTGTACATTCGTGACGATGCAGGCGATATCGACATGAAGCGCGGCACCCTGCACACCTTAGACGGCCATGAAGATTTGCCTTACTTCATTGTGCAACGGGGCGAGAAGGACGCGAAACGCTTTGATGTCTATGACGCTGCATCGGGCGTATGGGTGGTTAAAGATTCTCGCACCAAGCAAGATGCTAAAGACTCGGCCAACAGCCTATTGATAACCGATGACTCGCGTCAAGACTGGATCGACAAACGCGAATCCGCTAGAGAGATCGAGCAAGCGCAAATTGACGAATACAACAATGAGCATGATGTCGAAACCGAAGGCTTTGAGTTCTATACCCGCGAAGACATTGCGGGCGTATCCGGCTCGACCAAATTCTCGGTCTATGACGACATCAAGGCCAAGCTGATAGGTAAGGGAATACCGGAGCGTGAGATTGCCTTTATTCATGACTATTCGACACCCACCGCCAAGGACAAACTGTTTAAGGCCATCAACGCTGGCGAAGTCCGCTTCACATTAGGTTCCACCCAAAAGATGGGCGCCGGTACTAACGTTCAAAAATTATTGGTAGGTTTGCATCACATTGATGCCCCTTGGCGTCCAAGTGATTTAGAGCAACGCGAGGGGCGGATTATTCGACGCGGCAATGAACTCTATGCCCGTGATCCAGAAAACTTTGCGGTGTTTATCGGTCGTTACGCGACCGAACAAACCTACGATACCCGCCGCTGGCAGATTCTGGAACACAAAGCCCGAGGAATAGAACAACTACGCAAATATGACGGCACCCTCAACGAGATCGACGACATAGAAGGCGAGGCCGCTAATGCCGCCGATATGAAAGCCGCCGCATCGGGTGATCCGCTGATTTTGGAAGAAACCAAATGTCGCAACAATGTCCGCCGTTTGGAACAGTTGCAAGCAGGTCATGCTGATGAAGTGTTAGCCATGACCCGCAAGGCGCGTGATGCGCAAGCCTATGCTGATGGTTACGGCCCGCGTTATCTGGCAACGATTAAAGCGCTGATCGCTACCGCCAACCAGCATCCCCTGGACAAACGTGGCTTTTCGCCTGTCACCGTAGACGGACAACGGTTTGTCGAAAGGGATAAAGCACAGGAGGGCATTGCGAATGCTGTGGGCCGTTTGCGAGCCAATAAAGCCGAGTCAACAGCACTGATATATCGTGGTTTGGAATTTACTATTGAACGTCATATCGGATATATCTCGATGGAATCACTCACCGGCGACATTACGAGCTGGAGTGATAACGAGGCATTTTCTGCCAGTGGTTTTATTCAACGCCTGGCCAACGGCATCGGTCGCCTGCCTGACATTGTCGATAGCACCCAGGCCCGCATTGAGAAATCAATAAGGGATGCGGTCGCTATGCGCGAACAGGCTAAGCAACCTTTTCAGCAAGCCGATGAACTGGATGCAACCCGCGAAAAATACAAAGCCATTCAACGGGTGTTGTTGGTCAAAGGCCCGACCGTGCCAGAAAGCCAGAAGGCGGCAGTGGCTAAGGGAATTGCTGCGCAGAGAGTGAAGTTGGCAGCGTTGGGCTTTGGCGACGCGTTGCAGGAGTTTTTCGGCGACAGCAACGGCCATCAATTAAACGAGAGTGACACGCTTAGCTCTCCTATACCTGACAACGCTCACACCGAATTCAGAGAAACCCAACAGCAGGCAAGCGTCGCTAAGTCAGGCGGCCAGGTAATTAGTGTTAACTTCCAGGAGAGGCCAATGACGCAAAAAAAACCATTCCATGAAACCGTTGCCGAAAAGCTTATCGAACAACTTAAAAGTGGCACTGCGCCCTGGCAAAGACCGTGGGTACCCGGTGAGGCGGGGGCATTTGTGCCCACCAACCCGATTACCGGCAAACGCTACCGAGGCATTAATGCTATCCATCTGATGAGTCAGGACTATAGGGATCAACGCTGGCTTACCTATAAGCAGGCAGTTTCCGTTGATGCCCAGGTGCGAAAAGGAGAGAAAGGCACGTCGATTCAATACTGGAAATTCAGCGAAGAACACATCAAGAAGGATGCGGACGGCAAGCCCATCCTGGACGCCCAAGGCGAGCCGCTTAAGTTTGTCGTCAAACTGGAACGGCCCAGAGTATTTTTTGCCACGGTGTTCAATGCCGAGCAGGTCGACGGCATGCCGCCGGTTCAGCCGCGTAAAGCACAGGAATGGAACGCAGTGGCGCGGGCCGAACACATCTTGCAGGCATCCGGTGCGGTCATCCGAAACGGCGAACAGAACAGAGCGTTCTACAGGCCATCAACAGACAGTATTCACTTGCCAGACAAAGGACAGTTTCCAACCGCTGATAACTACTATGCGACCGCCCTGCATGAGCTGGGTCACTGGACCGGTCACGAATCACGACTGGCCCGTGATCTTGTGCATCCCTTCGGCAGCGAGGGTTACGCCAAGGAAGAATTGCGGGCAGAAATTGCCAGTATGATCTTGGGCGATGAGCTGGGTATCGGGCATAATCCGGAACAACACGCGGCGTATGTGGGGTCTTGGATTAACGCATTACAGGACGATCCGCTGGAGATATTCAGAGCGGCGGCCGATGCAGAAAAAATTCAAGACTATGTCCTTGGCCTCGAACAACAACAGGTTCAGGAACAGGTTCAGACCCAAGAACAGACGCCGACACCGCCACTTCAGGAGGCAGAAATGAACTCAGAAACGAATGAAAACGACCCGATCAGCACGCGCGCTAAAATTTTAGCGGCTAAAAAACCCAACACGCAGACAAGCACCTTGGAAGTTGACCCTCAGCAACAAGCGCAGCAAGAGCAGCAAAAACAACAAGCGTCGACAGTGCTACCAAGGCCTGAAGCGCATTTGTTGACCCGTGATGAGTTCGCTAACATCGCAACGGCCACGCCCCTTGAAAATCATGGCAGGCGTTGGGAAGTATTCGTGGGCGAACAGAGTTTTGGTTTCTCCGATGCGGATACTGCCGCCGGTGCCGTTCAGGAGGCCCACAAGCGCGAGGTGAATAATGCGCTGTACAGCCGTTCTACCGAGAACACTGGCGTTATCGATATTAAAGAACTGCCGTCCGAGCATGTGTTGAGTGAGTACCCAGACTTACAAGAACTATTTGCTGACACGGTGGATTTCAGACAGCCAGACAACCAAACAGAGAGCCAGACATTAACTGACGTAAACCCCGAAAAGACCTTCATCAACGTGCCGTTTAAGCAAAAGGACGAAGCCAAAGCCTTGGGTGCGCAATGGGATCGACAAGCACAATCCTGGGTGGTGCCAGCAGGCGTGGATTTCGCCCCCTTTGCCAAGTGGGCGAAGAGTGCAGCGATAGCGTCAGTAGATGAGCCAACCCCCTCCCAGGTGACCTCAAAGCCTTCACTCGATCGCCACTATCTTGCCGTACCTTATGGCGAGCATGTCGCCGCCAAGGCAGCCGGGGCACTATGGGATAAAGCGGCAAAATCCTGGTATATCGGCCCCAAGGCCGACACCGCAAAGCTGGAACGCTGGGCGGCAGATAAAGTGCCAAACCAGCAAGGTCCAGCCATGACGCCAGAAGAAGAGTTTGCCGAGGCACTGCGTTCGCTGGGCTGTGTGGTTGAGGGTAAACACCCGGTCATGGACGGTGCCAAGCACCGGATTGCGGTTGAAGGTGATAAAAAAAGCGAACAAGCCGGCTTCTATGTCGGCCACTTGGATGGCCACCCAGCGGGCTATATCAAGAACAACAAAACCGGCATTGAGATGAAATGGAAGTCCAAAGGCTATGCCCTTGGTCCGGAGCAGAAAGCGCAACTCAATGCCGAGGCAGCGGCCAAGCTGCAAGCGCGTGATGCTGAGCAAGCCAGATTACACGAATACACTGCGCAACGTGTCATTGCTCAAATGGCCGACCTGGTCCCCATTGAACAACCGACACCCTACATGCAGGCCAAAGGCATCGAACCACAAGCGGGTGTGTTCACTGACAAAGAGGGACAGAAAACCTACATCCCGGCCACGGATGTCGATGGTAAGCAATGGACGATGCAGTACATTAAAGAAGACGGCATCAAACGATTCGCCAAGGACAGCCGCAAAGAAGGGTGCTTTCATGTGATCGGTGGCATGGCCGCATTGGCTAAGGCTCCTGCGCTGGTCATCAGTGAAGGCTACGCGACGGCCGCGAGCCTCTCGCAAGCACTGGGCTTTGCCACTGTCGCGGCGTTTGACTCGGGCAACCTGCCGCTCGTTGCCAAGGCGTTGCACGAAAAGTTTCCGGACAAACCCATTGTCATTGCCGGTGACGACGATGAACACCTGGAAGCTACCCAGGGCGTCAATCCAGGCCGCAGTAAAGCGGAGGAAGCCGCTAAGGCAGTCGGTGGCAAGGTTTTACTACCCATCTTTGCCCCTGGTGAGCAGGCGGCTAATTCTAAGGGGTTCACAGATTTCAACGATCTTGCGAATAACAGCGTACTGGGCAAAGAAGGTATCGAGCGGCAGGTGTGTTCCATTGTCGATTCCGTGATTGAGAAACACCAGGCACGGATTGAGCAGCAACAAGAGCACATTCAGAAGCAGGAACAGCGGCCACGCAGGGCGGCCAAGAACGGATGACGTTAAAAACTAGATAAAAATGCCGGGTTAAACCGGCATTTTTATGCGACTGCAAGCATACAAATTGGGTATGTCGACAGTGCGCGAACGACCCAGGCTGCCAAATAATATTTAATTTGCAGGGACAGCAAATGGCTAATAAGCTGTCCTTCAAAATGTCGGTGTGATTAGCTTGCGTAATAGCACATTTCGAAGCCGTAATCTTACGATTACGCAATCGCTAATCGTAGCTACTCGGATTAAATAAGCGAGTTCCGCTAAAGCAGGACTTTTTTCAAACTTAATTTTCGAAATGGAAAAGTGGAGGCCTATGGAAAATAACGACAATACAATGGATTTTTTAGAAAAAAAAGTTAATGAAAGTATTACTACTCTAAAATGTAAATCGAAAAAAAATAAAATAAATACAAGTGTACTTAGTATTTTTACCGTCTCTTTAAGTGCAATTATTACAATGACGTTAGGTTTAGATATAGTTGGGTACGAACAACTCCAAAAGAATTTAGCGCAAGGTTTTGGGGCATTGCTTACAATTACAAATGGATGGACCCTCATATTTAACTATAACAAATTATGGATTCGTCAAAAGAAAACGCTTTTAAGTTTGTATCAAATTCAAACAAAAATTGGTTTTTTAAAAGCACAAAATAAAATAGAAAAATCCCAGATTGATAATTTATTAACCGAATATTTAGATACATGGGAAAGAGATGGCACTGAATGGATAAACATTCAGAATGATAGAAAATCAAATAGTTTGGATTTTAAGGAATAAAAAGTGTCTATGTTTGCATTTTTGACAATACAGGAAACGGTTGCACATGAGGTTTTTAAAAGGAATATAGACAAAAAAATAGTTCCTCCAATACCAGGAAAAGAAATAATCACTTTAGATGCTAAAAGCACATCAACATTACAAGAAAGAATAGTTGATGCAATGACTAACGATACGCATTGTATTGAAATGAGTGTTGATGATTCGAAAGACATCTCCACGACTGAATGCGTGAGCAAACTAATAGAATGTAAGCAAGACGAGTATGCAGTTTTATCAGAGAAATTGGCTGTTAATTTGGCAAATGCTCAGCGATCACGAAAAATACCTGGTGGTGCGTTAATTATTATTCGTGGCATTACTGGTTCTGAAAGAACCCAATTTTTGGCAATAATAAAAGCGGAAATGCAAGAAGGGTTTATAAAAGATAGATCTAATGGTGCTATAACCATTAAGCACTTGTCCGATCTTCTTTTAACACCACATCAGCGACTATATAAAATTGGTTTGTTCATTAAAACTGATGATCCCCTTAAAAATTTTAGAGTATTTGTATACGATCAAACAATGACGGCAAATGAAACAAAAAGTGCCGCCTCATATTTTTACAGTGATTTTTTAGAGTGTACTTTTTCGCCAACAGATAAGAAACTAACGAGCGACTTTTATAATTATACTAATGACTTTATAAAGAAACTTGATATAGATGAAGAAGACAAACTTGATTTAAAAACATCTTTATACATATATTTAAAAATATCTAATTCTACCACTGTAAAAACAGCAGACTTTGCAAATCAGTATTTAGCTAAAGAACATAAGCCACTTTATGAAGAGCATATGGAGAAAAAATCATTTCCTAAGCAAGCTGTAAACAAAGATTTAACATTTTTAAAAAACATACTTAAACGTAGGAAAGTTAAATTTAATAGTGATGTCAAAATTGATGCCCCTCAAGAGAGCTTTACCGAATTAGTAAAAATTGGTGCCTTCCAAGAAGGTTACACAAATATAAAAGTAAAAGGGTCTATTTGCTATAATGAATGAACTTGCTTTTGTTGAAAAATTTAGAACTGATTCGCCTCAACTCAAGGCAATGGGTTTGTTTGTTCAAGAAAAGTTGAAGCAAGAATTAAGCAGTGAAATTTCCGATTTAGATGAATTTTTAAAAATATCTCCGAACCCCAGACTTAAGGATGAACAGTCCTTATTAGGAAAAGCATTTCATCGAGGAAAGAATTACCATAATCCATATGAAGATATAACCGATAAAGTTGGTATACGATTCGTGGTTTTGACGTTGAGCGATGTAAGGTTAGTATGTGAAAAAATTAAAGACATCAAAGAATGGGAAGCATCACTTGATAAGGATTTTGAATCAGATAGGGAACAAAACCCGCATGTATTTGATTATCAGTCCATGCATTATGTAGTCAAACTTAATAAAAATGTGACACATAATCAAATCCTTATTGAGAAAGGTATTTGCTGCGAAATACAAATAAGAACATTAATGCAACACGCTTATAGTGAACTGAGTCATGGAGTTCTTTATAAACCGAAATCACAAATATCCCAAAAGACAACGAGAACTCTAACAAGAAGTGTAGCTTTAATAGAAGCTGTTGATGATTACTTCACTGAAGCATCAAAAGGAATTAATTCAGAGTTTTCATTAGTAGAAAACAGTCTAAATGATCTTAATAAAGTATTTAAAAACGTAATTAATGTTCATCTTGAGTGCGATCGTAAAACTAACATATTTTTGTTATCACACTTTGAATGTTTACTAAATGGAATTAACTATAAAGAGTTATCTGATTATTTTTTTGATAACTCACATATAACAGAGGCTATTAAGTTAAAGGTTGTAGATAATTACTTTTATAGGCAGCCAATTATTTTGCTTTTATATTATCTTATCGGAAAAAAAATTAATCTATCTAGGCTTAGAGAGATTTGGCCATTAGATCAAGGTATGATTAAACCAATTTTCACTGATTTTGGTGATAGCATTGATAGATATAATTAGCAGGAATACGCAAATTAAATTTGGTCACAAAACTCACCACAGCCCATCTCAATGTCTAGCATTAAACAGCACTCAGGATGTTAGTTCGTAATAGTCAACAACTCCCGCCAATTCGTCGTGTAAGACTGAGATTTAAACTGTTGCCGCATGTGCCAGCGGTTACTTAAGGTTTCACTGGCATAGTGAATGGTTCTTTTGCCATGTAGTCGGTTGATATTATCCAGTGTAGCCATTAATTGTTTGGAGCGAGTCGAATGTTCACCGGACTCAAATAATGACATTTGCGCGACACCTGCCGGTAACAAATCCGGCAATAAAATACCGGCCCGTTGATAACTATACCCCTGTTTAAAAATACGCTCTAGGCCGTGATGGGCGGCTCGAACAAGTGTCGCTGAATCATCGGTGGGCAACTCAAATTCCGTGGTGGCACTGTTACCGTATTGCGGATGTTGGGTATCAAACGGACTGGTTTGCACAAACACCGTCAAGGCTTGCGCAGTCAGTTGCTGACGACGACACTTTTCCCCGGCACGCGCGGCAAAATGGGTGACTGCAGCTCGAAGGTCGGCAAACTCGGTTAACTTTTCACCGAAGCTGCGCGAGGTCAGTATTTGTTTTTTTGCCGGTGGCATAGCCTCTAACGGAATACAGGAGCTGCCACGCAACTCACAGACAATGCGTTCCATGACGACACCGAAGTGTTGACGCATGCGCTTGGGCTCGGTGTGCTGCAATGCCAGGGCGTTGTGAATACCTAATGCCTGTAATTTTTCCGACCAGCGCCTGGAAATCCCCCAAATATCATCCAGGGCAATGCTGGCTAAAACCTCATCCGGTGATGCCAGTGTTCGCCAATCCAAGACTGCACCATGTGATGAAAGGCCTTTCTTTACCAAACGATTGGCCAGCTTTGCCAGTGTTTTAGTCGGGGCAATACCGATGGAAATCGGGATGCCGGTCCATTGCTTCACCGTGCGGCATATTCCCTGGCAATAAGCGGTTAAGTCCCCCGGCATACCCGACAAATCCAAAAAAATTTCATCGATGGAATAGACTTCAGACCGCTGTGCATAGCCAGAGATGATTTGCATCACTCTCTGAGACAAGTCGCCGTATAAGGAAAAATTCGATGAAAAAACAGCGATGCCTTCTTGCTTACAATATTTCTCAATCTTGAAATAAGGGGCACCCATGGCCACCTGCAATAATTTAGCTTCCGCACTTCTCGCGATCACGCATCCGTCATTATTGGACAGCACCACAATCGGCTTTCCCTCTAACCTGGGCTGAAACACCCGTTCACAGGACGCGTAAAAGTTGTTGCAATCCGCAATCGCAAACATGGCTTAAAACGAGTGAATGACATGGGCGACCACACCCCATACTTGTAGCTCCATGCCGTCAGTAATTTGCAAGGGTTGGAACTCTGGGTTTTCCGGCATCAACCATAGTTCATCACCATTAATCAGTAACCGTTTTAAAGTTAATTCGCCATTGACCACCGCAATGATAATGGCACCCGATTGAGCGTCCAGTGACCGATCCACTACCAGCATATCGCCATTGTGAATACCGGCACCGATCATTGAATGGCCTTGGACCCGCACAAAAAACGTCGCGGCTGGATGCCTTACATACTGCCGGTTTAAATCGATAGTAGCTTCCAGATGATCATCAGCGGGGGAAGGGAAACCTGCGGGAATTTTGGTTCCAAACAACGGCAAATCAACCAACATCGGCAACTGACTTAATTCCAGCATCGGCAACTGCAAATTGTCAGAGCTCAGCCACTCGCTGTGATGTCGAGTCACCGACGGTTGCTGTCTTAATGTAAGAGAGGCACTTTTCATGGCGTTCATTGGGTGTCTTGAGTGGGGTCAAGATAGTACACCAAAAACGGCCTTTGTTCTCTATTTGTTCTTGGTATCGTTGACCTTTAAAATGCCACTCTTTGAAAATAGTCCGGCTGCAATGCGGCAGTGTTATTCTTAATTAATAGGAAGCTAAGTGAAATACCTTAGTGGCTGCAGCTATTCGTCACTTACCCAGAGCGAATACTAATTGCAACAGTAAACCCAGGAGGCAGTCTATGTGCGGACGCTTTAATCTCACCGCGACACCGGAAGTAATAGCTGAGCATTTTCACTTGCAGCGACCGCCACGCTTCCAACCCAGCTATAACATCACCCCGGCGCAAAAAATTCTTAGTATTGTTGAGCTGGAAGATAAATCGCTAAAAGCGGTGAATTTGTCCTGGGGCTTAGTGCCTTCCTGGTCGAAAGACACTAAAAATAGCCATCATCTGATCAATGCAAGGGCTGAAACTATTCGCGAAAAACCGTCATTTCGCGCGGCATTTCATAAACGACGGTGTTTGATTGCAGCATCCGGTTTTATAGAATGGCAGAACCTTGAAGATCACAAACAAGCTTTTCATATCCACCGCCAAGACAATCACCTATTTGCTTTTGCCGGTCTTTGGGAACATTGGCAGCATGATCAAGAAACCCTCTATTCCTGCGCCATTATTACCACCCGTGCCACTGACTTTATGCAGCCCATTCACGAACGCAAGCCGGTAATCATCAAGCCCGAACACTATTCACACTGGCTAGATAAAACGGTTGATGAAGATGAGGCATTTGCATTGTTAGACAACCCAGCCTATACAGAAATGACGGCAACACCGATCAGCGATTGGGTCAATAATCCCAGGCATGACGAAGAGCGGTGTTTACGCTAGCAAAGCGGTTTCTGAAGTAGGTATAGGTAGGCGAACTTATTACAAAGCTATTGAAGCAGGCCGTTCAAATGCTTTCGCTAGTCCTTTATGCCAAGATAGAGCACAGAATACAAAAACTGAAATTACTTGATCGCCTTCAAGTGGTTAGGAGCGCCGCGATCCGGTTATTGATTGTTCCTTCAATTTCGCGTTTCCACGCAGGGGCTTCATGGGCGGCTCGTAAATCGCTGCAACTGTCGAGTAAATCGCGGATCAGGTCGATTTCAACGCGGCCAGCCGTGAACAATGTTTCAAAAAAGGCTTTGAATTGGGCGAGTGTTACCGGAATAATGTCGAGGCGCATTTTGTCGTCGGTGTTGCTAAACCATACGCCAATTCTGAATGTTTCGGCGGTGTTTGAGTCGATGCGGTTCGCGATAAACAACCCATAAACAGGTTTGCCGGACTTTTCGGCATAGTATGAAACAAGGTCGGCAACGTGCCGCCTGACTGGCTCGCCTTCGGCGGCCTCCTGCCTTGAATTGCTGGTCAATGTCACCTCAACGACAATAACGAAGTCGGCAAATTCGCAAATCAAATCCGCGCCGCCACCCGCCGCGCAACCTACGGGCAAAAAGTCTTGATCGATCTTGAAGCGCCGCGCTTCATAGGGCTTGTTTGCCATGCTGTCGATAGCAAGGAAGGCACGCCATAAAATCCATTCAAAATAGGCAGGTGCTTCGGCCTGTGGCACTTCGATTTCATTGCCATTTGAGAGGGTCTTTTTATTCCTGCGTGTGATGATAAGTTCCATGTAGGCGGCGATTTCTTCCCATTCTATCGCTTGGCGGGCGGCGTATTCTTCTTCGTTCCGCTCCGATAAAATCCCCTCTATTTCATGCCGGATGCTGGCAATATCGGCGGGCGTATCTGTAGATTTACCTGTGGTATCAAAGGGGATACTACGGCGTGCAAGTTGCTCTAACAAATCGTCCAATACGATAAGCGCTGAGTCCTTATGATCGGTCGGCAGGGTTGCGCCGTTGCACAGGGTAATAAAGTAGGATCGGTCGGAATCGGGGATTCCGGTATCCTGAACCAGCTTCTCAATGAAAACGTGCTTTTCCGGCACAAGTGAGAGGCCTCGCCCTTTGCTCTGCACAAGGCCAGTGGCCTTGAGGTAGCGCATGTTGGTATCGGCGTAGTCGTTGAACGTGCCAGGTGCATAGCCGTGCAGCACTCCGGCTGCTTCACGTTCCAGCCGGTCAAATTGGCGCTTATTGGTTGAGGCCAGCCGCCGCGTCCTCAACTCCAAAACTTGAGCGACAATATCGCCAAGGGGATTATCGCTGCTGGTTAGCTGGACAACGATTGCCATTTCCACAAAATTTAGTCTGCTTTCTCCGGTCTGCTTTTCCAGTTCCAGCATGACGGCCAGTGTGTGTCGCAGCGGTGAAAAGACTGAAAATTCGAAATTCTTTTCGAGGACGGAAGGGATGTAATGCGCGGCAAGCGCCCGCAAGAAACATTCCTGCATGGCAGGCACCGTATCGGCGCGGATCAGTCGCCAGCCGTTCGGTGTAATCATGTCGATTGGGCCGATTTCACTTTGCGGGATGCCTGCGGCGGGCGGCACTTCGGGATAGAGAAAACCCAACTTATTGAGCGCGGAACGCCATTTGCGCCCCACGCTATAAGTATCGTCGCTGCCAAGTTCAACAATGCCATGCTCACCAAGCAGGTTCCGCAAGGCAATTTCTTGTTCCCGCCCACGCAAGTTACCCTGTAACGGTGAAGCGGATAGCGCAACCAGTCCATCCCGAAGCCGGAAAGGACTTCGGACAGTTGTATTACCTAAATGCCACGGCCTCACGCGCTATTTTCTTCCGTGTGCGCAATGGACTCGATCCGCTTCAGGCGCTGCTCGATCTGCACGGCCTGTTGTAAGATTTCAAGAGCAACATCCGCCAACAGCGGGTTGGCTGATTTAACAAGCCCCTGCAAGTCCTGCACTAAGAGGCTTGCAGCCTGACTGGTCATTTCTATGTTTCTTGTATCGCTAGCATTCAGCATAAAATATATTACTACCCAGTGTTAATCTCTGCTTAGTATATTAAATATACGTTGGCTTATATTAATGTTTAAATTAACAAGACGTTCCTTTAAATATCCATCATCAATAATGGTTTCATCGAAATATTCGGCATATTCTATTGCTGTAATATCCCAAAATTTTTCTAGTAAAGGCTCCATAAAATTTATTGAAAAGCGCAGTGTTTCATCCGCAAGATCAATGTTTGGTACAGCAAAATGCATAATTTTATTTCTTAGTACCCCAAAATCCCTATATTCTTCAAGATTATCTAATCGAAAACCAGTTGTTGCCCAAAGTAGATTGGGCAATTCTTCGTAGGTATAGCTTTTACCATGATCAAAAAGCTCTGAAATTGTTAGCATATCCTGAGCCTTCGACAGTGATGGCAACTTTGAAAAAATGAGTAATGGATGTTCTTCAGCTATTTTTGCCTTAATTAATATTTCTGCCGCTTGCGCAGCAAGCGTCACTGTTGAAGCATGAACAAATGGTCTGCAAAACTCGCTGAATGTAGCATCATAAATAGCTCTTCCAAGAAGGTTTAACCCAAACTCTTTCATGTGCAAAGTTATTGATCGAGTATCAGGATGCATTGTTATGGACTGAATTCCTCAAGCAATTTACTAGAAGAATTGTCACACTCGAATAGCTTAAAATCCTCTGTCCACTCATATGCAATTGATCTATCTTTTGAAAGATAATCTATCATCCAGCGATCTTTGGTTGGTATATCTGCATTTGTCACGATACATAATCTTGCTGTAGGCTCATTGAAGATGTAGCGATATTCATATAATTGGGCAACCGCTTTACGAACTTGTGAGAGAAGATTACTCCTTTGTGGATCAACCGATTTCATCTCGTATAGAATGACGCCATCATCAGAATTTGTGAATAAATCTATATGCTCATTCTCGTAGGGTTGATAGCTGCGCTCATTCAGGAATGAAGATTTCGCAGCTACTAATTGCCAATGAATTTGATTAGCCCTCTCACGTTTTTGAGCATCAATATCAACTCTAATTATGTCGCCCAACATACAAGAGTTCAATGGTTGCGCTGTTATCGCTTTATCAACCAAGCGGCCAGTAATACCTTTTTCAGATGGTTTGACCTCTTTGACCACAACCCCAGTATATTTTCCTAAATCTGCTGGATTTCTAAAGCGTTTAAGCAAATCAGCATCCCGCATATAGTTCATAAAAGTTACAAACCGCCTGTCTGCTGTACTTTCCGCTCCGGGGTAGAAACCACGGAACCACTGTTTTAGCTGGTGATTGGTAGGGTTATATTTGGTTATGTAATTAAGAGCTTCTCGGAATACTGGGGTATCAATTAAACATCTAGCCAAGAAATCCGTTCGAGCCGATTGGGTTGTTATCCCTGCATATTCTTTACCAAGTACTGTCAGTACGGCATAATTTTGCTCATTGGTTATAAGGCCAAGAATCTCCGCAGCTAATCTGTAATATCGGCCTTGTCGCCCTGCTGAATCAAGACCAATGTAATTTTCAATTTCGTCGTCGGCTCTATTGCCCTTACTAATTGCAATCGCAACTAAGCCAACCTGTTCAAGCCGATCCGCTTGTGGAAAGTCTGAAGTATTAACCATCCGTTTTAATACCCGACGAATAGGTATTCTTGAACAGAGTTCTTATTGTCACCAACTTTGTGCGCCTGATTACCAAAAGAATATTTATAATCAACCGGCACCACTTCAACATGGGCTTTATGCTTCGTCATGATAGCAACCATTTCATCCAAGGTGGGCAGGCTGTTGGATGAGTAGGACACAACCAGTACACTCTCACGGAAACGCTTGAACAGCATATCGAAGGCTTCCGCCGCGCCCTTGCGTGAAGAAAAAGGGGTAGGGTAGGACTTGAATTTCTTGGTGATGGTGTGTTCCTGAATTTCAACACCTTGCCAGTCGCGGGCCAACCCTTCAACGAAGTGGTAGCGCCGGACATATTCATTATCTGACAGGGGGGAGTAATAGGGCGGGTCGATATAGACCAAGCCCGCCTTGCGGTTCTGCAAGGTCATTGCGTCACCGTTCCGCGCTTTGTTCTGCTGGCCGTTGTCAAACACGGCGGCATTGACCATATCAACCGCCTCAAGAAATTGTGCGCGGAACGTCATTGCCAAGTCTTTGCGGCCATCATCGTAACGATGCCCGATATAGGTAAATATCCCGCGTGGGCGTTTCTTCAAACATGCCCTAATCAGGGCAGCCATAGCGATTGCGCGCTTGTATGGATTTCTCACGGTCTTGATATTGGCCCGCACAGTGTCAATTAGGCGGTTATCCTCGTCGCTGTAATACAAGCCTTGAAACTTGGTTTCAACAAAACGATCTACTGTTTTTGCTGGCTCAAGCAACGCCAAGGCCTCTGCGGGTGGCAAGGTGACTTTGTTATTTTCGATCATCGCTGTGGTGAATGTGGCCGACATTGCCATATAGTCATTGCTCACCACGGCCTTGCCGTGCGACTTGAACATATAACCCACTATGCCAGAACCGGAAAACAGGTCTATCGCGGTATCAAAGTCAAACTGCGAAGCGACCGCCCATATTTCGGTTAGCAGCTTATTTTTCGATCCCATGTAGCGGGTTGAAGGGTAAAGCTGGGCTTGTGCCGGTAGGGGCGAAGGAAGCAAACGAAGATTAAAACGCGGCTTCGGCGGCACGGTTACAATTACGTCCTCGCCTTTTCGGCCTTTACCATTGCAGGAGATATGCCGCTTGGTCTGCACCACTTCAACGGCAAACTGGCCGTATTGCTCATGCACCAAGGGATGATTGGAATTTGTAAGAACAACATGGCAACCGAGTTCATGCAGCCGCCTTACTTCGTCGGCCAGTTCAACATGATCTTCCTCGTAAAACTGTTCCTTGGTGTATCGCTTGAAGTCGGCATATTCCGACACGGGCAAATAGGGCGGATCGAGAAAAATGAAGTCACCGGGGCGGGCGTTCTCTCTTAGAACCGCCTTGTAATCGCCGCAAATGATCGTGGTGTTCTTGAGGATCGCGGAAGCGGCTTTCAAGCCTTCTTCGTCAATAACTCTGGGTTTTTTGTATCTGCCAAACGGCACATTGAATTGGCCGGATTTATTCACACGATACAGGCCATTAAAGCACGTTCTGTTCAAGAATATGGTGCGGGCGGCGGCTTCAGTATTGGATAGCTTCGTCCAGTCCTGCGCCCGTTCGTCGTAGAACATTTCTTCCGTGTTCTCAAAACGCCCAAGCGCCAAAATCACCCCGTCAACATCGTTGGCAACAGACTGATAGAGATTGACCAGTTCGGGGTTTATATCCGCAATAATCCCGCCTTCCGGGCGCACTGAAAAGAAAACAGCACCGCCACCAAAAAACGGCTCAATATAGCGGCCATATTTCTGGGGTATTTTGGGGATGATCTCGCTTAGAAGCTGGGTCTTGCCACCCGCCCACTTTAATAATGGCCTTGTGAATGTTAAGTCCTGTGGCCTTTTTAATAGAGGGGCGCGCCCCATAACTCCGCCTTAAAAATTATTTTTATAAAATTATAGTGCAACACGCCTAAATTCAGGCTTGTTGCATCCGTTAGTTTTTCAAAGCCCGATACAGTGTCACCCTGCCAACATTCAGAAGTGCGGCCACGTCCTGCACTCTCCGGCCTTGGTCGATCTGTTCGCGTGCGTGCTTGATCTGGGCGTGCGTTAATTTTGGCTTCCGGCCAAATTTCACGCCCCGCTTTTGGGCTTCTTTCACACCCGCACGTGTGCGTTCGGTAATCAGCCCGCGCTCAAGTTCGGCCAGTAGCGCAACCATGTGCAGCATGGCTCGGCCTGTCGGGGTTTGCGTGTCTATGGCTTCGGTGAGGCTCATAAACCGGATGCCACCTGTGTCGAGGTCGTGCAGGATGTTCAAGAGGTCGCGCACACTGCGCCCCAGCCTGTCCAATTTCCAAACAATCAATGTGTCACCCGGCTTCAGCGCGGCCAAACAACGGGTAAGGGCAGGGCGGTTACGAACAGCGCCGCTTATCCCTTTGTCCTCGTGGATGGTTTCGCATCCGTTTTTTTTGAGCGCCGCGAGTTGCAGTGCTGTGTTCTGCTCGTCGGTGCTGGTTCTTGCGTAACCAATTATCATAAATTAGTTCGGAAAAATTGGGTTATTATGAAACAGACTTATGAAACATGCAAGCCATTGAAATAATTGACTGAAATTTATGTTTCAAAACTTACCCTTTGTGCAACAGGCGGAAAAATCATTCAGTTTCTGGATAACATGTAATATGGGTGAGTTTAAACAAACAACACCAAAGTCCCATAGGATTTTGAGCGAGGACAAGGCGTAATATCGTATATTATGCAGGTTTGTATAATCGCAACGCCACCACTCTGGAACTGTGAAGATCTATGGGAAGAGACGTTACCCTTTACCCCAAGAAGGCCTCTCGAAAGGAATTGAGCGACCACGTGGAAAGGCTTGGTTTTACGAGATGCCGCCATTTTTGGGACTGGCCTAAAGGAACTTTGAATTACTCATGGTTTGACCATCAAGATTTCAAGTCAATTGATGGTGTATCCGCTGATATTTATCCAGTATCAGAAGAAGAAAAAAATATTACAAAAAACGAATGGGCATTACACGTGCGCAATTTAAACAGCGCAAGTTGGTATGACGTGGCGATGTTAAATGAAGTCCTCAGGGGTGCCAGAAAGCGATTCGGAGGAACAATAAAAGGCGACTACGGCACGAACAAGTACGCCCCATTATGGGACGACAAAAGCACGCCAGTAAGCAGAGGCATATCCGGCATTTACCAACACGTAATGCAGGAATTGTCAGCAGTCAAATACGCCCTTCCAAAGCCATCCATAAATCACGCTCAACCCACTGGAGGGAAAATCGATGATTTCCTTGAGTTCACAAATAGCTTAGATCCGAACAGGGTTATCTATAACGGTTTGGTGCCATTTGCAGTCGCAATGTTCGAGTACTTCTTCTCGCAAGCTTTTCAAGTTTTAATTGCTTACGACAAGCTAGCTCTTGAAAAGCGAGAAAATCACAAAGCAAAGTTCGAATTTTCTGCAATTCTAGACATCCATAAAAACAAGCGAAGCATTGAAGAGTTAATAGCGGAAAGCTACACATTTCAGAATCTGGATCAACTAAATAAGGCCTACAAGGATTGGCTAGACATTGATGTTCGAAAGATATTTTTTCAAAAGAAACGTATTGGGAAATCAATAACTTTTCTTGAAAACAGAATCTCGGAAATAATCCAATACCGCCATGGCATCGTCCATCACTTCGCGATCGACAAAAGCCTAACGAGAGATGCCTATATTCATATTCTCGATGCAATATCTCTGGCAATCGAACAGTTTGTTTTGTTCATCGAGAAGAAGTACAAAATTGATATTGGCAGGACATGAAGCCATATATAACATGGCGTTCAAAAGTTAGTTACTGATTTCCAGAATGCCACCCAGCTTTTTCATAAAATCACACTACATATTTATTATTCAATAACCAACTAAATACCAGAGTAAAACATGGATAAGAAAGTTAAAGGCTCATGGTTGATTCATCACACCAATAAGTTACAAAGTCAGACGAATCAAAACGGTTACCAAAATACCTACATTGCAGGGAAAGCAGGGATTTTGCTGTCTGCAATTTCGGCAAACAACAACACAACCATTACTAATCAGCGATTACATACCTTGGCAGAGGCCGCGAATATCAATACTGCATTTGAACTGCCAAAGCTCCTTGACGTTTTGCGTAATAGAGAGTTAATCGACACTTCAATAAACGGAGTGGCTGTGCTCGGCGTAACTACATCGTCTGTACTTCAACACACAACAGATTTATTTGATTCACTATCTCCGACTAAGCACGAAAATGCAGCAATTGATCTGGCCGAACGAGCTTCAATAGAACCTATCAATGGGACAGATGTTTCCGAAGAGCTAGCGGATATTTATAGCCTTGCACGACTGGAAATAGGACAAGTTCTCTTTGATGCGGAACAAATAGGATTCATTGACGTGGAGAATCTGGGTAAAGGGGACAAACTTCTATTCAACGGCAATCTGTTTAGGCGTGAAACTACTCAGAAAATAAAATTGGTTCTCGATTCACTATCCACGAGTGATCAGGCCAAACTTAATGAATTGACTGGAGCTCTCAAGATAAAGGCCTGCATACCCGTTGACACAGCAAAGTTGCAGCTTGGCGAGATACTGTTTGCCAAGGTTACCGCTATTGGACTGTTTGATATTAACGTAGTAAGCAATTCAACTGAGGAAGTTGGTTTTTTGACCCTACCGTCGGCTTTTTCTAAATATAGTTGCTCAATGGTTGATGATGCCTTTGATCTTGCTAAAGCATTCGTTAGCTCTATAACCTATGGCATGACAAAAAGTTATTACGCACGCGGTCAAATTCAAATGGTTGATGCTCTGCTGAGTGCCCTTGTAAGAGGAGAACGGGTTGGCCCTGTACGAGCAATCGCAGAAGATTATAAGATCCTTGAGTTGAAAGGCGTAGTTGAGGTCAAAACCGGTGAGAAAAAGGGACGAACAGGGCCTATGCTAAGGTTACTCAAGAAGGAAGTTGGAGAACTCGCATTGCAAGCCATTCGCCAAGGTGATGTCAGTGAACATTCATTGGCATCACTACCAAGCGCAGCTGTAACGCGTTTCAATGGGCCAGAGCAAAACAGGGAACGAATTCGAAGAGAGCAGCGAGTGACAAGTCCGAAAGCAACTAATGACATGCTTTCAGTTTTACGGACGGGAGGTGGATTCTGATGGCCAAGAAACCCGCAATCAACAAAGGACACAAGATGGAGGAGGCACTTAGGAACTATTTTCTAAGGGCTGGCTATTATGTAGTTAGAGGCGTACCGTTTGTTTACGAAGGTTTCGATATAACCGATATAGACCTTTGGCTTTATGGACGCACATCGTCTGTTTCACGGGAAATAACGATTGTAGATATCAAGAACAAAAATACACCAAAGGCAATTGAAAGAATATTTTGGGTTCAAGGGCTCAAGCAAGCAACAAGAGCAACAAATGCAATAGTCGCAACTACAGAAGGACGTCAAGCGGTTAAGGACTTCGGGCGAGATTTAGGCATACTGGTGCTTGATGGGCATTTCTTAGAGAAAATTACAAAGCCAGAAGAACATACTTCTCAGCGCCTTGGAGATGAAGAATTTACCTCACTGATAGACGATTACACTCTTGGCAAGCTCGACGGAAATTGGAAGGGACGAATGCATTTGTGTAAGAGCCTCCTTTCGAAAGGGCTCTCATTTGATAGCTGCAACGAGTGGCTTTCTCAGGCTAATTTTTTTGCAGAACAATCGATCACAAAGCCCACTCAGCGAGAGACTTCGATAAGATGTATGTATTTGTTGTGCTCATTTATTGCCATAGCAGTTGATTATTCATTAAGAGAGTTTTCTTTTCTTGATCAGGTTGAGCGATGCACACTAATTAAGGATGGATTCACCTATGGGGCAAAAGGTAGTTCTGGGATGAAAAAAGTTTTGGATGTAGCATTGGGATTAGTTGAGCAACATGCAACTGATGGCGCTTCTATCTCAAAACAAGTACGTTCTAACGTTGAGACGCAATTGTCATCGTTAAATACGGTAATTTTGGGTGAATACTTTTCTAAGAACGATGTTGCAAAGAATTTGTTCCCAGTTGCTCGGGAACTAGAACATCTAGCAATGCAAAGAACGTTTTCATCTCATTCGGTAGCCTCGGTTGAACTCCGCGGACTTTTGTCATGTTTACTTGATTATTGGGGAATTGACAGAGTTATGTTTTCTGAAGCACACAAGGTTGCATGAATGTACTACTAATAGTGGTTTTTTTGGTTAAAACCCCATTATTTTTACCAAAGACTGGTTAATATTTACCCAAAATATATTGTATGCCGATAATTATAACTGCTCAAATTATCTGAAAATTAGCTTGCATTTATTGGTAATATTTGCCGTTTCTACAACATTGGCACGCGAGACCAGGTAAAAGTCCATATCGTGACTGATGCAGCCGAAGGCATTCGGTTAGTGCATGACTGTCTTAAGAGACGAAAATCAGCTCCTAAACGGATCGGCATTGCTTACGAAGTCCGTTCAAAATTTGACCCAGATAATTGGATAGACTATTGAAACATTGGCCGTTCGGAGAGTGGTGGTTACTTCAAGCTATCGATCGCTACTTTTACAATCCAGTCTAAGAGTTAGATTCAAAAAACCATATAACTCATTTACCCTAGCTGTTTTAACTTACGGAGCAACCTTACATGAACAAATCAGATCTCATCACTGCCATCGCTGAACACGCCAATCTAACCAAAGCCGACGCCGGTCGTGCAGTAGATGGCATCATAAAATCCATCGAAACCGCTTTAAAAGCAGGCGATTCCGTGGCCTTGGTAGGTTTTGGCAGTTTTGAAGTCAAAGAACGTGCAGAGCGTAAAGGTCGCAACCCACAAACCGGCGAAGAAATCACCATCTCTGCTGCAAAATTGCCGAGTTTTAAAGCAGGAAAAAGCTTAAAAGACGCTGTGAATGCCTAATCCCTGGCGTTGATAGATTTGTCGCATCCAAACAGCATAATTTTAGCCGCTAAAATTTAAAGACTGTTTTTTACGGTTGCCCGTTGATGATGAGTTTTCGTGGAACATATCCGGAAGTATTCCACGAAATTGTTTTGACGGGTTGCTGACTTGGTGCAGACACAAGAGATTTCGTTATTTCAGTTGCCGCTGTTGGTGTTTTCTGTATATCGGAGTTATTCACGTTATAAGTCACAAACCGAGCATCCAGCCAATCGGCCCACTTGACGGCTTTTGCCATCAAGTCAGTCCTGTAGATGGCGTTGTAATGCGGGGTCTTCGAGTGGTAGTTAGCCGCCCGCGTCCACAGGTCACCTTTGTCATGCTTAATATGTTGCCGAAGCCGCCAGGCGGCCAGATCGAACGAATAGCAACCTGCCGCAGCCACATCGTTTGCCGAAATGCCATACTTGGCTAAATCGTTTAAATACCGCGTGTTGAATTGCATCGCCCCCACATCATGGGTGCCGTTAGCATTAAGCACCCATTGTCCAGGCTTGCCCGCTTCCTTTTCCGCTACCGCAAGGACAATGTTTGCAGGCACTTCGTATTTCATGGCTGCAGACAGTGAGCACACCACGCGCTCTTGAAGCCGTGGCGACAGATCGGCAAAGGGCATGGCCTTCGCTTGCAATGGTGTTTGCGGGGTTTCATTTGCTTGGGACGATAGGCTGAAAGACGTTATTACCAAGGCGAGCGTTGTGTAAAAGAGTTTTCGTTGCATGGTTGCAGCTCTCATTGTGGTTACGAAGCCTTTAAATCGCGATCACGAAAGGACGCCACTTCTGATGCCGCATCCGAAGATTGATTGGAACCAGCCGACGTTGACCCGGACGAGAGAGAGTTGTTAGCAAAGGTTGAGGATTGGCTGGAACCCGAGCCGGGCACTGCATCACGGGCTTCAATAGCCGCTGCAATCTTTCCGCCCGTGGTCTCACTGACACGATCCATTGCCGCATCACGCATATCACTGGCCTTGGCTTTAGCCACATCCCAAGTGCCTTGTGCCAGGTTTGCAACGGTGTTAGCGGCGACTCGGCCCATTGAGCCATCCATTGCCGAGGCAAGGGCGCTACCCGAACCACTGTTGTTACCAGAGCCACCGCGCATGGCGGACATCATGTCACCGGTGCCACTGCCTGCGCTTTCCGAGGCGGAGGCTTTCGAGAAGGCCGTCATGATGGCTTGAGCACCGCCTGCCATGTTGGTTGCCCCCGCTGCCATGGCAGCTCCTGCGGTTGCAGCAGCCGCTGCTCCCATCGCTGCAGCGCCCATGGCCGTCCCCGCACCAAAACCATTACCCAGTGAACCGGTACTACCCCCGGCAAGACTGCCGATGAGCGGTGGCACTTTATTGACCAGGGCCAGCAGCACCACCGAGACAATCATCATCACCCCTAATTCTTTCAGACTCAGGCCTGCGCTCATGTGGGTGTAATACTGATCAATAAAGGACTTGCCAATGCCGACCAGTAACACCATGGTGAACAGTTGTGCGGCAACCCCTAATACGGTTTTAAAATAGATGATGGCCATCTCGGAGGTCCAACGTGAACCCCCGAAGCCCAGAAAGAAAATCCCGGCATAGGCCAGGACCCAGCCGCTGACAAGAAGCAACAGCATGTTTACGCCAATTAACGCCAGGATGACCAGCACAATCGCCCCCATGATAATCCCCACGGCACTATCAACCGGTGACCAAACCGAGGACTGATCCAGCACCTTAAAAAATATCTCGAAACCGATATCGACAATGCTGGACGGTGTCAGTAACGAGCCAGCCCCTGTGGCATGTCCGCCCATAGTGCGCAGAGAGGTCATGATGGAAGTGGCAAAGTTCGGGCCGTTAATCAGCAACCACCAGAAGAAGCCGGTAAACATCGTGAAGCGAATAAACTCCGCGAAGAATTCACCAATGTCCGCCTTACGCAAGGCCATTAAGCCAAAGGTCCACACCATACTGATCAGGGCCAAGGTCCAAAACAACCAGCTGGCATGGGCCGTAATGGTCGACGCCCAGGAATTAGCTGCCGTTGAATAACTGTTGAGGGCATTATCCAAAATCCCAGCGTTATCGATAGCGGCCTGTGCATTGACCGAAAACAGCATCAATGCCAAGATTAGCGAGAGCAGGGCGCCTCTAACTAAATGAGCTGGTGTTGTCATCGCTAGCCCCTCACCAGCTTTTCTTTGGGCTGGGTTTGAAACCTGAGCCGCTGCGTGGACAGGTCATGAGCAGTTCCTCCTTTTGTACCGGGTCGGTGATCTTATCCAAATCGGCACAAGTCGGGCTTGCCACTTCAGGTGCTTTTTCGCAGCCAACCAGCAAGACAGCAAACGTGCCGGCCACGATCATCAATAATAGGCGTTGTAGTTTCATTGCTATTCTCCTTCTTACCAGCTTTTAGCTGAGCTTTTGACGAACTTGCCGGTACGCAGTTGAGCGGCGGAGGCAGCTTCCTTGGCTTCACGATCTGCCAAGGCCTGATTGCGGGTGGCAATGGCATTTTGTTGCGAGATCAACAGGCCACGAATTTGTAACAACTGATTGGCTTGATGACTGGCCAATTGGTTGGCATAAGAGATGGCTTCCATTTGCCCAGTCGCAGTTTGTGCCGCCTTTTGCAGACTTTCCAATTGACTGGCATCGGATTGCATGGCGTTCTGCTGTTCATCCAAGCCTTTGAACAGCGCATCCGTGGCTTTTTTCTGTGATTCAGAGCCTAAGCGTTCTGAATCCTTCATCGCCGCCCATTCTGCATCGGTACAGCCACTGATGGAGTAACAAGGCGAGTCGCGATAGGCGGCCGTGTCTTTGAACTTGCTCAAGTAAGAGTCCACACCACCGAGCGTTGTTTTGTAATAGTTCAGGGTATCGATAGAACTACGCAGTTTATTCATCGTAGTGGTCGCCTGATCCCACACATAAGCCGCCGGTGCCATGGTGTTCTTGAGCATGTTTTCGTACTGTAAGAGTTGAGTCTTGTACTGGTCTATTTGCTTGGCGGTCTGTGCCGAGGCATTCAGTGAAGTCGCCAAGGTACTCACATTGTTGATAGGGTCAAAGACGATATCGCCGACGCCGAACAGGGCCAGGGCTGGGGGTGAAATTCCCAGGCCAGAAATCCCTGTCATCACGACAATAAGAGGCAACCCGATAGAAATTTTAGCGGCTAAAGTTTTAGGTGGTGTTTTCATCAGTTTCTCCTTGGCGTTCAACAGTTAATAATCAAAAGCCTGGTAAGGCTTGGAAAAGGTCATGTCCTTGGTGACGATGACGTTGAAACGGTAACCCGGCCTGATTTCAAGCGTGGGAGCCACGTTCAGGTTTTTGGCGATCATTTGCGCAGTGACTTGCCCCAACTGTTGGCCGAGTGCCTGGCTCATTGCACTGTTGGCGGTAGGCTGCTGAAAGACACTGCTGGACTGGTTTTGTTGTTGGCTATAGGAGATACCGGCAGTGACTGCTGACATTAGGAAGGCAGAACCATAAAGCCGCAGGTAATGGTTATTCACCTGGTCATTGAAACCGGCATACCCGGCACTATCGCTCCCCGGCATGGCACCAATATCCATGGCTTTGCCATCAGGGAAGACAATACGCTGCCAGGCGACCAGTACCCGTGCTTGACCATAAGACACATCACTGGAATATGAGCCTACCAGTCGAGAGCCTTGTGGCAGTAGCAGGTGTTTGCCGGTCGGTGTGTCGTAGACGTTTTGCGCCACTTGGGCCATGATTTGGCCGGGTAATTCCGAGTTGATGCCCGAAATCAGGGTGCCCGGTACCACGAAGCCCGCACGCAGTTCATATGGGGTGCGCGGGGCTTCCGGCTGAGAATCCAGCTTCCAACGATCGCCGTGGCCTGAATCAGAAAACTGTCCCAGGTCTTTGCTTTTACTGTTTTCGGTGGACGTTTGTAGTAACTTCGGCGCTGTGTTTTCCCCGGATGTTTCTGACCAAGCCGCTTGCAACTGTTGCATGTGGGCCTTATAGCTTGCGGTCGGGTCGTCGTGGGTCTGCGCATCAATCTGCTGACGAAGGGCGGCAAGCTGGGTAATGGCTTCGTCGCGAGTGGTTGGTGGATTGCGATCAGATTTACCGCCTGGAGTTGAGTCAACGCTACGCGGGGCTGTTACTTGCACTTCGGTTTTCGCCTTGATTGCGGCCTCAAGCTGTTGCATTTTTGCCATGCGAATCCGTTCCAGCTCATCATTGCGATGAGGATTCGTGTCAGAAAGCGGTGGTGTTGGCGGCGCATCCAGATTTTCAGGTCGAGCGACAATAATATGCGGCTGTTCCGGCACCATCAGGGGCTGGGCGGGTTCGGCCTGGATGATGCCTTCCTGCTGGATTCCGGCGATTTCGTTGGCAAACATGCTGGTGTTGCCGGTCTTTTCATCCTTGGCATCATGTTGCCGGTGCTGTTGATCGGCACGATCGGCAGCGACCAAGAACATGACGATAAGAAATACCGTCATCAAGCCCCCGATGATGTATACCGGTAAATTGTTGACGCGGCGCACGCCTGCATTGGGTGATATTTCACCAGGGGAGGCCTCTGGCGACATTTTATCTTCTGTGATGATGCTCATCGTCGCCTTACTCCTTACGAACCCAATAGCCTGCCGGGGACATCATGCCATCTTGCAGCTGATAGGCACGATTAAGTGATTGCTCATGGTTGATGACCAGGCTGACCCGATACAGGTCGGAGCCTTTGGCTTGATCCATGAGGTAAGACAGAGGCAAGCCAGGGGATGACGTTGCGGCAGGTTCTACAGTCATTACTTGACCTGTGCTATCCGCATTGCCGACACTGCCCATTTTGGCTTCCGGTTTGAACTCCAGGACGGCATAGCCCTTGGCTCGGAGGGACTCGACCAAGGTAGTGCCAAAGAAATCCGGTGTAGTTTGTTGCAGGTCAAAGCGGGTACTGGCCGGTGGATACAACGTCACCAGTTTTTTAACCACGTCATCGGCAATCTTTTTGTCGTTGGCTGCCGCAGTGTTTTCAATGAAATTGCCATAGGGTGATGTTGCTACACACCCGGTCAAGCCGATTAGGAGTAAAGCAAGTAAAGGAAGCTGTCGCATGACTAATTCCCCTTGGTGATGGTGACGCGGTCTTGACTGCTACCAACACCGGCAATCAAAATGGCTTTCTCAAAAATCGTGTCCACGATGTAGCGATCGCCTTGGACGCGGTAGTTCACAATCACGGTTTCGTCATCGGTAAATAGGTCTCCATCTTTGCGCACCACCAGCAAGGTAGGTGCTTCGGTCTGGGCCATGGTGCTCGGCATTTGAATAATGGTTTTAACGCCATCGTTATAGACCCGTACCGGTTTCCAAGGTGCTGCTCCGTCCACGTCATAGGCAAAGTTCAAATCACCCAGATATTCGCCGGTTTGCGGAATCGTGCGTTCATGCTTCTCCTTCACCTCATGGCTCTTGAGAGCATCCCATTTCGCCACGGCATCTTCGGTGTAAGTAAAGGCTACACGCGGCATGAACTCAGTCCGATGTGAGCGCAGCCGGAAGTGATAAGTCCGGCGGTTGGTGGTGACAATGAGCGAGGTTTCAAGACCCACATCCATCGGCTTGATGATCAGGTGCTGCACTTCAGCAGGGCCGCTGCCGGTGATAGCAGGTTCCACCGTCCATCGGGCCGTGTCGCCTAGGTGTATCGAGTTGACCTGTTCACCCGCCTGCAGCTCAACATCACACACTTGCAGCACAGCACAAACGATACTGGGTTGCTGCGCACCAAATAGGAATTTGATTGTCCCATCAGCGCCGGGTACTGGTTTGATACCTCTGGAACTGGCCGCTTGCCATTTATGGGCAATGGCAATGGCGGCCTTTTCTTGTGGCGTCAAATCCGGATTCTGGTTCGAAAAATACAGATCGGCCAGGTTGTCACCAGGGGCTGCCAGTGCCAAAACCGGCACAACACCCAGGATCAGTAATGTGAAGAGAGTCTTTTTCATGAGAGTGTGACCTTAAAGTTGTGTCGACCAGGAGAAATCACGGACATAGATACCCAGCGGGTTATTACGCACTTGTTCTTCGGTAGTTTGTGGAGTTGCCGGCACAGTGTAGACAGTGACCAGCGCACGCATGCGGAAAGGCTTATTTTTCATGACGCCTTGCCGGTCGCGCATCGTTTCCATCCAGTCCACTTGCCAGGTATCAGGGGTTTGTGGAATGACCGAGAGAATATCGATACTGACGGTTTCTTTGACTGCACGCTTAAACGGGCTGCTTTCTTCGGTACCGTTCAGCCATTCATTCGCTTTGGCGGTGGCCGGATCGTTTGACGACAGCATCGAATACAGCCGAAAGACTGCCTTTCGCTGTAAGGCAATGTCAGGCGTCACCAGGCGGGCATCGTTGATGAACGAGGCTACCGCTGCATGAACGACGCGAGGATCGGCGCTAGCGGCACGCTGGGCAGGAGCCACGGCGGCGGCTTGTCCTAACTTGTCAACTTCGACCACATAGGGCACGAACTTGGATTGACTGCCGATGTAGATCATGCCGCCCACACCGGACAAGGCAATCATCATCGCCAGGATGCCTAGCAGTTGCCACATTTGCCGGTTGGCGACATTGGCGGCACTTTGATCGTTCCAGGTGCGGCGAGCGGAGAGGTAAGGGTTCTCGTTTTCCCCTTGGCGTCTGCCTCCAACCAAGGGCTGCGTATAGCGGCGTTGGTCACCGCCGGTGGGCTGTTTAAAGAGTAAGCCTTTAATCGTTGCGCCGATGCTCATGCTGGGACTCCGTAGTCGTTGAGATTTAATCCTCTGCTGGCCAACCATTCATGCACCCAGTGGTCACCAAATTTGGCTTCCAGGTTTTTGATAGTGGCAACAGATTCCTTGTCCGATGCGCCGACAAAGGCCAGCGTCAGTGGGCCAAGGGCCAGGTCATAAAGCCGCCGTCCGTTTTCTGAAACGTAGTAATACTGACGTTTGGGAATGGCCGTTGCCAGAATTTCAATTTGGCGGGCATTGAGGCCCATGCGGCGATACAGGGCCGAAGTGTCTTCATCGCGTGCGTAGATATTGGGTAAGAAAATCTTGGTGGCGGTGGATTCAACGATGACATCCAAAATGCCGCTGTTGGCTGCATCTGAGAGGCTTTGTGTAGCCATCAGCACCAGGCAGTTTGCTTTACGCAATACCTTTAGCCATTCTCTGATTTTGGCTCTGAAGGCGGGGTGTCCGAGCATCAACCAAGCTTCATCCAGGATGATGACGGCAGGCTGGCCTTTCAGTGCTCGCTCGATACGACGAAACAGATAGAGCAAGGTGGGGAGCGCGTATTTTTCGCCCAGGTTCATCAGTTCTTCGATTTCAAACACGGTAAAGTCAGACAGCGATAAACCATCCTCTTCCGCATCGAGCAAGTGGCCCATGGTGCCATCGACGGTGTATTGTTTGATGGCTTCACGAATCGTTTCATCCTGAATCGTCACCGAGAATTCCGACAGGGTACGGGCACCGCTGGCGTTCATACTCATGATGGCGTTGCCGATTTCGTTGCGCTGCCCTGGTGTGGTGTCTACTTTATTGAGGGCGAGGATCGTGTCGATCCATTCCATTGCCCAAGCGCGGTCTCCCTTGGTTTCCAGGAACTGCAAGGGACAAAATGCCAGCTTTTCGTCGTCAGCGGCCACGGTGAAATGTTTGCCCCCGGTCGCTTTAGCCAGCGGGTAAATCGACATGCCTTTATCAAAAACAAAAATAGACATACCCTTGTAGCGCCGAAGTTGAGCGGCTATTAGTGCCAAATGCGTCGATTTTCCAGCGCCCGTTGGACCGAACATGAAGGTGTGCCCCAAATCGCGCACATGCAGGTTCAAACGGAACGGCGTCGCACCGTGGGTTACGCCTTGCATGAGCGCCGGTGACTGCGGCGGGTACATCGGACAAGGGGCATCCGATAAACCCGTCCAGATGGTGCTGGTCGGTAACAGGTCGGCCAGGTTCATCGTGTTGATCAGTGGACGGCGCACATTCTCAACACCATGACCGGGCAACGAACCCAGGAAGGCATCCAGGGTATTGATGGACTCAATGCGTGCAGCGAAACCAAGGCGATTGATAGCCTTCTCCACTGAGCGTGCAGAAGCCTCCAGTTTGTCCCGGTTTTCGTCCATCAGGATGACAACGCTGGTGTAATAGCCTTGAGCAACCAGACCGCTATTCACCTCGGCAATGGCTGATTCAGCATCAGCCACCATCGAGATAGCATCCTGGTCAATAGTGCCGGTGTTGGTGTTGAATACCTGGTCGAAAAAACCGCGAATTTTTTGTTTCCATTTCTTGCGATACTTGTCCAGATGCGCAACGGCTTCATGAGTGTCCATGAAAATGAACCGCGACGACCAGCGGTATTCGCAAGGTTGCTCACCCAGTGCCGTCAATATGCCGGGTGACGACTCCAAGGGGAAACCTTCTATAGCAACCGCCTGGACAAACTTGCGGCCAATTTTGGGTACGACACCGCCCCACATTTCTTGTCCGCCAATGAGTGCATCCAGATACATCGGATTGCTGGGCAGAATGACGGGATGGTTCAGGCCGGTGACGCAGAATTGCAGCCAGCGCAAGAAATCATCATGAGTCACGGTTGAACCATCCTCATTGACCATCTTCTGCCCACGCAGGCGGGAAAGGTTGATGGCTGACGACAGACGCGATTCAATGTTAAGGCATTCTCGATTGAAGTAGTCGACCAAGCCTTGTGTTTGCGCTTTGTGGTCTGGGGCTACCGCATCATCATCGAACATCAGTTCCACAAATTTACGTTGGGCTAGCAATGGCGGGAAATAGGTAACTGTCAGTACGAAATACCCCTCATACATGGTACCCAGGCCTTCAAACAGCCGACGCCGTTCTTCATCAATGGCCGCAGATACCGGGTCGGGAAAATGTGAAACGCCTTTATTCGAGTAATTCGGCGCTGGCCGACGTACAGCGTCAACATGCACCATCCAGCCATTGCCGAGGCCCGACAGTGCCTGGTTGATGCGGAACGACACCATTTCTCGCTGTTCATCGGTGCTGCTTGCATTGTCGTCGCCTTGGTATAGCCAGCCTGCCATAAATGAACCGTTCTTACCGACAATGACGCCGTCATCGACTACAGCGGCGTAATTGAGTAGATCGGCAAATCCGGCGGCTTTTGAACGGTGCTTTTTCAGCTCGACTTCATCATTGACGGCACGAATACGCGAGTACAGAACGAGCAACATCAACACGCCAAGGCCAGCAATGGCAATTGCAATTGATTCGATCATTGGTATTGTTTCCCTTGGCTGTTTGGATTCAATCGAAAGGGCGTGCTGCGAGCTGGGTAGTACGGCTCGTATTTCCGGTGCCGTAGGTACACAAACCGCAGCTTGGGATCGGACTTCGCCATAAGACGGCAGGCGAAGAGCGCACCGAACCACAACAGAAGTCCAATCACCGTAGCCCTTAGTTCTTGTGCGCTGAAAATCAGCGCAAACGCCACTAGGCCAGAGAACATCACCAGTTCACGATCCCCACCCATGAACAAGTTCTCTCGATTACCGGCCCGGCGAATTGGGATCGTGCGGAGAGCCATGGTTATGCACTCCGTCCAGGTTCAGCGGCTATAGCCTGATCCTGGTGAATAAAGATTTCACCCAGGGAAGCGATTTCAGCGCCATGGCCAAAGAATGTACTCATCATGTTTTGCGCACCAACCAGTAGAGCCATGACCAGCGTCAGGAAGATCAAGGTGCGGAAGAAGCCATTAAGGTCGCCTCCGAAGATCAAGATGCCGCCTGCAATGACGATGCCGATGATTGACAGCGCGAACGCCACCGGGCCGGTGACGGAATTACGAAGATTGGTTAACCAAGATTCATAAGGCAGCGAGCCACCAGTCCCTTCTGACGCGAAAGCGTGTTGAGGTGCAAAGAGAATGAACGCCAGTAGCAGAGACATGCCAATGTAGAACATCGTCGGACGGTTGAAGGCAAAGGTTTTTGATAAGGTTGCTTGCATTTGGAACTACTCCTAGAGAGTTTTAGTGATGTAGCAGCCGTCCTCATATCCGGAAATTTCAAGAATTTCCTGTATGCGGCGACCATCCGGGGTACGAGTGATATGAACAACAACATGAACCACTTCACCTATCAGCGGTTCAATATCGGATGGAGCCGACGCA
>Ga0207968_100057_pt1 | contig 48198 bp, 57 predicted proteins | sample LakWasMet21_HOW5_2_FD_183867 | JGI IMG/M metagenome (GOLD analysis project Ga0207968, IMG submission 183867) | Freshwater sediment methanotrophic microbial communities from Lake Washington under simulated oxygen tension - Sediment Metagenome... | ecosystem: Environmental > Aquatic > Freshwater >...
CGGCATCAATCACTGGTATCACATGGACATGAACTATCGCGGCATCATCAATCTGCTGATGCTGTGCGGCTGCGTCGGCCAGTCCGGCGGCGGCTGGGCGCATTATGTCGGCCAGGAAAAATTGCGTCCGCAGACCGGCTGGCTGCCATTGGCGTTTGCCCTGGATTGGAAACGGCCGCCGCGGCAGATGAACAGCACCTCGTTTTTTTACAACCACACTAGCCAGTGGCGCTACGAGAAACTGCGCGTCGAGGAGATTTTGTCGCCTCTGGCCGATCCGAAAGACTGGCGGGGTAGCCTGATCGATTATAACGTGCGCGCCGAACGCATGGGTTGGCTACCGTCCGCGCCGCAATTACAGACCAATCCTCTGCAAGTCACCAAGGCCGCCGAACAAGCCGGACAAAATTCGGTCGACTATGTGGTGGCGGGGCTCAAAGACGGCACTTTGAAGATGTCCTGTGAAGATCCCGACAACCCGCTGAATTTTCCGCGTAATCTGTTCGTCTGGCGCTCGAATCTGCTGGGTTCCTCCGGCAAGGGCCATGAATATTTCCTGAAGTATTTGCTCGGTACGCAACACGGTTTGCAGGGACAGGATCTGGGCCAGGAAGGCGGCATCAAGCCGTCCGAAGTCGTCTGGCGCGAACAAGCGGCGGAAGGCAAGCTCGATTTGCTGGTCACGCTGGATTTTCGCATGTCCACGACCTGCCTGTATTCGGACATTATTCTGCCGACCGCGACCTGGTACGAGAAAAATGATCTGAATACCTCGGACATGCACCCCTTCATCCATCCGTTGTCGAGCGCGGTCGATCCGGTCTGGGAGTCGCGCTCGGACTGGGAGATCTACAAGGGCATCGCGCGCAAATTCTCCGAGCTGACCGAGGGGCATCTCGGCATCGAAAAGGACATCGTCGCGGTGCCAACACTACACGATACGCCGGCCGAGCTCGCGCAGCCTTTGGACGTGAAGGACTGGAAGCAGGGCCAGTGCGAACCGATCCCCGGCAAAACGATGCCGAATCTGGTCGTGGTCGAGCGCGATTATCCGAACACCTACAAGATGTACACCGCGCTGGGGCCTTTGCTGACTAAGATCGGCAACGGCGGCAAGGGCATCGCCTGGAACACCGAAGACGAAGTCAGACAACTGGGACAGCTGAATCGTCTCATGGCCGAGGAAGGCATCAGCAAAGGTTTGCCGCGCATCGAGTCGGATATCGATGCCGCCGAAGTTATCCTGATGCTGGCGCCGGAAACGAACGGCCAGGTCTCGATGAAAGCATGGGCGGCGTTGAGCAAAATCACCGGCCGCGATCATACCCATCTCGCCCTGCCGCGCGAAGACGACAAAATCCGTTTTCGCGACATTCAGGCACAACCGCGCAAGATCATTTCGTCGCCGACCTGGAGCGGGCTCGAGTCCGAGCAGGTCTGCTACAACGCCGGTTACACGAATGTTCATGAACGGATTCCGTGGCGCACGCTGACCGGGCGTCAGCAGTTCTATCAGGACCATAGCTGGATGCGGGCGTTCGGCGAGACCCTGTGCGTTTACAAGCCGCCTGTCGACACCCGCACGATTACGCCGGTTTTAGGCAAGAAGCCCAACGGCAACGAAGAACTGGTGCTGAACTTCATCACGCCGCATCAGAAATGGGGCATCCACAGCACCTATACTGACAATCTGCTCATGCTGACCTTGTCGCGCGGCGGCCCGGTCGTCTGGATCAGCGAGATTGACGCCGCCAAGGCCGGCATCAAGGACAACGACTGGATCGAAGCCTATAACGTGAACGGCGCCCTGGTGGCCCGCGCGGTGGTCAGTCAGCGTGTACCGGAAGGCATGACGATGATGTATCACGCGCAGGAAAAAATCGTGAATATGCCGGGCTCCGAGATAACCGGCACGCGCGGTGGCATCCATAACTCGGTGACCCGAGCGACCTTGAAACCGACACACATGATCGGCGGCTATGCCCAGCAAAGTTACGGTTTCAATTATTACGGCACGGTTGGCTCGAATCGGGATGAATTCGTGGTGGTCCGCAAGATGAACCAGGTTGATTGGCTGGATGATTCAACGTAGGGTGCGCAACGCGCACCATTTGGATTAATCGGTGCGCGATGCGCACCCTACAACTCAATTTTTGGGGTGACTTAAATGAAAATTCGCGCGCAAATCGGCATGGTGCTGAATCTCGATAAATGCATCGGCTGCCACACCTGCTCGATTACCTGCAAGAATGTCTGGACCTCCCGTGAAGGCGTCGAATACGCCTGGTTCAACAATGTCGAAACCAAGCCCGGCATCGGCTTTCCGAACGAGTGGGAAAATCAGGGCAAATGGAACGGCGGTTGGGTGCGAAAGATCAACGGCAGGATCGAGCCGCGCCAGGGCGGCAGGCTAAAAAGCCTCAAGCATATCTTCGCGAATCCCGATCTGCCGCAGATAGACGATTATTACGAGCCTTTCGATTTCGATTACGCGCATCTTCACCATGCGCCAGAAGCGAAGGCGCCGCCGACCGCCAGACCGCGTTCGCTGATCACCGGCGAACGCATGGAGAAGATAGAACACGGCCCGAACTGGGAAGAAATTCTTGGCACCGAATTCGCCTCGCGCTCGCGCGACGTGAACTTCGATCAGGTGCAGAAAGACTTGTACGGCGAATTCGAAAACACCTTCATGATGTATTTGCCGCGCCTGTGCGAACATTGTCTGAATCCGACCTGCGTCGCCGCCTGCCCGAGCGGCTCGATCTACAAGCGCGAGGAAGACGGCATCGTGCTGATCGATCAGGACAAGTGCCGGGGCTGGCGCATGTGCGTTTCCGCCTGTCCGTACAAAAAAATCTATTACAACTGGCAGACCGGCAAATCAGAAAAATGCATCTTCTGTTATCCGAGAATCGAGGCCGGCGAGCCGACCGTCTGCTCCGAAACCTGTGTCGGACGCATTCGCTACCTCGGTGTGCTGTTGTATGACGCCGATCGTATCGAGGCGGCGGCCAGTACCGAGTCCGAGCAGGATTTGTATCAGCAGCAGCTGGATGTGTTTCTCGATCCGTTTGATGAAACCGTCCGCAATGAGGCGCGCAAAGCCGGCATTCCGGAGTCCTGGCTGACCGCCGCGCAACAATCGCCGGTGTATAAACTGGTGCTGGACTGGAAGGTTGCGTTTCCGCTGCATCCGGAATTCAGGACCTTGCCGATGGTCTGGTATGTGCCACCGCTGTCGCCGATACAGGCGGCCGCCGAAAGCGATCGCATCGGCATGGACGGTGATATTCCCGATGTCCGTTCCCTGCGCATTCCGGTGCGCTATCTGGCCAACCTGTTGACCGCGGGCAAGGAGGAACCGGTCACGCTGGCGCTGGAGCGCATGCTCGCGATGCGCGCCTATATGCGCGGCATCACCGTCGATGGCGTGGTCAACACCGAGGTATTGCAGCGCGTCGGCCTGACGCAAGCGCAGGTTGAAGAGATGTATCGCTACATGGCAATCGCCAATTATGAAGACCGTTTCGTGATTCCGACCAGCCACCGCGAATATGCCGGTGCGACCTTCGACGCCTATGGCGAACAAGGTGGCTGCGGCTTCAGTTTCGGCAACGGCTGTTCCAGCGGCAACACGAAAGTCAATTTGTTCGGCGGCAAGAAGCTGACGCAGAAAGGGACCGTGCCGATCAGGATTCCGGTCGTGGTCGAGCCTTCAAAATAAGGCCACCGCCATGTTGACACTGAAAGTTTTGTCGCTGCTATTGAGTTATCCCGAAGCCGCTTTGATCGAGGCGCTGGACGATCTGGCCGGTGTTGTTGCAAACGAAAATCTGTTGCCGGAAGCCGATAAAAACGCGGTGTTGGCCTTGATCGACAGCCATCGGAACAAGGACTTGCTGGAATTGCAGGAAAACTATGTCGCCTTGTTCGACCGCGGCCGTTACCTGTCGCTGCATATTTTCGAGCATGTGCATGGCGAATCGCGCGAACGAGGGCAGGCGATGGTCAACCTGATGCAGATGTACGAATCGTGCGGCTTTGAAATCGCCGCGCGTGAACTGCCGGACTATATTCCCTTATTTTTGGAGTTTCTCTCGCAGCAATCAAAAGCCGAAGCCGCCGAGTTATTGCAGGATGCGATGCCGGTGCTGAGCCTGCTGGGCGCGCGTTTGGCCGAGCGTGGCAGCGAGTATCAGGCGGTTTTTGACGCCCTGGCCGGTTTTGCCGGCGAACCCGAAGCGATAGCGGACATTCGCAGGCAAGCCGCATCGGAAGCGCCGGACCGGACGCTCGCGCAGATGGATCAGATCTGGGAAGAAGAAGCGGTCAGCTTCATGGGGGCTGGCGATGCCTGCAAGTCCAGGCCGCCTGATGACAGTCCGGTTACTCTCACACGGCGCGACGACTATCTCAAGTCGCGAAACCGTTCTTTTTGAAGGAGTCATGTTGTGAACCATCTCAATACCTTTCTCTTCGGCTATTACCCTTACCTCGCGATGACCGTGTTTTTGGTCGGCTCGGCGCTCCGCTACGACCGCGATCAATACACCTGGCGCACCGGCTCCAGCCAATTGTTGCGCGCCAAGGAGCTTAGGCTCGGCAGCAACTGGTTCCACGTCGGGATTCTATTGTTATTTTTCGGGCATTTTGTCGGCTTGTTGACGCCGCCCGAGATCTATCACGGCATGGGCGTATCGACATCGGCCAAACAATTGCTGGCAGTTATCGCCGGCGGCATTTTCGGCGGCATCTGTTTGCGGGGGATCATTATCTTGATCCGCCGCCGCTTGACCGACGCCCGCATCCGCGCCACCAGCAGCCGTATGGATATTTTTGTCCTGCTGTTGATTGGTATGCAGTTGGTGCTAGGTCTATTAACTTTGCCCATCTCACTGTATCACAGCGACGGCCAGAATATGTTGCTACTGTCCGAATGGGCGCAGCGCATCGTAACCTTTCGCGCTGGCGCGGCCGATTTGATTGCCGATATCAGTTTCATCTTCAAACTGCACCTGTTTTTCGGTATCACCCTGTTTCTGGTATTTCCGTTCAGTCGCTTGGTGCATGTCTGGAGTGTGCCGCTGGGTTATGTCATGCGTCCTTATCAGATTGTTAGAAGGCGATAAGACGAGCCTAAAGTTAAAGAGCCGTGCACAACTTTATTATCACCATGAGAAATAGCTATGAAATTTAACCCATGCATTCCGGGCAAATGCACGGATCAAGGCACACACTGCGAAGGATGCGGCAGATCGCACGAAGAAATCGCCGAGACCAAAAAGATGGTCAAGGCTTTGGTGAATTTTGCCCAATTGAAAGAGTATGAAAATTATGAAGACTTTGCCGGCTTTATAGCGAAAAGCATCGTCAGCAAGCTGCAAAATCCGTCGTAGAAAAAACTAACAGACTCCAGGGATTGTCGAATAGCTTCTCGTGACCTTGCCCAGCACTATCCTTCCTGGAACTGCTGGGTTTTCCGTCTTGCAGCGAAAAAAACAGATTCAGTTTTTGCGATTTCGTATGACTTTCATCTGAAATAGCGCCCCTTCAACTAAAAATATAAGAGCATATTTATGAACTGGTCAAGCAGTCCAATCGTTGTTATTCTCGCGCTAAGCAGCTTCATAACCGGCTGCTCCGATGAAACAAAGCCTAAAGAAATGGCAGAAAAGCACGCTACCGATCAGGCAGAAAAAGCCAAGCCTAGCGCCGTCACCACTCAAGAAATGGCCAAACATGCCGCGCATGAAATGCCCGGCCATTCTGAGGTAAGAATGGCGTCGGCAGCAATAAAACCTTGCGGCGGATGCGCTACCGATGAAATCGGCCGTAAAGCGGACGATTTGCCGCCGGCAATTGACAGAAAAGCAACTCAACTCGTCTCAGTCGATCTTTATACCGAAGAGCTTGTCGCCGAAATGATGCCGGGAGTGACCTACCCATACTGGACCTACAACGGCAAGGTGCCGGGGCCCTTTATTCGCGCGCGAGCCGGCGATCAGGTCGAAATTCGCTTGAGTCACGGCAAACCGGGCGCTGCCGATCAGGGGCACGATGAACATCCTTCGGCGCTGCATGCCGAAGCCGGGCATTCGACTCATTCCATCGACCTGCATGCCGTGATCGGCCCCGGCGGCGGCGCGCCATTAATGCAGGTTGGCCAGGGCGAAGAAAAACGCTTCCGTTTTAAGGCCACGCGTCCCGGCATTTATGTTTACCACTGCGCCAGTCCGCATATGCCGACGCATATCGCGAACGGCATGTACGGCTTAATCCTGGTGGAACCCGAAGGCGGCCTGGCTAAAGCCGATCGTGAGTTTTATGTGATGCAGGGAGAGTTTTACACATCCGGAAATTACGGCGATAAGGGATTGCAGGCGTTCAGCAAGGAAAAACTGCTGGCGGAAAAGCCGGAATATTTTTTATTTAACGGTAGAGTCAATTCCCTCGGTGGTGACCGGGCTTTAAAGGCCAAAGTCGGTGAGAAAATCCGGATGTTTGTCGGTGTCGGTTCACATATCGCGGCGAATTTTCATGTCGTCGGCGAAATCTTCGACAATCTGTACCCGGACGGAGCGATCGCGAGCCCGCCGCTTCGAAACGTCCAAACCACCGTTATCGCCCCCGGTTCTGCTGTCATGATCGAATTTACCGCGGAGGTGCCAGGAAAATACCTGCTGCTCGATCACAGTCTGACTCGGTCCATCGATAAAGGTGCTTTGGCCGAGTTGATCGTTGAAGGGGAGACGCGGCCTGAGCTTTATCAAGCAGTCGGCCAAGCTAAGCTTGATTGAACAGGCTGTTAATCCAGCCAGCGAATGACATGGTCCTCAAGCCGTCTGACCTGGCTTTCCTTGATCGCATAGCTGGCGATCGCAACGCCCGCGCGCTGTGCGCCGTCGCGGCGGCCCGAGACCAACGGATGCCATGACGGTAGATCCTCCCCTTCTGATAGCAATCGGTAGGCGCAGGTCGATGGCAGCCAGTGGAAGGCGTCGGGGTCGAGCTGCCGCACGTCGAGGCAGCGCGGCACCAGTCGGGTGCGCTCCGCATAGCGCGTGCAGCGGCAGGTTTTCAGGTCGATCAGATTGCAGGCCGCGCTGGTGAAATGAATCTCCCCGGTCTTCTCGTCCTCGAGTTTGTTCAGGCAGCATTTGCCGCAGTGGTCGCATAACGATTCCCACTCTTCGGTGGTCATTTCGCCCAGCTTCTTGCTTTGCCAGAAATTCATCGCCTCGGCCTGCATCACAATCCGGTCTTATTTCAAAAACGAGCAGATATAATCGGTCGGCGCTTTGATCTTGACCGTGAATTGCGCATTGCCCGGCACATTGAACGATTCGCCGCCCTTGATTGTTTGCCAGTGCGCAGCGCCCGGCAGCCACACGTCGAGATCACCGTCGAGGATTTCCATCAGTTCCGGATCGGCGGTATTGAACGTATATTCGCCAGGCAGCATGAAGCCGAGTGTTTTGCTCGAGCCGTCCGCAAATTTAATCGTGCGGCTGGAAACGTTGCCGCCGAAATAGACATTGGCCTTTTTGACGACGGTGACATTGCTGAATTCGGACATGGATACCTTGCCAAGAGTTAAGTTTTAGGGGCCGACATGATAGCAGATTATGGAGTCTTTCGTTCGGTTTGAAAGCATCGATCGTGCAGTCACTCTGCAAATGACCAAAAAATCAAAACCTAGTTATTTACTGCGGAATTAAATAAGACTAAAATAGTCCTAATTAACGAGGGTGGATATGTTACGGGTAAGCAAACTGACCGATTATGCCACGGTGATTTTGAGTTTCATGGCGAAAGACGCGAATGATGTGCATGCGGCGATCGAAATTGCGTCCGCGACAGGAATTGCCTTGCCCACGGTCAGTAAAATTCTTAAACTGCTGGTCCATGAGCATGTGCTGATTTCGACGCGCGGCGCGAAAGGCGGCTACGCGTTGGCCAGTTCGCCGGACAAGATTACAGTCGCGGCCGTGATCAGCGCGCTGGAAGGGCCGATCGCATTGACCGAGTGCAGCATTTCGCACGAGGGCTGCGAGCAGGCGTCGGGTTGCGGCATCCGTGGCAATTGGGGCTTGATCAATCAAGCGATACAGAATGCACTGGAGTCGGTGACGCTGGCGGACATGATCCAGCCGGCGCTGGCGCCGGCAGAAATAAGGATTCCGGTGGCGAGCTTATACGCCAAGGAAAAATTTGCTTAGTTTCGCGGAAAATGGCTTAGGCATTTTCCTTATTCAATGTAGAGAGTTTTTATGTCAGCAAGCGCTCAAGAAATCCAGAACCTGATCAGTCAGGAATACAAGCAAGGCTTCGTGACTGTGCTGGAAACCGAAACCTTCGCGCCGGGTTTGGATGAGGATGTGATTCACCGGTTGTCCAAGGTCAAGAACGAGCCCGAATTCATGCTGGAATGGCGCCTGAAGGCGTTTCGCCATTGGCGGACGATGAAAACGCCCAAATGGGCTTTCGTGAAGTTTCCGCCGATCGACTATCAGGCGATCAGTTATTATTCGGCGCCGAAACGCAAGGAAGACCGTCCGAAAAGCCTCGACGACATCGACCCGGAAGTGTTGGAAGCGTACAAGAAACTCGGCGTTCCGCTCGACGAACAGGAGCGTTTGGCCGGCATCGCGGTCGATGCGGTATTCGACAGCGTCTCGGTCGCGACGACGTTCAAAGGCAAATTGAAAGATGCCGGCGTGATTTTTTGCCCGATTTCGGAAGCCTTACGCGATCATCCGGATCTGATCAAACAGTACCTTGGTTCGGTCGTGCCGCCGGGCGACAATTTTTTCGCGGCGCTGAATTCGGCGGTATTCACCGACGGGTCGTTCGTCTATATCCCGAAAGGCGTGCGTTGCCCGATGGAGTTGTCGACCTATTTTAGGATCAATGCGGCCAATACCGGCCAGTTCGAGCGGACCCTGATCATCGCGGACGAAGGCAGCCACGTGTCTTATCTCGAAGGCTGCACCGCGCCGATGCGCGACGAAAACCAGCTGCATGCGGCGGTCGTCGAGCTGGTCGCGCTGAAAGACGCGACGATCAAATATTCGACCGTGCAGAACTGGTATCCGGGCGACAAGGAAGGCAAGGGCGGCATTTACAACTTTGTGACCAAGCGCGCCGACTGCCGCGGCGACAACTCGAAGGTGTCCTGGACCCAGGTCGAAACCGGTTCGGCGATCACCTGGAAATACCCGAGCTGCGTGCTGACCGGCGACAATTCGATCGGCGAGTTTTATTCGGTCGCGCTGACCAACAATTATCAGCAGGCCGACACCGGCACCAAGATGATCCACATCGGCAAGAATACGCGCAGCACGATCGTGTCGAAAGGCATCTCGGCCGGCAAAGCACAGAATACCTACCGCGGCCTGGTCAAGGTATTGAAGAGCGCGGAGAATGCGCGCAATTACACGCAATGTGATTCGCTCCTGGTCGGCGACCGCTGCGGCGCGCATACGTTTCCTTATATCGAGGTCAAACAGCCGTCCGCGCAGGTCGAGCATGAAGCGACGACCTCGAAGATCAGCGAAGACCAACTGTTCTTTTGCCAACAACGCGGGCTTTCGGCCGAGGATGCGGTATCGATGATAGTGAACGGCTTCTGCAAGGAAGTGTTCAAGGAATTGCCGATGGAGTTTGCGGTCGAGGCGCAAGCGTTGTTGGGCTTGAGTTTGGAAGGGTCTGTCGGTTAGTTTTATGGTATTGAAGGTTAATGATATTTTGCCAACAAACTTAGCAAACTTGAAAGTTGTTTTAATTCTTGAATCGCCTTATTCGGATGAAGTTGTGCATAAACATCCCTTGGCAGGAGATTCTGGACAGAGCGTTACGGATTACATTAAGCAAAAAGTATCGCAGAACAGCCCCCTGAAAAATTTTACCTGTCCGCTAGGATGTGAATTAAAAAACTTCTCGAATTCAGAATTGGGTGTTATGAATTTTTCGTTATATCCATTAGATTCAAATGTTTGCTGTCAATTATCTGCTGCATGCAGACGGCATTCGCGTACGATAGAAGCGTTTAGAATTATTAGGGAAAATCCTGTATCCGCTTCACGCAACAACAAGTATGTGCAGAAAATAGAGAATTTCTTGAAAAAAAATTTTCGCAATAGAATCCAACATATCGTTTCTGTAAATAAAAGTTGTGTATTTGTCCCTTGTGGTAAAGTCGCCGAAGCATTTTTAAAAAAGATAAATTCTAATTTAATACCTGAAGAAAGTATTATAACTGGAATACCACATCCGTCGCGAAATCAATGGGGCAGTCTGAACGATGCAATTTTTAATTGCATCCTTCGTAAATTGTAGGGCCGTAAGCACTATAGGAGTTACGGACTAGCCCGGTAGGCTGGGTTGATAAAGCCAAAAATTAGCACGGTAGGCTGGGTTGAAAAACCCAGCAATTTCCGAAAATGCTGGGTTTCGCTCCTCAACCCAGCCTACAACCTACGAACTCCAAGCTTTAGGTTCTTGAATGAATACTAAATATACAGCGGTTATAAAACAAGATGGCGACTGGTGGATTGGCTGGATCGAAGAAATCCCCGGTGTCAACTGCCAGGAAGCCACGCATGACGAATTAATCGAAAGCCTCAGAATTACGTTACGAGAAGCCTTGGCTTTTAATCGGGAAGAAGCACTGGCGATTACAGGTGCGCATAATCAGGAAGAATTGTTCGCCGACGTCGATATGGCTGATGAAGAAATAGACAATCTTTTCGCCCGCGATAAAGATGCTGGTAGGACTATTGATATATCAGCTATTTGATCGATACCTACGTTATTTTGGTTTAGTAAAGGATACCTCTGGCGTCAACGTCATTCACTGGTTCAGTCGTCAGCAGGAAGGCAGGCTTTTTAAGTATTATCAGCATTACCGAATTTAAAAGGTGTAAATCAATGAATACAGCGGAAGAAGTTTATAAAAGCATGCAATCTTTGCCAGAGCACTTGGCTTTGGAAGTCCTGCATTTTGTTGAATTTCTTAAATTCAAGCAAGAACTTGAATTGGAAAAAACACCTAATGAATTGACCATTAAAGCCATGCAGGAAGCAGAGAATGGAAAATATGAAAAGGTCGACTTGGATGGCTTGAAAAAGCAGTGGGAAGATGCGTGAGAGAAGTTGTTCAAACGGCACAATTTAAGCAGGATTTGAAAAAAATAAAAAATTCCGGGCGTTATAAATTGACTGACTTATTGGAGGTTGTTGAATTATTGGCTTCTGAAGCGCCGCTTTCTGCAAGACATAAAGCGCACGATTTAACGGGCAACTGGAAAAACTACAAGGAATGCCATATTAAACCCGACTGGTTGCTCATTTACCGATTGTTGGATGAAAAAGTGATTTTGGTTAGAACCGGGTCGCATAGTGAATTGTTTTAAATTACACAGGTAACACGAAATGCTCAGCATAAAAAATCTCCACGTCAGCGTGGGAGACAAGCCGATTCTGAAAGGCATCAATCTTGAGATCAAAGCGGGAGAGATCCACGCGATCATGGGGCCGAACGGTTCCGGCAAAAGCACCTTGTCGCATGTCTTGTCGGGCAAGGCCGGCTACACGGTCACCGAAGGTTCGGTGACCTATCAGGGCATGGACCTGATCGAGATGGCGCCGGAAATCCGCGCGCGCGAAGGCGTGTTTTTGGCGTTTCAATATCCGGTCGAAATTCCGGGCGTCAGCAACATTTATCTGCTGAAGGCCGCGCTGAATGCGATTCGTAAGCACCACGGCCAGCCGGAAGTCGATGCGATGGATTTTCTGACCCTGGTCAAGAACAAGGTCAAACTACTCGAAATGGACGAGAAGTTTTTGTACCGCGCGGTCAACGAAGGCTTTTCCGGCGGCGAGAAGAAGCGCAACGAGATATTGCAGATGGCGATCATGGAGCCCAAACTGTGCATTCTCGATGAAACCGACTCGGGCCTCGACATCGACGCGCTGAAAATCGTCGCCGACGGCGTCAACTCCTTGCGTTCGCCGGAACGTGCTTTCGTGATGGTGACCCATTATCAGCGCCTGCTCGACTACATCAAGCCGGACGTCGTGCATGTGCTCGCGCACGGCCGCATCGTGAAGTCCGGCGGCCCCGAACTGGCGCTGGAACTGGAAGAAAAAGGCTACGGCTGGCTCGAGGCGGCATGATGAGCGCAGTGACTCAAAGCCGCTATGAGGCGGAATACTATGCGATCCTGCCGCAATTGCCGGGTCGGGATTTGCCGTGGCTGACGAAACGGCGCAGCGAGGCGCTCGCGCAGTTTTCGGCCGGCGGCTTTCCGTCGCCGCGCGAGGAAGAATGGCGTTACACGAACGTCTCAGCGATCGAGAAGAAACTGTTTGCGCCTGCCTTGGCGCCGGCCTCCGGCCCAATCGACAAAGCATGGCTCGATGCTTATCGCCTGCACGATGCCTGGTCTGTCGTGCTGTTGAACGGTCGTTTTTCGGCCGAGCTATCGAAGCTCGACGGCCTGCCCGAGGCGGTGTCGGTGCTCGGCATCGCGGAGGCGCTGGTCAAGCAGCCCGAGTTGATCGAAAATTATCTGGGCAAGGCGGTAAAAGACAGCGAGCACGGTTTTGTCGCGTTCAATACGGCCTGGTTTAGCGACGGTGTGTTCGTGCATGTGCCGGCCAAACACCTGCTCGAGAAGCCGCTACAACTGTTGCATGTCGTGACCGAGGCCGATGCCGATGCGTTGGCGACGACCAGGAATTTGATCATTACCGAGACGATGGCGCAGGCCGCTTTCGTCGAGACCTATATCGGTTCGGATTGCGCCTATCTGTCGGCGGTGGTGACCGAAGTGTTTGTCGGCGCGAATGCCGACTTGACGCTGTATAAAATGCAGGTCGAGTCGGAAAAGGCCTACCATTTCGGCGGCAGCTATATCCAGCAGGCGCGGGACGCGCGCTTTACGCATCACAACTTTGCGTTCGGCGGACTGCTGGCGCGCAACGACATTCATGCCGATCTGGACCAGGCTTCGGAATGTATCCTGAACGGACTGTATGTCGGCGGCAAGCGTCAGCATATCGACAACCATACGCGCATCGTTCACCAGAAGCCTTACGCGACCAGCCGCGAACTGTATAAAGGCGTGCTGGACGACCGGGCGCGTGGCGTGTTCCAGGGCCGGGTGATCGTGGCCGAAGACGCGCAAAAAACCGACTCGGAAATGAACAACCGCAATCTGTTGTTATCGACCGATGCGGAAGCGGATACCAAACCGCAACTGGAGATTTACGCCGATGACGTGAAATGCGGACATGGCGTGACGGTTGGACAGTTGGATGAAAAGTCGGTGTTTTATCTGCAATCCCGCTGTGTCGATGAAGAGACGGCCCGGAATATGCTGACCTTCGCGTTTGCTAATGAGATGGTCGATAAGATCAAGATCAGGGAACTGCACGACTTGGTGTTGGGAGAGTTGTTGCAGCGGTTTCCGCAACAGGGCGTCGAAAAGGCGTGGCTGTAGGGTGGATTAGACGCGCTTGGGTATGGACTTTAATAGTCCCGAGCTTTTTGCGCGTCGTACCCAAGGGCATAAATAACCCGCCATTTTGCCTGATGTGCAAAAGGTGAGTTGCGACTGCTCGGATGCAGGAGGTAGGGCAACGCATGGAGCGGTTGCCGAGGTGCGCGGAATGATCGTCACTCAATTAAAGATCAAACGAGGGCGCGCCTAACCCACCCGACATACAGGTCATTTTGTCTTGCGGGAGTTATAGAATATCCGAGAGCTTGATCGTGATGTCAGGCACTTGTGAAAGGCTAATCGAATCACCGTTGCGTAGCGTGGTCTTCTGTTCATATGACTCGCCGTGCGGATGGCGATAGACTTCGAGGCAATTGTCGTTCAGATTCAGCAGCCAGTATTCCGGAATGCCATGCAAAGCGTATAAACGCTGTTTTTGATTTTGATCGAAGGCCAGCGAGCTGTCGGCGACCTCGATCAGCAGCAATACGTCGCTGGCATTCGGATGCCGCGAACAATAGAAATCCGGATTCGGCTTCAACAGCATGAAATCCGGTTCCGGTTCGGACAGGTCGCCGAGTTGGAGGGGATCTTGAACGCTAACGATGGCTTTACCGGCAACAAGCAGGGCCAGAAAATTCGTGATTCGTTTCAAGTGGCCCGCATGGTTAAAGCCAATCGGTGCCATTTCGAGAATTTCTCCATCGATCAGTTCAAGCCGGCTGTCCGGGGGGAAAATATTCGCCTCGCCGAGCCTGCGCCATTCATCGAGATTGGTCAGATGTTTGGTGGGATTCACTGTGGACATGGGCGCCGTTAAAAACCGGATTTGCAGCAAAGGTTAAATATAATATGTCAATCATGATAAAGCAACACGCCGATAGTAGGCCAAACACTACGATGACAAATTTCCCCATAGAAAAAATCAGAGCCGATTTTCCGATTCTGGCCGAAAAAATCCGCGGCAAAGACCTGGTCTATCTGGACAATGCCGCCAGCTGCCAGAAGCCGAATGCGGTGATCGACGCGATCAGCGATTTGTACCGGCATGATTATGCGAATATCCACCGCGGCGTGCATACTTTGAGCGTGCGTGCGACCGAGAAGTTCGAGGGCGCAAGAACCAAGGTCAAGGATTTCATCAACGCGGCCAGCGAGAAGGAAATCATTTTCGTCCGGGGCGCGACCGAGGCGGTCAACCTGGTTGCGCAAAGTTACGGTCGGGCCAACATCAAGGCCGGCGACGAAATCCTGATCACCGCGATGGAACATCACTCGAACATCGTGCCCTGGCAGCTCTTGTGCGAGCAAAGCGGCGCGGTCTTGAAAGTCGCGCCGATCAATCTGAAAGGCGAATTGATCTATAGCGAATTCGAAGCGTTACTGAGCGACAGGACCCGGTTGGTGGCGGTCGCGCATATGTCCAATGCGTTGGGCACGATCAATCCGGTCGAACAAATCATCGCCGCCGCCCATGCCCGGAACATTCCTGTGCTGCTCGACGGCGCGCAAGCGATACCGCACATGAAAGTCGACGTGCGCGCGCTCGACTGCGATTTTTACGTATTCTCAGGCCACAAACTGTACGGGCCTTCCGGCATCGGCGTGCTCTACGGCAAACAGGCGCTGTTGGAGGCGATGCCGCCTTATCAGGGCGGCGGCGACATGATCCGCCGAGTGACTTTCGAAAAATCGGAATATAATACGCTGCCCTACAAGTTTGAAGCCGGCACGCCGAGTATCGCGGACGTGGTCGGGCTGGGCGCGGCGATCGATTATTTGAACGCGATCGGCATGGACACAATTGCGGCCTATGAGGCCGAATTGCTCGATTATGCGACCGAACAGGCCAGGAAGATCAAGGGTCTACGCATCATAGGAGAAGCAGAACACAAAGGCGCGATCCTGTCGTTCGTGCTCGATCATATCCATCCGCATGACATCGGCACGATGCTCGACAGTTTGGGGATCGCGATCCGGGCCGGGCACCATTGCGCGATGCCGGTGATGGATTTTTACGGGGTGCCGGCGACCGCGCGCGCCTCGTTCGCAATGTATAACACCCGCGCGGAAATCGATGTATTGATGCGGGGTATTGAATCGTTAATTAAGGTATTTGGCTGATGTTTGATGAGTTACGCGATCTCTACCAGGAGGTCATTTTCGATCACAACCGCAACCCGCGCAATTTCCGGGTCATCGAAGACGCGGACCGGCAGGTGGACGGCTTCAACCCCTTGTGCGGCGACCGTCTGACCCTGTATTTGAAGATGGACGGCGATGTGATCAAGGACGCCAGTTTCCAGGGTTCGGGTTGTGCCATCTCGACCGCGTCGGTGTCGCTGATGACCGAGATCATCAAGGGCATGACCGCGCAGGAAGCCGAAGCGCTGTTCAAAAAATTTCACGACATGACCACCGGCAAGGATGACAATCTGCAACTCGAAGCGCTTGGCAAGTTGGCCGTATTGGCCGGTGTCAGGGAATATCCGGCACGAGTCAAGTGTGCGACCTTGGCCTGGCATACGCTCGATGCGGCGCTGCAAAATCAGCATACGCCGGTTTCGACGGAGTGACAGGCTTTTCAGCAAGCGTCCGCAGCGGTGATTTCGCTACGATGCGTCGATGATTGAACCCGATTCCGCTTATGCCGGCAAACTCGCGGTGCTGTATGAAGGGCAGGGCGAGTTAGGGCTTTTTCTGCAGTTGGCCGAGCGTTTGGGTGTGCCATTTCGGAACACAGGCGCGGCGGATTTCAGCCCGCACGAAGCGTTTTTCTTGAGCTGGCGCGACGGCTGCCTGAAGCTTCTGGATAATGAATTGCTGAAAGCCGGCGGCCTGATGGTCGAAGTCGAGCCGCGTCCGGGCGAGCAGCGTTCCTGGCCGGCGCCGAAACAGGGGCCGCTGGCGCAGGCGCTGGGCCGCAAGACCCAAACGGTGATCGATGCGACGACCGGGTGGGGACAGGATGCGCTGCATATTTATCGGATGGGCTTTGACCTGACCTGTCTGGAGCGCTCGCCGGTGATGGCCGAGTTGCTCGCCGACGGCTTCAGACGCTTGCACGAACTGGACTGGATGCAAAGGCTGGGCTTGGTGCCGCCTACCTTGATTCAGGGCAATGCGATAGAGCTTTTGGCGAATCTCGACAGCCAGCCGGACTGTATCTACATCGACCCGATGTTCCCGCCTAAACGTAAAAAATCCGCGCTCGCGAAGAAATCGATGAGGGTGCTGCGCGATCTTTTGGGCGATGATCATGACAAGCAGCAGTTGTTTGACGCCGCACTCCATGCCGCCGGCAAACGCGTGGTCGTCAAAAGTCCCGATTATGCAGAGCCCTTGGGCGGCAAGCCGACTGAAAGTTTTCAAGGCAAACTGCTGCGTTATGACATTTATTTGAAAGGCTAAAACAAGACGGGTATTGAGCGATGACGGATTGGATGGATGTGTGCGGACGGAATGCCCTGGCTGACGGCGAAAATGTGGTCGTCGATGTCGATGGCACCGAGGTGGCGGTATTCAGAATCGAGGGTTGTTATTATGCGATCGAAGATGTCTGCACCCATGACGGCGCGGAAATCGCCAGCGGCGAACTGGACGGCGATCAAATCATTTGTCCGCGCCACGGCGCGAGGTTCTGCGTAAAGACAGGCGCGGTCTTGTCCGCGCCGGCTTACGAGGACATTCATAGTTTTCCGGTGCGCATCGAAGCCGAGCGGGTGCAGGTGCGGGATGACCGTTGGGATTAGGATAAGGAAAAATCGATGAAATTCAGCCAATACCTCGTTTGTTTGCTGCTTGCCGCCGTGCTGGCGTCCCCGTTGCGCGCAGAGCCGCAGAAGTCTTTCGATTATTATCTGATGAGTCTGTCCTGGTCGCCGGAGTTTTGCGATACGCATCCGAGGGAACACCAGTGCAGTCTGGGCTATGGTCTGGTGCTGCATGGCCTGTGGCCGCAGTATCAACGCAGTTACCCGGAGTTTTGCAACAACCGGCCGCTGCCCGGCGAACTGGTGCGCCAATACGCCGACCTTTATCCGAGCAATGACCTGATCTTTCATGAGTGGCAAAAACACGGCACCTGTTCGGGCCTCGCGCCCGGCGAGTATTTGCAGCTTTCCGAGACGCTCAAACGACGCTTCAAGACGCCGTCCGCGCTGCAAAAGCTGGTAAAACCGCTGCGCACCGATGCCAGGCAACTGATCCGATGGGTGGTGGATGCCAATCCGGGGCTGGCCGCCGATGCGGTCGCGATTTCATGCACCGGCAAGCCGCGTTATTTGCAGGAAATCTATGTCTGTTATGACAAACACGGCGCGAGCGCGACCTCTTGCGCGGAGGATGTGCAGAAAAAAAGCCTGAAAAGCTGCGGGAAATCGGATATTGTGGTCAGGAATATCCGCTAGATGAAGCACTCATCACCGGGACGATTCGACTTGTCCCATCCACCTCAATGATGCTATCGAAGGAAACCGAAATGTTAGGCGAAAAACACCATTTGGCGCTCGAATTTCCCGAATTCCGTTATCAGATCCATGTGCTGAAAACCACCGATCCCGAGTTTGCGAGACTGCATCAGGAATACGACGAGCTCGACGACGAAATCCGCCGTACCGAACTCGAAATCGAGGTGCATGCGGACGATTTTCTCGAAAGCCTGAAACTGCGGCGTTTGGCGTTGAAGGACCAGCTGTACGCCAGGCTGCAAAAGGCCAGCGAATAAAGTACCCTGCTGATCTCATCTTCCGATGCGGCAGACGCCAGCCATTTTTGTGCATTAGCCTTAACCGTTCAGGATAGGGTCTGTTGAGAGGTCAATCGTTCAAGGATGTCCGCTAAGCCGTCGCCTCTCGGTTTCTTCACCGGTTTACTGTTTCTGCTGACCCTCGGTACGGCTCACGCCGACTGGCACGGGGCGTTGAGTTATACGACCGATTACGTCTATCGAGGTTATTCAAAAAGCCGAGGCAATCCGGTCGCGCAAGGGCATCTGGAATACCAGGGCGATGCGGACTGGTTTGCAGGAATCGGGCTGTCCCAGGTCAGTTTTCAGTCCGCGACGGTGGCCGGGCGCGCCGATCTCGAGATCAAACCCTATGCGGGATGGACTCTGCCCTTGTCGGTTGACTGGAAGGCGGAACTGTCAGCCAGCGGCTATCTCTATAACGGCACCGTCTTCGGCCGGCGTGCGGACTATGCCGAGATTTACGGCGCCATTCATTATCGGGACTGGCTCAGCGGCAGCGTCTCCGTCGCGCCGGACGCCTATCGGCGCGGGGTCGCGGTGCCGAATTATCAGATCGATGTCCGCCGCGATATGCTGGATTCGTTGCAGCTATCCGCCAGCCTCGGCTATCATCAAGCCGGGGCGTTATTGGGACAGGACTATGTTTACTGGTCGGCGGGCGCGACTTGGTTTGTGGCGGCTTATCTGGCGCTTGACCTGCGCTATGTGGATGCGCGAGTCTCTCCGCACCCTGATGATGGATCAACGCCTGACGAGTTTTATCCCCCACCTCTCGAAAACAGTTATCTGTTTTCGGTCACGGTCGGTTTTTAATCTTCGCGTTCATGGTGAACCTTTTTCGTATTTCGGGAATACAACAGGGAGTCCATTTGAGATGAAGGGAAAAGAGTTGTGCAATGCTACGTTTAGTTTCGCAAAATTTGCGCCGGATGCCTGAGTCATCGCTACCCGCGGATGATGAATATGCCTTGTTGGCGCGCATCGTCGAAGGCGATACGGCCGCGTTCGAAGCTTTTTATAAGACGTATTATCCACGGTTATTCCGCTTTATTCTGCGCATGACCCGTCAGCCCGAGGTGGTTGAAGAACTGATACAGGAATCCCTGTTGGTCGTTTGGGAAAAGCCGGAAAATTTCAATTTCGAAAGCAAGATTTCAACCTGGGTGCTCGGGATAGCCTATAACAAGGCGTTGAAGCTGCTGTCGCGAAATAACCGGCGCAGTCAGGATGTCGATATCGACGAATGGGCCGACAGCATCGGCGACGAGGCCGCCAATCCCGCGCGGAGATGCGAAAACATGGATTGGCTGGGGCAATCTTTAGCGATACTGTCGGCCGAGCAACGGGCGGTGATCGAATTGACTTTTCATGATGGCCTGAGTTATCAAGACATAGCCAAGGTCCTGGGCTGCCCTGAAAACACCGTCAAAACCCGCATGTTTCATGCCCGCAAGAAGTTACAGACCTTCGCGGATACTCAAGAGGTGCAAAGAAAGCGATGAATCAAGCGAATTCGACGTTAAGCGATAAACATCACCAGATCATGCTGCTGTTGCCTTGGTATCTCAACCAAAGCCTGGACGATGCGGAACGGCAACAGGTCGAGAGTCATTTGCGCAGTTGCCTCGTATGCGCGCGGGAATTCAGGGCGTTGCAAAAACTGGCGACGGCGGTTAAGCAGTCGTCCGATTTGGCGGCGGCGGCTGAATCCTCTTTTGCCGGCTTGCGCGGTAAATTGACAGACAGGACGACGGCCAGCGGCGTTCCTCCGGCTCTGGCCGAGGTTGCCGCAACAGCCGGACACCCGGCCCGCGAGTTATCGAGCGCAGGCCGTATGCCGCCCCGGCGAGTTTCGTTTTGGGGTCAGCGCGCGCTCAAGCCGGTTGCGCTGGCGGCGTCGCTGCTGTTGATCACCTTGCCGTGGGCCATGCAACAGCAGGTCTTGCCGCTCGGCTCCGATTATTACACGCTGGCCGCCGCGGGCCCTGCACAGCCGGCCGGAGCCAAACTGCGCGTGGTGTTTGCCAAGACCGTGCCGGAAAAAGACATCGACATGCTGCTGAAACCGATCGCCGGTCGGCGTCTGGAAGGTCCCAATCGTGCCGGCGCCTATACGGTCGGTTTGCAAGACAGCCAGGAGAAAACGGATGTCGATGCGGCCCTGGCGCATTTACGTCGGCAGCCCGGTGTCTTGCTGGCCGAACCGGTCGTGCAGTCCGAGTCGCCATGAAAGCACTGTGCACCATTGTGCTGGTTTTTGTCATCGTCTGCCTGAACGCCTGCGCCTCTATTCGCGATATTCCGCGGCTGGGGGATAGCGCGGGTGCCGAGGATCGCCGCCTGCTGGTCACCTTTGTCGACAGGACCATCGGTCGGGCGTTTGCCGGCCACGCGGCAGGCGGTTATCAGCCGCGCGGCCAATACGGGAATTCCGGCTGGAGCGAGCGGATGGCGCAAGCACTGGCCGAGCGCCATCACCTGCGGGTCGTCGCACAATGGCCGGTGACCGAATTGGGAGTCAGTTGCGTGGTTTATCAGGTGCCTGGGCAAACGCCGCTGGCCGAGATGATCGCCGCCTTGCAGGGTGACCGCGAGGTAGCATCGGTTCAGTCCATGCAGACTTTCCAGGTCCTTGGACAATTGCCCGGTTCTAGCCCGCAGGGCGATCCCTATCTGCCGATGCAGGCCGGTTTTCAAGCCCTCGGCATCGCCGATTGGCATCACATGGCCACCGGCCGCGGCATCCGGATCGCGCTGATCGACACCGGCGTCGACCTGAGTCATCCGGATCTGTCGGGGCAGATCGAGCATGTCGAGAATCTGGCGCCGGATCCGGCTGACGCTAACCTGGCCGACGTGCACGGCACGGCCGTGGCAGGGGTTTTGGTCGCGCGCCCGGACAATGGCATCGGCATTGCCGGCATTGCGCCCGATGCGGAACTGATCGCGTTCCGCGCTTGCTGGCCTGATAAGCCCGGCGCCTTGGCGGCGCACTGCAACACTTTTTCGTTGGCGCTGGCGCTGAACCAGTCGATTCGAATGCAGAGCCGCATTATCAATCTCAGCCTGTCGGGTCCCGATGACGCGCTGCTGAAACAGTTGCTCGAGAGAGCGCAAGAGAAGGGCATCGTGATCGTGGCCGCGGTTCCGGACAAGGGGCAAGCGGGTGGATTTCCAGCCAACCTGGCCGGGGTCATCGCCGTGGGGCGGGGGGGAGAGGGCAATCCTGGCGAAATCATTGCGCCGGGTGAAGACATACTGACCACGGTTCCCCGACAGGCCTATGATTTCATGACCGGCAGTTCCTTCGCCACGCCGCATGTGTCGGGCCTTGCGGCCTTGCTGCTGCAACTTCACCCCGATTGGCAAGGTCGTGACATCAAGCGACTCTTGCGCAGTCATTCGCCTTTGTCGGCCAGTCAATTGCTGAAAAACGTGGCATCCATCGCCAGACAGTAAGTTCAGCCTTAATTTCTGCATCGTTCTGATGCCTCCCCTCGCGCCAAAACAGAGGGCATCCGCCGCTCTTGCTACCGAATTGATGGTAACCGTCTCGATAATAAAATGTTACGGCATTGAACCTTGTTAATGAGTGCGGGAATTCAGGAGGGATGATTTTGAGCGCGTTTTACAAAATCATCGGATGCTACGATGGGTTCGTGAGATCCATTACCATGACCGGCTTTGTAAATTAGGAACTTTCACTATGCAGAAACTATTTTTTCCCCTGGCGTTGTTTTCGACAAACTTATTGGCGCAACCTTATTTGATCACCGCGCCGGGTCCGCAAGCAACCCATTTTACACCGGTGGTCGTGGTCTACAAAAAGCTCAGGACGACGTTGGCTGCTGCCAAGGCCCAGTTCCCAGGAGAAGAATACGACGTATTGGCGGACACGAACGCGGCACTGACGCATGCCCCGGCGGTATTCAATGGGCTTTGGACATATAATAATGTGTCGTCGCTTTTTTATGGTTTCTCAAAGCCGCCCAAGGTTGACGGTCTTAAAGCCACGGGGATAGCCAATTTTGTTTATACCTCCGCCTATGTTTCACCGACTTACCCGGTCAATGTGACTTTTACCGGGCCTACCCGAGAGTTTGGCGTTATTTTAGGGACTACCAACAGCGCGGGCGGCATCTTCACCGATGCGGTGACCGTGAAAGCCGATGGTGTCGAATTAGGCACCGTCAGCCTGCCCGCGTTTCAGGCGACTTTTGTTGGAGTTCGTGATGATAATGGTCCGCTGGGACAGATTACCTTTGCGCCTTCAAAGGACGCAAACTTTGATTACATCGCGCCTTTTATAGCGGACAGTTTCTATCTCGAAGCGGGCCAATGAAATTTGCGTAGTGGGCTTACACGTAGACGGTTTCAACTGCCATGCTTTTGTCACGAATACCGGCTGGCCTGAGGTTTGCGCGCGCCATAGAGGGCCAGCAATAGCCAGGCGATCAGAAAACTGACCCCGCCAAACGGCGTGATCATGCCGAGCGCTTTGATGTCCAGCAGCGCGAGCAGATACAAACTGCCCGAGAACAGCACAATTCCGAGCAGCATCAGCCAGCCGGCCCAGTGCAGCAGTCTGGACCCTGGATCATCGCGGCGGACCAGGGCGATGCCGATCAGGCCCAGCGCATGCCACATCTGGTAGCTGGCGCCGGTTTGATAGACCGCGAGCATGTCCGGGCTGAGCACATTTTTGAGGCCATGCGCGCCGAACGCGCCCATGCCGACGCCGATGCCGGCGCTGAGCGCGCCGAAAAACAGAAAGATCGATTGCATGTCAGGTTTCCTTCAGTCTCGGCATCAGCTGGACCAGGTTGCAGGGTTTGGTGCGGGCATCGAGCTGGTCCTTGATCAGTCCGTCCCAGGCGGTGCGGCAGGCGCCGGAGGAGCCCGGCAGACAGAACAGATAGGTGCCGTTCGCGACACCGGCGAGCGCCCGCGACTGGATCGTCGAGGTCTTGATGTCCTGATAGGACAGCATCCGGAAGGTTTCGCCGAAGCCGCCGAGCACCTTGTCGAGCAAGGGCGCGACCGCCTCGGGGGTGCCGTCGCGTCCGGTCACGCCGGTGCCGCCGGTCGTGATCACGGCATTGACCGTGGCGTCGGCGATCCAGCGCGAGACGACGGCCCGGATCTGATAGATGTTATCGGGCACGATCACTTTTTCGACAACATGGTGGCCAGCGGTGGCCGCGCGTTCGACCAGGGTCTTGCCGGAGGTGTCGTCGGCCGCGGTGCGCGTGTCCGAAACGACCAGCACGGCGATGTGCAGGGGAATGAAAGATGTCGTCATGAATGTTTGTTATGGGTTATCAACCCGCATAGAGTACCAGTATTGATGATTAGCGCAAGACCACGAAGAAACCTTCCTGGCCACGCTGAATATTGATCATCAGCGGCGCGTTCGGATCGGCGGCTTCCTTCAGTTCATCCATATTGTGCACGCGGAAACGGTTCGCGGTCACGATCACGTCGCCGGGCCGTAAGCCGACGCGCCAGGCATAGGACGCGGTATTGATCTTTTCGATCAGGATGCCCTCGACCTGATCCTTCGAGGTCGCGCCGAGTACGGTGCCTTTCAAGATCGGATGTAGTTTTTCGCCATCGACATGCGGACGTTCCGGCTTGCCGATCGTCGCGGTGACCGATTTTCTGTCATTGCCGCGGTAGAACTCGAGATTCACTTGCTCGCCGATTTGCAGGAGACCGACGATATTGCGAATGTCATGACTGTTCTTGATCGCTTTGCCATTGGCCGCGACGATCACGTCGCCGGGTTCCAGACCCGCCTTCGCGGCAGGCGAATTGCTCTCGATCCGGCTGATCACCGCGCCCTGGTGATTGGTCAAATTGAAGGCGTTGACCAAGTCGGGCGTCAAATCCTGGGTGGTGACACCAAGCAGACCGCGGCGTACTTCGCCGTGCTTGACCAGGGAGTCCTTGATGCTGGCGACCATGTTCGAGGGAATCGCGAAGCCGATGCCGACGTTGCCGCCGCTCGGCGCGAGAATCGCGGTATTCATGCCGATAAACTCGCCGTTCAGGTTGACTAGGGCGCCGCCGGAATTACCTGGGTTGATCGAGGCGTCGGTCTGAATGAAGTCTTCATAGCCTTCGATGCCGAGTCCCGAGCGTCCGAGCGCGCTGATGATCCCCGAGGTCACCGTTTGCCCGAGACCGAAGGGGTTGCCGATCGCGACCACGAAATCGCCGACTTTCAACTGGCTCGAATCGGCCATCGGCAGTTCGGTCAGGTTATCGTCCGGAATCTGGATCACCGCGACATCGGCCTCCGGATCGGCGCCGACCAGGTGCGCGTCGAGTTGGCGGCCGTCGCTCAAGGTGACCACGATCTTGTCCGCCTTGTCGATCACATGGTTGTTGGTCAGCACATAGCCCTTGCTGCTGTCGATGATGACCCCGGAACCGAGGCTGCTTTTCTGCTGCTGACGCGGCGATTGATTGGGCAGATTAAAAAAGTGCCGAAAAAAAGGGTCTTGCAGCAGTGGATTTTGCGCGACTTCGATTTTGGTGGATGTCGAAATATTCACGACCGCCGGCATGCTTTTTTCGAGCATCGGGGCCAGCGACGGCATGCTCTGGCCACCCAGGAAAGCGGGCAGAGTGGCCGTAGCGGGCGCGGTCAACCCAAAGCCAAGCGTTAAAAGAACCGGTATCGCAAACTGTTTTCCAATATTTTTTCTCATAGAGATTCCCAAGCGAGTTAAACGAGGCAATAGACAATATATGATCAAAAGTGTTTAAAACAAGGCCATTATTTATCGGATGTCGAGCGCCGCGGTGTTGCCGTCTTTGAGAGAGCGTGATGCTTTTCAACATTCCGCGAGGTTTTCGAACGCTCGGTCTGGCTCGAACTATGCTTTAGTTTTGTTGACTGCGTTTACATAGATGTATGGCGATAGATGCTAATTCAGAAGACGGTTTGCGCATTCGAAAACTGGTGCCTTTGGCAACTCTGCCGGGGGCCTTGTTCAACGACCTGTGCAATGAGGCGACGGTCGAAGAAATCCGGGATGCGTCATTGTTTAAACGGGGCGATATGGATAATCATTTATTTTACCTGATTGACGGCGAGGTTGCGCTGCAGGCGGAAGGCCTGGTGATCGATGTGATCTCGGCGGCGCATGAGTCGTCCAGGTTTGCGCTCGCGCACCAATTGCCTCGGAAGATCGATGCGGTTGCAAAAGGCGCGGTGCGTTTTGTCAGGTTCGATGCGGAAAGGATCAATAACCCGCCGCAACTAGAATATAAGGAAGAAAAAGACATGATGGTGGTTGAAGAAGAAATCGATGAAGATTCAGGCGACTGGATGACCGTGCTGTTAAAATTGCCGATCATTCAGCGCTTGCCGCCGGCGAACTTGCAGAAGATTTTGTTCGCTTTGCAGGAGGTGGTCGTGGGAAGCGGGGAGGTGATCATCGAACAAGGCGCCGTCGGTGATTATTTCTATTTCCTGAAAAGCGGCCAATGCGCGGTATCGCGGAAACCCACGCCCAATTCAAAGGAAATCCGCCTGGGTGTGCTCGAAAAAGGCGAGATCTTTGGCGAGGATGCCTTGATTACCGATGCGCCGCGCACGGTTTCGATCACCGCGCTGACCGAAGTGACCTTATTGCGCCTGGACAAAAAGCAATTCGTCAATTTGATCAAATCGCCTTCGCTGACTTTCGTCAGCCCTGAGGAACTACCGGCGTTGCAACAGGCGGGAGCGGTGGTGCTGGATATTCGTACGCCGGATGAATTCGAGAAACGTCATCTTGACGGCGGCATCAATGTGCCGTTTTTCTCGTTGCGGATGCAAATCAAAAGTTTGGGTCGGGATAAACCGGTGATCGTGGTCTGCCGGGACGGACGCGCCAGCGAGGCGGGCGCATTTTTTCTGCTGAAACACCGATACAAGGCGGTGATTCTGAAGGGGGGCATGGCGGCTCTTCCCGATGCGGAAAAAACCGAGGAGATCCTGGCTGCTGTCGAAACGGTGTCCGAGATGCCGGCGCCAACGGAAGCGGAGGATACCTTCGAGCTCAGGGCGCAGGAAACCGATCCGGAAGAACTGCTTCGGCGGCTTAAAATGGAAAATGAAGACTTACGGCGCGCCGTCAGGCAACTGACTGAAAAATGCAACAAACTGGATCTGGAGAAGAAACAGGTCGAAGACCGTTTCGCGGTGTTGTCCAAGCATTTCGAGCAATTAAAGCAAATGCTGCAACAACTCAAACGCAGCGCTTGACGTAACCACCCGGACGAAACCACAGCCAGAACGCTGTGGTGGGTCCGGGAGCGGAGGAGAAGCGGGTTTATTTGATCTTCGCTTCTTTATAGATCACGTGCTTGCGGGCAACCGGATCGAACTTCTTGATTTCCATTTTTTCGGGCATCGTGCGTTTGTTTTTGGTCGTGGTATAGAAATGACCAGTGCCTTCGGTGGATACCAATTTGATTTTATCGCGCATTTTTCCTCTCTCCTTACACTTTAAGACCGCGGCCGCGCAGGTCCGCCAGAACCGCGTCGATGCCTTTTTTGTCGATGATCCGCATGCCTTTGGTCGAAACTCTCAGGCGTACCCAGCGGTTTTCGCTTTCCACCCAAAATCTGTGATGTTGCAGATTAGGCAAAAAACGGCGGTTGGTTTTGTTGTTCGCGTGCGAAACATTGTTTCCGGTAACAGGTTGTTTGCCCGTTACTTGACAGACTCTGGACATAATTACCCTCTATGTGCCTTGATTCAAAAGTTAATCTAACTTTATACCAAAATTTCTTTTCAAGGTAAATAACTCCCGATAAAATAAACCGCAAAATGCCGGCTGCGTCCTGTTTTTGACAGGATTGACCTTGCATAGGCTGTTTTTCGCCCCCCCAAAGCAGTGATAATATACCGGTAAACTGCTTCCTTCCACGCCAATCGGCCGGGATGCGGCTTCACTTTACCCATAGGCGCCGCCGTACCGCGGAACCCTCTTTTTTCAAGTCAACGAACGGGATACTAATGTCAATCAAGCTCGGCATGGTGATGGATTCCATCCAGATGATCAACATCAAGAAAGACACCAGCTTTGCGATGCTGCTCGAAGCGCAGGCCAGGGGCTGGGAACTGCACTACATGGAATTGAACGATCTTTACCTGCGCAATGGCCGAGCTTATGCGCGCACCCGGACGTTGTCGGTCCAGCGGGAGCCGCTGCGCTGGTTTGCGTTCGATCGGGAGCAGGATATACCCTTGGATCAACTCGACGTGATCCTGATGCGCAAGGATCCGCCGTTCGATCAGGAATACATCTATGCGACCTATCTGCTGGAACGCGCGGAAAATTTGGGTGTCTATGTGGTGAACAAACCGCAGTCGCTGCGTGATGCGAACGAGAAGCTGTTTACCGCGTGGTTCCCGCAGTGCTGCGCCGAAACGCTGGTGGCCCGGGAGCCCGAACGGATTCGCGCGTTTTTGCAGGAGCAGGACGAAATTATTTTGAAACCCCTCGACGGCATGGGCGGCACCTCGATCTTCCACCTGCGCCGGGGCGACCCGAATCTGAGCGTGATACTCGAAACGATGACGCGTTATAATACCCGCTATGTGATGGCGCAAAAATATTTGCCCGAAATCGTCGACGGCGACAAGCGTATTTTGCTGGTCAACGGCGAGGCGGTGCCTTACGCGCTGGCACGCATTCCGGCGCCGGGCGAAACGCGCGGCAATCTCGCGGCCGGCGGCCGCGCCGAAGGCCGGCCGCTGACCGAGCGCGACTGGTGGATCGCGCGGCAGGTCGGGCCGACATTGAAGGAGAAAGGCCTGGTGTTTGCCGGCATCGACGTGATCGGAGACACCCTGACCGAAATCAACGTGACCAGCCCGACGTGCGTACAGGAGCTGGACCGCGAGTTCGGCCTGAATATTGCCGGGTTATTGATGGATCACATCGAGAACACGATCGCTTGATATGACGAGTCGCGCGATGCATCCCCCCATGACGACATCCGGTAATGATACGATCCTGGCCTTCCTGGTTGTCGCGGCGGCCATTCATGTGCTGATCATTCTGGGCGTCAATTTTTCCGAGCCCAAGCCGGAGGAGTTCAAACGCTCGATCGAGATCACCCTCGTCGACACGCCGGCCAAAAAAGCGCCCAAGCAGGCGAAAATGCTGGCGCAGGAAAACCAGATCGGCGCCGGCGCACAGGATATCAAGCCGAAGCCGCAGGCACAGAAAATCGCCAACGAGGGCAATACCCGGGACAGCAAGCAGCTGACGAAAGCCGAGCCGCAACAGCAGCAGAGCAAGCCGAAGGTCCAGAAAAAGGTCATTACCCAGCAAAAGTCCGAAAAAAAGGTGGCCGAGGTGAAAGCGGCGCCGGCGCCCGACAAGGCTGCGACGGTCGAGGAACGCCATCATCCGATCCTGACGCCGGAGGCGCTGCAACAACAAATTACCCAGCTGGGCACCGAAATTCGTGACAGACAACTGAGCGGCGAGCAAAGCAAGATCAAATCCGTCAGCATGGTCAGCGCGCATAAATACCTTGCCTCGCAGTACCTGAAAGACTGGGAAAACAAAGTCGAGCGGATGGGGAATCGTAATTATCCCGAAGTCGCCTCGAAGAAGAATTTTTCGGCTACATTAACCATGGATGTCGGCATTAATCCCGACGGCAGCATCTATAGTCTCCGGATCAGCAAGTCCTCGGGGATTCCTGAACTGGACGAAGCGGCCAAAAACATCGTCCGGATGAGCGCGCCGTTCGCCCCGCTGCCCCAGGATTTGTTGAAGGAACTGAATGTGCTGGTGATTACCCGGGTCTGGAAGTTCTCCGATGAGTCGGGCATTACGACACGATAAACCGTTACAGTCCATAGTAGTCTTAGCCACTTTAAGTGAAAGCCATGAGCGAAGCGACTTATCTAAACAATCAATTCATCATCGCGATGCCGAATCTGGCCGATCCGAATTTTTTTCACACGGTCACCTACATGTGCCAGCACAACCATGAGGGCGCACTGGGCATCGTGATCAACCGCTCGACCGGCATGAAACTCGGCGAGATCTTCAAGCAAATGGACATCCGCGTGACCTCCGACACGGCCGCCGAAGCGCCAATCTATGCCGGCGGGCCGGTGCAGCAGGATCGCGGCTTCGTCGTGCATACGAGCTGCGGCAAATGGGATGCGACGATGCCGGTTTCCGATACGATTTCGCTGACCACCTCGCGTGACGTGATCGAGGCGATCGCGGTCGGCGAGGGGCCGGAACGTTTTCTGGTCGCGCTCGGTTATGCGGGCTGGGGCGAAGGCCAGCTCGAAAAAGAAATCCGCGACAATGCCTGGCTCAATTCGCCGTTCGGCACCAAGGTTCTGTTCGATCTGCCGATCAATATGCGCTGGGCGGCGGCGGCCGGACAAATCGGCGTCGATATCAACCAACTGACGATGCCGGCGGGACATGGCTGAGCGTTTTTCTAGCCGCTCGAAAGCTTCCGAACGCAGGGATCCTCTGGCACCGAAACAGTCCGGCGATACCTATCTAGGCTTCGATTTCGGCACCAAGAAAATCGGCGTCGCGGTCGGCCAGACCCTGACCGCGACCGCCAGCCCCTTGCAAACGCTCAGGGCGGTCAATCAACAGCCGAATTGGCAGGGGATCGCCGAGCTGATCCGCGCCTGGCAACCGGCCGGGCTGGTGGTCGGCATCTCGCGGCAGGCGAGCGGCGAAGACAATCCTGTCACGCCGCGTATGCTAAAATTCTGCCGGCAACTGGAAGGCCGCTTCGGGCTGCCGGTCTACCCGCAGGACGAGACCTTGTCGACCTTCGAGGCTAAACAGCTCCTGTTCGACGAGGTCTGTGTCAGCGCGACGAAACTCTGGGAAGTCCAGGACCAACTGGCCGCACAGCTTATTTTGCAAACCTGGCTTAACGGCCGTCATCGAGAACATGAGTCCTAACCACATCGATATTCCCGTACTGATCGACCAATTGGCCGAGCGTCTGAAAACCGTCATTGCCGAGCGTACACTGAACAACCCCTTGCTGATCGGCATCCGCACCGGCGGCGTCTGGATCGCCGAGCGCCTGCATCAAAAACTGCACATTCAGGAACCTTTGGGCCTGTTGGACATTTCGTTTTACCGCGACGATTTTTCGCAAATCGGGATGAATCCGAAGGTCAAGCCGAGCCAATTGCCGCCGCGGCTCGAAGGCCGCGACATCATTCTGGTCGATGACGTGTTTTATACCGGCCGGACGATACGGGCCGCGCTGAACGAGATCTTCGATTACGGGCGCCCGAATCAGGTCGTGCTGGCGGTGCTGATCCAGCGCGACGGCAAGCAGATTCCGATCGCGCCCGACTGCGTCGGCATCCAGATCGAGCTGAATCCCGGCCAGCGCATCAAGTTGACCGGGCCGGAACCCTTAGGCGTGCATATGGAACTGGTCAAGGGAGCGGCATAGACGATGGCCGGCAATCTGCAATTGACCCCGGAAGGCAGGCTGAAGCACTTCCTGACGATCGAAGGGCTGGACAAGACGTTGTTGACCGAAATTCTCGACCTGGCCGAGTCGTTTGCCGGCATGTCCGATCAGCAAGTCAAGAAAGTGCCGATCCTGCGCGGCAAAACGATCGTGAATCTGTTTTTCGAAAACAGCACGCGCACGCGGACGACGTTCGAACTGGCCGCCAAGCGCCTGTCGGCCGATGTGCTCAGCATCAATATCGCGACCTCGGCGACTTCGAAAGGCGAGAGCCTGCTCGATACCATCCGCAACCTGGAGGCGATGTTCGTCGACATGTTCGTCGTGCGCCATGCCTTGAGCGGCGCCGCGCATTTCATCGCGCAGCAGGTCGCGCCACATATCAGCGTGATCAACGCCGGCGACGGTCAGCATGCGCATCCGACCCAGGCGATGCTGGACATGTTTACGATCCGCCAGCTGAAGCAGGATTTCGCGCCGCTGAAGGTCGCGATCATCGGTGACATTCTGCACTCCCGCGTCGCCCGCTCCGAAATCATCGCGCTGAATACTTTGGGCGTGGCCGAGGTCCGGGTGATCGCCCCGAAAACCTTGCTGCCCGCGCATGTCGAAACACTCGGCGTGACGGTGTTCCATAACCTGAGCGAAGGCTTGAAGGACGTCGATGTGGTGATGATGCTGCGTCTGCAAAAGGAACGCATGAGCTCGGCCCTGCTGCCGAGCGAAAGCGAATATTTCAAATGTTTCGGCCTGACCGAGGAAAAATTGAAAATCGCCAAGCCCGATGCGATCGTGATGCATCCGGGGCCGATCAACCGCGGCGTCGAGATCGACTCGAAAGTCGCCGACGGGCCGCAGTCGGTGATACTGAAACAAGTCAGCAACGGCATCGCGGTACGGATGGCGGTGATGGCGATGGCGATGCAGCCGCAGGGAGCCCGCGTATGAAACGGATACAAATCAACCACGGCCGCATCATTGATCCGGCCAACGGCATCGACCGCATCGGCGATGTGTATATCGCCGGCGGTAAAATTGTGTCGGTGACGTCCAAGCCGGACGCATTCGATGCGGACATGCAAATCGATGCGAGCGGCCAGGTCGTCTGCCCCGGCTTCATCGATCTGAGTACGCGCCTGCGCGAACCGGGGCAAAGCCGCAAGGCGACTTTCAAGAGCGAGACGCTCGCCGCCGCCAGCGCGGGCGTGACCACGCTATGCCTGCAGCCGGATACGGTGCCGGTGATCGATACCCCGGCGGTCGCCGAACTGGTTAAGGAATTGGCCGAAAAAGCCGGCTATCCGCAGATCCTGCCGATCGCGGCGCTGACGCAGAAACTCGAAGGCATCGAACTCAGTTCGATGCTGTCGCTGAAACAGGCCGGCTGCATCGCGGTCGGCCATGCGAACCAGCCGGTCAAAAATCTGCTGATTTTGCGACGGGCGATGGAATATGCGGCAAGCCATGATTTGCTGCTGATGCTGCGTCCGAACGATTACTGGCTCGGCAACAACGGCTGCGCGCATGAAGGCGCGTTGGCGACGCGTTACGGTTTGCCGGGCATCCCCGAAGCGGCCGAAACGATCGCGCTGGCGCAGAGCCTCGAACTGGCCGAACTGACCGGCTGCCGGGTGCATTTCGGCCAGCTCAGTTGCAAGCGTTCGGTGCTCAAGATCCGGCAGGCTAAAAACGACGGACTGCGCGTGACCGCCGATGTTGCGATGCACCAATTACACCTGACAGAAAACGACATCACCCCGTTCGACAGTGCCTACCATGTGCTGCCGCCGCTGCGCACCGAGGCGGACAAACAGTATCTGCGCTTGGGGCTGGCGGCCGGCGCGATCGACGCCATCTGCTCGGATCATCAGCCGCACGACCTTGATGCGAAACTCGGCGCCTTTCCGGAGACCGAAGCCGGCATTTCCGCTCTGGAAACGCTGTTGCCGCTGCTCTTGAGACTGGTCGAGGAAGGCGCGCTGACCTTGCCGGAAGGCATCGCGGCGTTGACCGCGAAACCTGCCGAGATACTCGGATTGCCGCGCGGCGCGCTGACGCCGGGGCTGCCGGCCGATGTCTGCATCTTCGATCCGGAACGGGGGTGGAGGATTGATGCCGAGCACTGGCGCAGCCAGGGCGCCAATACGCCATTTTGGGGACAAGCGATCAAAGGCCGCGTCACGCACACCCTGCTGGCGGGCCGGATCCTTCATAAAGCGGCCCATTGAGCGCTTCGGCATCCTTGCGAAACTGCGGGCGATCCCCCGTGGTCCGCCGGTGTTCTATCTGCTCTCCGGCTGCCCGTTAGCGGTAACGGGTAGGGTCTTCGACGCCCGCCGCGGCAAAGCCGTTTTTGCGTAAACGGCAGGCGTCGCAAAGGCCGCAGGCGCGGCCGTCGGGGTCGGCCGCATAGCAGGAGACGGTCTGGCTGTAATCGACGCCCAAGGCGAGGCCGGTTTTGATGATGTCGGCCTTGCTCAACGTAATCAGCGGCGTATGGATCGTGAAATGATCGCCCTCGACACCGGCTTTGGTGGCGAGATCGGCCAGTTTTTGGAAGGCGGCGATGAACTCGGGCCGGCAGTCCGGGTAGCCGGAATAATCGACCGCATTCACGCCGATGAAAATATCGCGGGCATTCAGCACTTCCGCCCAACCGAGCGCGAAGGCCAGAAAGATCGTGTTGCGGGCCGGCACGTAGGTGACCGGTATGCCGCTTTGCGGCGTCATCGGCACCGGAATGTGCGCGTCGGTCAATGCCGAACCGCCGATCGCGCCAAGCCCCAACGGGATGATCTTATGGTCGGCGACCCGATAGTGTGCGGCGATGCGGCGCGCGGCGTTCAATTCGGCGTTATGCCGCTGTCCGTAATCGAAGCTGAGCGTATGACAAAGGTAGCCCTGGCTTTGGGCCAGCGCCAACGCGGTAATCGAATCGAGTCCGCCCGAGAGCAGGATAATCGCTTTTTTTGACATGCGGGATTACTTGCCGCGGGCGTCGGCCCACAACAGTTTATGAAGTTGAATCTGGAAGCGGACCGGAAGCCGGTCGGCGAGGATTTTGTCGGCCAGGGCGGTCGGGTCTTGTTGGCCCATCACCGGCGAAAACAAGATCTGGCAGCGCTCAGGCAGCTGATATGAGTTCAGCGCGGCCTTCGACCAGGCATAGTCTTCTTCACTGCCGATCACGAATTTGATCTGATCCTTGGGGTCCAAGAAACCGATGTTTTGATAAAGATTCCTGCCCATTTCGCCCGAGCTGGGCGTTTTGAGGTCCATCACCTTGACCACGCGCGGATCGACCTTCGAAATGTCGAGCGCGCCGCTGGTTTCGAGCGACACGGTGTAGCCCTTGTCGAGCAGGCGGGTCATCAACTCAAGACACCCGGGCTGCGCCAGGGGTTCGCCGCCGGTGACCGTCACATACGGTGTGCGGTAGGCGTCGACCTCGGCGAGAATCGCGTCGATCGCGATCTTTTTACCGCCGGTGAAGGCGTATTCGGTATCGCAATAAACGCAGCGCAGCGGACAGCCGGTCAGGCGAATGAAGACGGTCGGCAAGCCGACCGAATTCGATTCGCCTTGCAGCGAATAGAAAATCTCGGTGATGCGAAGAGAACTCACTGGCCCTCGACCGATTGCAGTCTTTTGGCCGCCAAACGCGCCGCGTTCGTGTTCGGATAATCGTTCGCGACCCGCGTCAGATACTCGCGGGCCTTGGCCTTGTTGTTCAGGTCGATTTCAAGATAACCGAGCTTCAACAACGCGTCCGGCACCTTTGGGCTGCTGGCATAACTGTCCAGAACCTTCATGAAGGCCGCGCGGGCAGAACTGAAATCCTGATTGACGCGGTAGGCTTCGCCGAGCCAGTATTGTGCGTTTCCGGCCAGAGGCCCGGAAGGATTGCGGCCCAAATAGGCCTTGAATTCCTCGATCGACTGCGTCGTGCGACCGTTTCTGAGATCGTCGTAGGCCTGTTTGTAGTCCTGGTCTTCCGATATCGCGGCGGTCGGTTCGCTCGGAGGCGGTGGCGCGGCGGCCGCGGGCTTGGCGGCCGGCACCTGCCCGGTTTCTGCAGGCGCTTCATGGGCGTCCTGATTTTGTTCGGCCGGTTGCGCCTCGCCGGCAGGTTGCAAATTATCCAGATCGGCGGGCGGTGCGGCATCGCCGCTGTTTTCGCCGGCCGGGGCCGCCGCCTCCGGACTGCCGCCCGAAACCTTGTTTTCGAGATTTTGCACGCGCTCGTCAAAATCCGAATACATCGTGCTCAGCCGTTTTTTCAGCTCTGAGTTTTGATAGGATTGTTCCTCGACCTTGCCGGTTAGTTCGCGCACCTCGCTTTGCAGTTGCTCGATGCGGTTCATCAGTTCGTAAAGGGTCTTGCTGGACGCCGCCGCCTGTGCGTTCGGATTTTGCACCATCGCCGCCGGATTGCCGGGATCGTTGACCACGGGAGCCAGCGCCCAGGCGTTGACAGAGAGGCTGCCGACCAGCGCCGACAGCAGCAATGAATGACTCTTCATCTATTTATAAACCAGTTCGACACGGCGGTTAAGTTCCCAGGCGGACTCGTCGCTGCCGGAGGCGGCCGGCTTCTCTTCGCCATAGCTGACGATGTCGAATTGGCCATCGGAGGCGCCTTGCGCCCGCATCAGATTCGAGACCGATTTGGAGCGGTTTTCGCCGAGTGCGATGTTGTATTCGCGCGAGCCGCGTTCGTCGGCATGGCCTTCCAGCGCAAGCCGTTGGCCCGGATGGCTGGCCAGATAACGGGCATGCGCGGCGATCACCGGTTCAAAATCCGGTTGAATTTGGCTGCTGTCGAGCATGAAATAGATCGTTGATTTGGACAGCGGATTGTTCGGATCGGAAAACTCGGGTCCCAGGCGGCTATTGGGATAATTTCCAGAACCTCCCGCACCGAATTGCGAACCGCCCAGTCCCGCGCCGTTATTCAGGCCCCCGGTTGCGGCATCGCCGATGCCGCTAGCGCCCATTTGCGAGCCGTCGGTCAAGGCTTGGTCGGCTTCATCGTCGCTGCAAGCGGTTAAAAACATGGCGCTTATCGCCAAAGCCAAGAGTGTTTTGTTCAGTTTCATCGTTAAGGTCCCGAAAAATAAGGTAATGATTTTACAAAAAAAAGGGGGTTATGCCAATCGGGCAGGGCGTTTAACTGGGCCCTGCCTGCGGATGCCATGGCCGATCGAGGGGATTAGGGCGCCCAGGACGGCTCGCGCACCGCGTTGCTGTCGAAGACCAGTTTTTGCTGCATCTTGCCGTCGAGCGAGACGGCTGCCAAAAAGCCGCCGCTGCCGCGTTGCGAGGCATATAAGATCATGTCGCCGTTCGGCGCGAAACTGGGTGATTCGTCGGTCGGGCCGCTGGTCAACACGTTGATCGCGCCGCTGCCGACGTCCATCACCGCGATCCGGTAATCATTGCCGTTGCCGTGCACCATCGCGATATTCTTGCCGTCCGGCGAAAAACTCGCGCGTGCATTGTAGTTGCCGGAGAACGTGATCCGTTTTTCCGCGCCGCCCTGGCTCGACACCCGGTAAAGCTGCGGTTTGCCGCCCCGGTCCGAGGTGAACACGAGGGTGCCGCCGTCCGGCGACCAAGTCGGCTCGGTGTCGATCGCGGAACTGTTGGTGACCTTCCGCAACGAATTGTTGACCAGGCTCAGCACATAAATGTCGGGGCTGCCGTCCTTCGACAGGGTCAAGGCGAGCTTGCCGCCGTCCGGAGACCACGACGGCGCGCCGTTGATGCCGGGGAATTCGGCGACCTTGACCCGCTGCCCGGTCGCGAGCGTTTGCACATAGATCGCGGCGGTTTTTCTTTCGAACGAGACATAGGCCATCTTGCGGCCGTCGGGCGACCAGGACGGCGACATCAACGGTTCCGACGAGGTCGCGATCGTTTGCGGATTGAAACCGTCCGCATCGGCGACCTGTAAGCGGTGTGACGCCGAGGCGCCCTGGCCGGAGCTGGTGATGTAGGCGATACGGCCGCTGAACACGCCTTTTTTGCCGATCAGTTTTTCAAAGATCAGGTCGCTGATGTGATGCGCGGTGCGGCGCAGATCCTGCGCGGTCGACGTCATCCGGTAGCCGAGTACCTGGTTGCCGGAATTTACGTCGAACAACTGGAATTGCACATTGTACTGGCCGCCGGCCGGAGCCGCCTGGCCGATTACGATGTAATTCTGGCCGACCGCTTTCCACTCGCCGAACTGGATCGCCTCGGGCGCGGTCGGGCGGCTCGGCATCGAGGATTCGGCGAGCGGTCTGAAATAGCCGCTACCGCCCAAATCATGGCTCACGACGTTGCTGATGCTGACCGGCGCACCGCCCGGCTGGGCAAACGGCACGATCGCGATTGGCAGCGCGCTCTCGATCCCTTCGGTGATCTCGATATCCATTTCCGCGCGCAACAGTGGCGCGAACAAACCTAACAGGCCGATGATGATGATTTTCTTTATTCTCTTCACGCGCAGACCTCTATAAAACACATTTTAAACATCATGAGTTGCATTGTTCGTTTTGATCATACCGGGATGGGTACGCGATGCGTTCCCATCCCAGTGTTTTCCAGGCCATCATTAAGCGCCACGATCCGGATCGAAGGTAAACGTAAACGATCGGAAGTTTTTCGCGAACACGTCCTTATCCTGCGGCACCGGCAATGGCGATGCCTTATTGACCGCATTTTCGGCCGAACGATCGAAAATTTCATCGCCGCTCGAAGCGATCACCTCCGCATCGATTACGCTGCCGTCGGACATCAACCGGACCCGGATTCGGCATTTCAAGCCGGGCTTCATCGACATCGGCCGTATCCAGCTTCGGTTGACCTTCATCCGAATCGCTTTGATCGCATTAGCGATCGCATCCTGCGAAGCGGCCGCCTTGGCTCTCGCTTCCTGAGCGGCTTTTTCGGCGGCGGCCTTGGCTTGCGCTTCGGCTTCCGCCTTGGCTTTAGCGGCCGCGGCGGCCTTTTCGGCTTCCGCCCTGGCTTTAGCGGCCGCAGCGGCCTTTTCGGCTTCCGCCTTGGCTTTAGCGGCCGCGGCGGCCTTTTCGGCTTCCGCCTTGGCTTTAGCCGCTACGGCGGCCTTTTCGGCCTCCGCCTTGGCTTTAGCCGCTACGGCCGCTTTTTCAGCTTCCGCCTTGGCTTTCGCTTCGGCTGCTGCTTTCGCCTTTGCCGCCGCGGCTTTTTCAGTCGCTAGTTTTTGGGCTTTTTCGGCCGCGGCCCTTTCCGCTTGGGCTTTTGCCGCAGCCGCCTTTTCGGCTTCCGCTTTGGCCTTTTCAGTCGCCAGATTTTTGGCTTTGGCCTCGGCCTTCGCCTTGGCGGCCTTTTCCGCGGCCAATCTGCTCGCTTTTTCCTCGGCCGCGGCTTCTTTTTCCCGTTCGGCCTTTTCGGCGGCCAGCTTTTTCGCTTTTTCTTCGGCAGCTTTTTCAGCGGCTAATTTTTTGGCTTTTTCGGCGGCGGCCTTTTCAGCAGCTAATTTTTTTTCCTGTTCGGTCGCTTTGGCGGCTTCGTCTTTCGCTGCCGCGGCTTTTTCCTGTTCGGCTTTTTCGGCCGCGAGTCTTTTTGCCTTCAATGCTGCCTGTTTTTCGGCTTCCGCCTTGGCCTTCGCGGCGGCGGCCCTTTCGGCCTGGGCGGCGGTTTCGGCTTTCTCGGCGGCCAGCTTTTGCGCTTTCTCGGCTTCGGCTTTCGCTTTCTGCGCGGCTTCGGCCTTCTCGTCCGTCAGTTTTTTCGCTTTGGCGGCGGCTTCGGCTTTCTCGGTGGCCAACTTTTGCGCTTTCTCGGCTGCGGCTTTTTCGGCTTCGGCCTTGGCTTTCTGCGCAGCCTCGGCCTTTTCGGCCGCCAGTTTTTTCGCCCTGGCGGCCGTTTCGGCTTTTTCAGCCGCGAGTTTTTGCGCCTTGGCTTCGGCCGCTTTTTCGGCATTGGCCTGGGCTTTGGCGGCGGTCTCGGCTTTTTCGGCGGCCAGTTTTTTGGCTTTTAGCGCCGCCTCTTCCGCTTCGGCCTTGGCTCTTTCCTCGGCTAATTTCTGCGTCTTGATCGCGGCCGCTTTTTCCTGGGCGGCTTTTTCCGCGGCGGCCTTCGCTTTTGCCGCCTGTGCCTGGGCTATCGCGGCTGCCTGCTTCTGGAGTTCGGCGGCCTGATCGACCCGCGGTTCAGGCGCCGGCGTTGGTTCGGGTACGGGTTCGGGTGTCGGTTCGGTTTTTGCCGCGCTGACCGGATGCTCGGCCGGCTGCTCGACGATCGTGGCCTGAATGATTTCCGGGGCTGGCGGCGCCGCATTGTCCGACTTGAGCAGCGTGCCGAGGATGAATAACAGCACGATCGACAGATGCAGCGCCAGGGCCAGCACGAACGGCCATGAATATTTTCTTCTGTCCATCCCGCTCAGTTTTCTTCAGGTCGGGTCAATAAGCCGACATTCGGCACGCCGGCATTCTTTAGGCCGGCCATCATCGTGACGACCGTGCCGTAATCGACGCCCTTGTCGGCTTCGATCAGCACCTGCGTTTCGGGTTTTTCGGTCAATACCGCCGACACCTTGCCGTCGACTTCCTCCGGTTCGATCGTTTGCTGATCTTTTTCGCAGCAGGTGAGGTAATACTTGTAGCTGTCGTCGGCTTCCTTCTTGATCGAAAGAATCAGCGGCGGATCGTTTTTTTGGTCGACGACCGCCGATTCGGCTTCCGGAAGATCGACCTTGACGCCGGTCTGCAATAACGGCGTCGTGATCATGAAAATGATCAGCAATACCAGGGTCACGTCGATATAAGGCACGACGTTGATTTCGCTCATCGGCTTTCTGCGCCGGCTTTTACCTTGTCTGCTCATTTTTGGTGCGCCTGTCTTTGCAATAACACGACGAATTCTTCGACGAACAATTCGTAGCGGCCGATCAGACGGTCCAGATTCGTCGAGAAACGGTTATAGGCGATAACGGCCGGAATCGCGGCGAACAGGCCGATCGCGGTCGCGATCAAGGCTTCGGCGATGCCCGGCGCGACTTGTGCCAGGGTCGCCTGTTTGACATTGCTGAGCGAGCGGAATGAATTCATGATGCCCCAGACGGTGCCGAACAGGCCGACATAAGGACTGGTCGAGCCGACCGTGGCCAGGAACGGCAGGTGTTCGTCGAGTCGGTCGAGTTCGCGCGACAGTTCGATCCGCATCGCCCGCTGCGCGCTTTCGACCTGGACCATCGGCTCGATATTGCCGGCCTGGCGCATCCTCGAAAACTCCTTGTAGCCGGCCAGGAAGATTTTTTCGATACCCTCGGGCTCGAAACCTTTCGCGGTCAGTTTGCGGTACAGTTCCGCCAGCGGGACACCGGACCAGAATTCGGCTTCGAAATCGTCTGTGATCTTGATCGCGCGGTTAAGTTCCTTGCGCTTCGAAAAGATGAACGTCCAGGAAGCGAGCGAGGCCGAGACCAGGAGCGTCATGACGAACTGGACGACGACGCTGGCTTCCTTGATGAGATGGAGTATCGATAAATCAGTGTTCATGCTTGAGTGGTTCTAACAAATGTTGAGGAATCGCTTTCGGGGTCATCGTGCCGGCGTCGAGACAGGCAATGCGGATGATCCCTTTACATAAAACATCGCCGCCGCGCGTGATCTCTTGCGCGAAAACCAGGCTGGCTTTTTTCGCTTCGATGACCTGGGCGCTGGCGGTTAACAGTTCGTTGAAGCGGGCCGGCTTCAAGTAATCGACCTGCACCGAGCGCACGACAAAAATCACGCCGAAATCGGCGATCAAGACGTCCTGTTCATGGCCCAACGCACGCAGCATTTCGGTGCGGGCGCGCTCGAAAAATTTCAGGTAGTTTGCGTAAAACACTACGCCGCCGGCGTCGGTGTCTTCGTAATACACCCGGATCGGCCAGGTGAACGTGTTGATCGGTTGAGCGTTCTGCACCATGGTAAGGTTAAATTTTATGGATTCAAGCCTAAAATTTTCGAGGCTATTCGAACAAATCCAGCGAAACGCCGGCCGACTGGGGCGGTTTCAGCCCGAAATGCAGATAGGCATTCGGGGTTACGACCCGTCCTCTCGGCGTGCGCATGATGAAGCCCTGTTGCAACAGGTACGGCTCCAGCACGTCTTCGATCGTGCCGCGCTCCTCGCTGATCGCGGCGGACAGGGTATCCAGCCCGACCGGGCCGCCGCCGAAGTTTTCTATCATCGTCAGAAGCAATTTCCGGTCCAAGGCGTCGAAGCCATTATGATCCACTTTCAACATGTCTAGAGCCTGAATGGAAATCTGTTCGGACACGATGCCGCCGCCCTTGACCTCGGCGAAATCGCGCACTCTTCGCAGCAATCGGTTCGCGATCCGGGGCGTGCCGCGCGCGCGCTTGGCGATTTCCTCGGCGCCTTTCGGCTCGATCAGGATGTTCAGCATGCTGGCCGAGCGGGTGACGATCTGGGATAGCTCGGCCACCGTGTAAAATTCGAGCCGCTGCACGATGCCGAAGCGGTCGCGGAGCGGCGAGGTCAACAGTCCCGCCCGCGTCGTCGCGCCGACCAAGGTGAACGGCGGCAAATCCAGCTTGATCGAGCGCGCGGCCGGGCCTTCGCCGATTAGGATGTCGAGCTGGTAGTCTTCCATCGCCGGATACAAGATTTCCTCGACCGCGGGGCTCAAGCGATGGATTTCATCGATAAACAGCACGTCGTGCGCCTCCAGATTGGTCAGCAAGGCGGCCAAATCGCCGGCTTTGTCGAGTACGGGTCCCGAGGTCTGGCGAATATTCACCGACATTTCGGCCGCGATGATGTTCGCGAGTGTGGTCTTGCCGAGACCGGGAGGGCCGAAAATCAGCACATGATCGAGCGCTTCCCGGCGCGCGGTCGCGGCCTGGATGAAGATGTCCATCTGCGTGCGCAGCTCTTCCTGGCCGATGTAGTCGGCCAGTTTTTTCGGCCGGATCGCGCGGTCCTGGCGCTCTTCATCAAGCCGGCTGTGCGGCGTGATCAGGCGGTCTTTCTCGATCATCGCGCCGCGCCTTGCAAGGCCAGCCGGATGATGTCCTCACAGCGTTTGTCTTCGCCGGCGATGTTTTGCACCATCTTGGCCGCATCCTGCGGCTTGTAGCCCAGCGCGCATAACGCGCTGATTGCTTCCTGTTTCGGCGTATTGGCTGCCGGCGCTTGATTCGCACTGACGACCGGCGCGTCGCCGCCGAACTCGGGCAGACGGTCGCGCATTTCGATGATTAGGCGTTCGGCGGTTTTTTTGCCGACGCCGGGCAGGCGGACCAGGGCCAACGTATCATTGTCCTGGATCGCGCGTTGAAATTGTTCCGCGGTCAATCCCGACAGCAAGGTCAAGGCCAGTTTCGGACCGACGCCGCTGACCTTGATCAGGCTCCTGAATAGGGCGCGGTCGGCTTCGGCCGAAAAACCAAACAGGATCTGCGCATCCTCGCGCACGACCAGGTGCGTATGCAGCTTGACTTCGCTGCCGACGGCCGGCAGGTTGTAAAACGTGGTCATCGGCGCCTCGATCTCGTAGCCGACGCCATGCACGTCGAGCAGCAACAGGGGAGGGGCTTTGTGGGCCAGAATGCCGCGCAGGAAACCGATCATCGCGCGATGCTCCGTTCGATCCTGAGCGCGGTCTGCCGGTAATGCGAATGGCACAGGCACAGTCCCAACGCGTCGCTGGCGTCGATTTGCATTTCGCCCTGGATGCCGAGTAGGATTTTGACCATGTGTTGCACCTGCGTTTTTTCCGCGTTGCCTTTGCCGACCAGCGCCTGCTTGACTTGCCGGGCCGCGTATTCGAAGACCGGCAGGCCCGCGGTCTGCACCGCGCAAATCGCCGCGCCGCGCGCCTGGCCGAGCTTCAGCGCCGAATCGGCGTTTTTATGCATGAATACCTGCTCGATCGCCATCTGTTCGGGATGGTAAAGATCGACGATTTCGCGCACCGAATCGAAAATCTGTTTCAGCCGGTCCGGAAAATAATCGGCCTTGACCTTGATGCTGCCGCTCGCGATGTAGCGGCAGCCTTTCGGGCCCTGTTCGATGATGCCGTAGCCGGTGATGCGCGAGCCGGGGTCGATGCCGAGTATCCGGGTGCTTTGACTATCCGTATGAATGGAATTCAATGCCGCTCAGCCCGCGAACTGCGCGATGATGTCCTCGCTGATGTCGGCGTTCGAATACACGTTCTGCACGTCGTCGAGATCTTCCAGGCGGTCGATCAGGCGCAGCATTTTTTCCGCATCATCGACGTCGAGTTCGGTTTGTGTCGAGGCCTGCATCGTGACTTCGGCGTTGTCAGGTTCGAAGCCCGTCGCGATCAGCGCCGTTTTGACGGCCAGATAGTCTTCGGGCGAGGTCATCACGTCGATCGAACCGTCGTCGTTCGTGATCACGTCGTTCGCGCCGGCTTCCAGCGCGGCTTCCATCAACGCGTCTTCGTCGGCGCCTTCCGCATAGCTGATGATGCCGGTTTTGGTGAACAGATAGGCGACCGAGCCGTCGGTGCCGAGATTGCCGCCCGCCTTGGTGAAGGCATGACGCACGTCGCTGACCGTGCGGTTGCGGTTGTCGGTCAGGCATTCGACCATCACGGCCGTGCCGCCAGGGCCGTAGCCTTCATAGCGCACTTCTTCGTAGTTCACCCCTTCCAGCGCGCCGGAGGCTTTTTTGATCGCGTTGTCGATCGTGTCGCGGCGCATGTTCGAGCCGAGCGCCTTGTCGATCGCGGTGCGCAAGGTCGGGTTAGTGCCTGCATCGGGGCCGCCGGATTTGACCGCGACGGTAATTTCGCGCAGCAGCTTGGTGAAAATTTTACCGCGTTTGGCATCCTGTCCGGCCTTGCGGTGCTTGATGTTAGCCCATTTACTGTGTCCAGCCATTATCTTTCTCTAATAACGTATTTCTTAAATAAACAACAATCGTAGGGTACGCTTTGCGTACCTCTTTGAGCCTTTCAGGCTCGGGCAGACTTGTTAAGGTGCACGATGCCTTAACAAGAACTATCTACATGACATTTGGTGCTCTTCGGCAAATTTACGAAGGGCTCGATTGACCGATTCGGAGTCCGGAAATAGCTTATGTAGATCAGGATCGACTAAAACAATATTGGTGCCTTGTCGATAACGATCGGCAAATTTTCCACGTATGCCCGATTTGATCAAGTCAGCCGGGTATTCAGGTCTCAAGGTATCTTCATTGTTCATAGGCTTTACGCTCCAGGCGTGTCATTTGCCGCGCTGAAATGATTCGAATCGTCTCTAACCTTTCGGTGAACGATACGACAAGGTGATTACCTTGCAAGGATACTCCAAAGAGCAAGTATCTGTCTTCATCATGCGAATGGTCCGGATCATGAATACAGGAAGAATGATCATCGGAAAACACCTCGGCGGCTTCGAAAAAAGAGATACCATGCTTCTTTTGGTTTATACCCGCCTTTGTTTCATTCCACTCAAAGTTCATTGCGTATTGTTCTTAGACGACCAGTCACATGCGGCGCAATACGGCTCGCCCTATGAGTTACATCTTATCGCGTTGCGTGCGCTGGAAGGCGTTGTTATGTCTCTGGTTGTTTTTTCAAAAATACGGATTTGCTGCTTCTTCAAACTCAAATGAAACTTTCGTCACTTCATAAAGGGAGCAATTTAGCATTACGGCACAACTCGGATCAAATAGGGCAATATTGTAACCATCAGCCAGCATGCTTTTGTACACCACTCCATCAAATCCATTTGTCTTAAATAATTCAGCAATTATCTGCGTTGCAGTATAATGCGCTTGGATATCGTTTTGCGTGACGGGAGCTGAAAAGGCTTTATCGATATGTGCCCATACCGCTCTTTCTCTTTCTTCTTCGCTGGGCTCATAAAACCCACGCTCCGCATCAAAATATAATGGGCTTAACGAGTGATTTATTGAGCAATCTACTACTGTGAGTTCCTTTTTGACCTTAAACTGAGCTACTGATATTTCGCTACCAATCCACGGTCGTACCTCACTCATTGCTGTTTCCTTAGATGCTGCGAGATAAAGATAAGGAATTCCTTTTGGATTGGCTCTTCCCTCACTTGCTGCATATTTCAGTGGGTGCATGCGTTCGGGAGTGTGTGGGCAAGCTTCATCAGCAATTTCATTCCCCTCATCATCAAATACCGGCCTTTGACCGCTACCCAGTTGGGATCTCCAGAAAATAATCCCAGGCTGTACTGTTCTTAGCCTTGATTTGCAACTAGTGAGGACTTCTTGGAGGAAGCTTTCCGTATCTTCATCAAAAATGTACCGGCTGCTATTAGTAACAGCGGCTTGGAAGTTCCTGAAGCTTTGCCAAGATTTAAACGACATCACTCATAATTTGTAAAACATAATTATAAGATATGCATCAACACCGAAGCCAAACTAGGTCCCTCGACAAAATGATCCGCCAGTTCGCGGACGATCGGCCTTGCGGCCACGCCGCCGAAGCCGATCACGCTGACGCCGTCCTGCTTCGCTTCCATGTCGGTCTTTCCGTCGCCGATCATCAGCAACGGGCTTTCCGCCCGTTTCAAGTCCCGGCAGATTTGCGCCTTGCCGCCGGTTCTCGCCAATGGAGAAGACTGATCGAAATCCCGGTAGCTGCCGTCGCCGTTGAAATAAATATCGACTGCATGCACATGATTTTCCGGTACGCCGAGGAAGCCCGCAAGCGGCAAAATAGCCTGCCGCAGGCCACCGCTGACGATGTGCACTTCTTTGCCGTGCGCGGCGAGCGCCGAAAACACGTCGGCGACGCCTTCGACCATCTCGGCGATGTAGAGCCCGGCCAGCCAGTCGATGCTGTCCGCATCCGGGCGGATCAGCGACAGGCGCTTTTCGTAGACCGCCTCCAGCGGCACTTCGCCGTTCATCGCCGCATCGGTCAGCTTGGCCATCGCTTCGCCGAGGCCGACGCGGCCAGCCAGTTCGTCGATGCCTTCGATCCGGCTCAACGTGCTGTCGCAGTCGAAACAGACGATGCCGAAACTCATAAGTTGATTTGGGTGACCTGAAGCACCGGCGGCACGTCGTGCAGTTGTTTCAGCAGGGCTTCGGAAACCGGCGCGCTGACGCTGATCACCGCCATCGCCTGCTGCTCGCCGTCGGCGACGCCAACCTGCATCCGGGTGATATTGATGTTCGCATTGCCGAGCACCGCGCTGATCGCGGAGATCACGCCTGGACGGTCGTCGTGCCGGGTGATCAGCAGAGTACCTTCAGGCACTGCTTCGATGTCGAAATGGTTGATGGAGATCAACCGCGGATGGTGGCCGCCGAGCAACACGCCGGTCGCGCTATTGCTGCCGTGTGTGCTGTGGCCGGTCACTTTGATCATCGACACGTAATCTTCGGTTTCGGCGGTTTTCGATTCGATCAGCGAAATGCCCTGGCGCTTGGCGATGTTTTCGGCATTGACCCGATTCACCGGCGTCGAAAACTGGCCAGCCAACACACCGACCAGCGCGGCGACCGATACCGGCCGCGCCTCGACTTCGGCGGCGCGGCCGAACAGGGCGACTTCGAGTTTTTCCAACGGCTCGGTCGCAAGACCGATCACGACCTTGCCTAATTTGGTCGCAAGATTGATGTAGTCGCTGGATTTTTGCAGTTCTTCCGCGGACAGCCTAGGCAGGTTGAGCGCATTGATCGCCTCGCCGGTTTGCAGGAAAGTGACCGCCTGAATGGCGATTTCGACGCTGACCGCGACTTGCGCTTCGGTCGTCGAGGCGCCCAGATGCGGCGTGAACACGATGTTGTCGAGTTCGAACAGGGGCGATCCGACCGGCGGCTCGTTTTCGAACACGTCGAGCGCCGCGCCCGCGATTTTGCCGTTCTTCAGCGCGTCATAGAGCGCGCCTTCGTCGATCAGGCCGCCGCGCGCGCAGTTAATGAGGCGCGCGCTCTTTTTCATCATGCCGAACTGTGCGGCGCCGATGATGTTCTTGGTTTTTTCGATCAGTGGGCAGTGCAGGGTCAGATAATCGGCGCGGCTGACCAGGTCGTCGAGGCTGACCGCTTCGACGCCGAGATCGGCGAAGATTTCCGGCGCGACGAACGGATCATAGGCGATTACTTTCATTTTGAGACCATGGCCGCGCTGCGCGACAATCCGGCCGATCGTGCCGAAGCCGAGAATCGCCAGGGTCTTGTGCGCGACTTCCGCGCCCACCAACTTCGAGCGCTCCCATTTACCGGAACGGACCGAACTATCGGCGGTCGGCAGGCGGCGGCTCAGCGACATCATGTGTGCGATCGCGAGTTCCGCGGTCGTGGTCGCGTTCGCGTCCGGCGTGTTCATCACGATCACGCCCATTTCGGTCGCGGCCGGAATGTCGACGTTGTCGACGCCGATGCCGGCGCGGCCGATCAGTTTGAGCCGCGTGGCGGCCTGCAAGACTTTCGCGGTGACCTTGGTGTCGCTGCGGATCAACAGCGCATCGTAATCCCCGATGATCCCGCACAAACCGTCTTCGTCGAGTCCGGTCTGGATGTGAACCTGGAGGCCGGATTGCTCGGTGAGGTAATTAATGCCGGCTTCGGATAATTTGTCGGAGATCAGGATTTTCTTCATAGTGCTCTGTTGGCCGCGGTGAGGCTTGCTAAAAAGCGCCTATTCTAACAGAATCGGTCCTTTCCCGGTATGGGCTTTCGTGGATTCGATCCCATCCGGCCCGGTTTTTGCCTGTTTGACGTTAGCCAGCAAGCGTTACGTTTTGCGCAATCCTACCGGACCGATTTGGTATAATCCGCCCCCTGTTAGTAAAAATTGCCCGCCGTCGGCTCGGCGGTGAAGGGGGGAGATTGTCTAGGGCTAAATTATTCTTCGCGTTGCTGGCGTTCGCCTTGGCCGTGTGGCTCGCCTGGCAGGCCGTGCCCCGGATGACCGGGACGGTTCCGGAGGTCACCTTTACCACCATTACCGGCAAGCAAGTCGCATTGCGTGCGTGGCGCGGCAAGCCGGCGATCGTGACCTTTTGGGCGACCGATTGCCCGTCCTGCATGCTTGAAATTCCGCACCTGATCGATTTATACCGGCAGTTTCACCCCCAGGGTCTCGAAATGATTGCGGTCGCGATGGCTTACGATCCGCCCCACCATGTCGTCGAAATGACGCGCGCCAGACAATTGCCTTATCATGTGGCGCTGGATTTGAATTCGGCGCATGCGTTCGCGTTTGGCGATGTACAATTTACCCCGACGACTTTCTTGATAAGCCCCGAAGGCAGGATCGCCGAAAAATCGGTCGGCGTTTTCGATTTTCCATCCTGGCAAGCCCGAATTGCCGCAATGCTGAACAAAGGATGAGCGATGCTCTGGTTAAAAGCGTTTCACTTGATATTCATGGTCACCTGGTTCGCCGGGCTGTTTTATCTGCCGCGCCTGTTCGTCTATCATGCGATGAGTTCGGACAGCGTCAG